>JGI24698J34947_10000315_pt1 | contig 21266 bp, 20 predicted proteins | sample TergutMp193P3_FD_34947 | JGI IMG/M metagenome (IMG submission 34947) | reverse complement strand
TTCAATGTTTATATCGCGCTCCGCCAAAAAAGCGGAAACTTTTGCGATTATTCCGACTTTGTCGTTGCCTACCACCGTTACGATTGCGTTCATAAACTTCTTAGAATCCTTTCGGCTTCGGCCTTGCCTGAATAATTCGGGTTGCGGCTGATAAGGTCCTGCAAATAGCGCCTCGCTTCATTGTTCTGCCCAAGAGTTACGCAAGTCATTCCAAGTTCATACATAGCGTCCCAGTTGTCGGGGGCAAGGCGCAGTACCGCCTGATAGGAGCTTTGCGCTTTTTCAAGTTCGCCTGCTCCGGCGTAAGCGCGCGCAAGATTAAAGCGCACAGTAGCGTCGTTTTGCCTCGCGTTTAACGCGCGCTCATAGTGAACAATACTGTATGACCAATTTTCCTGTTTCGCGTAAACAGCGCCCAAATTGTTGTTCACCTCAAAGTTAGCCGGCTCGACCGCGTACGCTTCATTAAGATAGGTAATGGCTTCGGCGTAATTTCCGTTTGTAAGGAAAAGACTGCCTAAGTTGATTCTGGGGCGCAGGTATCTTGAATCAAGAGACGCGGCTGTTTTATACGCCGATACCGCGAGATCGGACGCGCCTGAAGCTTCACAGGCAAGTCCCAGCGTATACACATAAATCGCGTTAGAGGGAACCGCGTCAACAGCGCGGCGCGCGTAATTTATGGCTTCACTGTTTTTTTTCAGTTCTAGTTTAACTACCGCCATATTGTAATTTGTCTGAGCGTCGGAAGAATTTATCGTAAGCGCACGGTTGAATAAATTTTCGGCTTCAACGTAGTTTCTTGCCTGTCCGTGCGCGGCTGCTAATTCACATAACGTAGTGAAATCGTTGGGGCTGCTTTGCAGGGCTCTGGTAAGTGATTGAACCGCACCTGCGGCATCTCCCCTGGATATTAATATCCTGCCAATTTCGCGGTGCGCGGCGGCATAATCCGCCCTTATAGCGACGGCCTGCCTGTATGCGCCAAGCGCGTCGTCAAGACGGTTCAACGCGCGGTATGTCCCGCCCAAATTGTACCACGACGCTTCAAAATTGGGATTTATCCTTGTCGCGGTTTGAAAAGCGTCCCTTGCTTCCTGATAGCGCCTTGCCAAAAACAGGGCCCTTCCTAAGTCATGGGCGTACATATAATTGTTTGCATCAAGACGGGCGGCATCCCTGAATTCGCTTAATGCCCTGTCATTCTGATTTGCATCGCGCGCAAGACGCCCAAGAACATGGTGGGGAAGCGCCTGGGAAGAATCTTTTGTAACCGCTTCGGCTGCCAGTTCATTCGCTTTTGCAGCCGCTTCCCTTCCGCCCGGAGTATTTTGGTTGGCAGCGTGGTGTTCGTAATAGGCTTCCGCCAATTCAGACAATTTTTGAGATTCAAAGCGCGTTTCGCCGGGCGGCATCGCGCGCCTTGCGTCGGCTAACATTCTGGCCGCCCCGTTCAGATCGCCTGAGGCAATAGCGGCTTTCGCGTCGGCGATAAGGTTATTTACGCGGCGCATAGCTTCCTGCACTTCGCGGGAAGCCCTCGCGAGTTCTTCCTCCTGCGCCTTTCTGCGCGCTTCTTCCGCTTCGGCGGCAGCCCTTCGTTCAGCGGCAGCATCAGCCGCCGCGTCTGCCGCAGATGCCGCCTGAGACGACGATGATGATGACGAACCCGACCTTTGCAGGCTGGAAGCAAGCGCGGCGTTTTGCCGCTGTTGTTCTTCAAGGAAACGGCGCTGGGCTTCAAGCAGGGCTTCCGTACCGCCGCCGCCGGAACGATCCATGCTCAAGATTGCGTTTTGAAGGGCGCGGGCCTCGCCGTCTTCGGCGTTTTCTATCAATAAGCCGTCAAGAAGATTCAACGCCCGGTCATATTCTCCGGCCTCCGCGTAATTTGTGGCGAGCTTTAAGATGTTCAGCCTTCTCGCGTCTATCCCAAAAGCCGCATTGTTTCCGTCGTCGGAATTGCCTTTTCCGCATGAGAAAATAATTCCCAGAACAATCAGAACGATTAAAAGCGCTCCGCCCGCAATGATTAATATTCGTTTTTTTGACATTTTGTCCTTCCTCCCCTTTTATGTTTACTCAAGAACAAATTCTCCATTATAATGTTCAACGTTTTCCGCGCCTGTTGATATGCCCTGACTTAGATCAGCCGCCGATTGAAGGGAAGCGGAGACCGTCTCCAAAAGCCTCGCCCTTTCTTCGGTAAGCCTGCGCTCCTCTTCCGCGGCAAGCACTTTTCTTGTCTCCTCGGCGGCGGCTTCCGTGCGGATCAAACTTATAAGCCGCTCAATATTGGCCCGCTGGGAGGAGGCCGGATCAAGCCTGAGGTACTGTTCATAATCTGAAATGGCATTTTGAAGATTTCCGGCTTTTATCCGCGTATTTGCCCTTCCCAGATACGCGCCGGGAAACGAGGAGTTAAAACCGATAGCCTGCGAATAAAACCGCTCGGCTTCATCGGTATTTCCCCTTTGAAAATATACGTTTCCAAGATTATTGGCGACATTCGCGGAAAGGTTCCCGGCTGAGGGCAGTATCCGCCTGTAAACGGCAATCGCCTCGTCCATACGCCCAAGCTGTTCATAGACAATGCCCAGGTAAAGATAAGTTACCGCGTTTGCGGGGTCTTCGCCGAGCGCGCTTTCCAGAAACGGGGCCGCCTGCGCCGGCTGGTTCTGCATCAGAAGCTCCTCTCCCCTTTTAAAGTTTGACTGCCCAAAGCATAAACCGGTTAAAAACAGGAGAGCGCAGATTACGGAAATTTTTTTCAACATTCTACCTTCCTAATATAACAACTATAGGTTAAAATATAGTTACAAGGTATTATCAATGGCATACTTTTACCCTATTTATTATATCGACAAATCAGCCTTTGTACAGCAGGGGCAAGGGCAAAGGTTTCTCATTTGAAAATACTCTGCGTCTCCGACCAAATCGACCCTCAGGTTTACTCGTCCAATATCAAGGAGCGTTTTGCCGATGTCGATTTTGTCCTTTCCGCCGGGGACCTGCCCCTTGATTATCTGGATTATATAATTTCCAGCCTGAACAAACCGCTGTTTTTTGTTTTTGGGAACCACCATACGGAAGAATTAAAGCATTACAAAAAGGCCTTGAATAATCCGATGCTTTTTGATTATAAGGAATATTTGGGCTGCGGCGCGGTTCATCTGGGGTCGAAGGTAAAAACTGAGGGTAATTTCATCTTGGCCGGATTTGGAGGTTCAATGCGCTACAACAACGGCTCCAACCAATTTTCGGATTTTGAAATGTTTTTAGAAATTGTGAAGCTGATCCCCCGCCTTCTGTGGAACCGCCTTTTTCACGGCAGGTTTGTGGATATACTTTTAACCCACGCGCCGCCCCGGGGCATTCATGATAAAAACGACAAATGTCATACGGGCTTTAAAACCTATTTATGGTTCATGAAAGTGTTCAAGCCTAAATTCCTGGTTCACGGCCATATACATCTATACGATCTCTGCGACGTGCGCTGCACCAAATGGAAAAATACGACGGTGGTAAACGCATACAGCCATTATGTGATAAATCTAGGAGAATGAAATGGAAATTGACGCAGTAACTCAACAGGCTTCCGCCGATTTTTCAAGGGCCAGAGGCAGGGCTGTCCTTTCCCAGATTCAGAACTTTCTTAATACCGACCGCGACAGGCTGCTTTCCTTTAACGACGTCAAAGACATCCTGAAACCCAGGAACGAAGTTTATAAGGGAAGCCAGACAGTGCCGATAAAAATGATTGTCGGAAGCGAGGGGCGTTACCACGATTTCAATAAATATTTCCTGCCAAGAAAGGAACATCTGCGCTACCGCTGGCAAAGGGTAGACGAAGCCCATATCAAGGACATAATTCTGCCGCCGATTCAACTTTATGAAATTGGAGGGGTGTATTTTGTACGCGACGGCAACCACAGGGTATCGGTGGCAAAGACGCAGGGCGTGGAATTTATCGACGCCGATGTAATAAGCCTTTCGACGGAGATAAACATAAAGCCCTCAATGACCACCGAGGAACTGCGCGACGCGCTTATCGCCTACGAAAAAAATATCTTCTATGAAAAAACAGATTTCGGCGAATTGACAAATTACCGCGATCTTAACTTCAGCTCCCCAGGCAGGTACGACGTTATTTACAACCACATACTGGTTCACAAGTATTATCTGAATGAAAACAAAGAGGAAGAAATTCCTTTCAACGACGCTCTTGTCTCATGGTACAATAATGTGTATAATCCGGTAATAACAATAATAAGGGGACAGTGGCTGCTTGTTAATTTTTCTGGAAGAACGGAAGCCGATCTTTATGTGTGGATTATCAAGCACTGGGATTTTTTGAAAAAGAAATATGGCGCATATTCCCTTGCGAAAGCTGCGGGAGATTTTTCAAAAAAATACGGACAAAGTCAGGGGAAATTTTTTAGATTTCTCGCCTTGTTAGTTGATAGGATATTTCACACCGGCGGCACACCGGCAAAGTAAGGACAAAAAATGGCGGTTTTATCAATACAGTCTCATGTCGTTTTCGGTTATGCGGGAAATACTGCGGCAGTCTTCCCCATGCAGAGGCTTGGAAGGGAAGTATGGGCGATAAATACGGTTGAATTTTCAAACCACACGGGCTATGGCTCGTGGCGCGGCAAAGTCCTCGGCGCGGAAATGGCGGAGGAACTTGTTATAGGGCTTGAAGAAAGGGGCGTGCTTAACCGCTGCGACGCGGTGCTTTCCGGCTATCTCGGCGGAGCCGATACGGGAAAGGCAATCATCAATGCCGTAAAAAAAGTAAAAGATAAGTCGCCTAAAGCCCTTTACTGCTGCGATCCTGTAATGGGAGACGTTGGGCGCGGGTTTTATGTAAAACCTGATATTCCCGATATGTTCAAGAAAGAACTTGTTTCGTTAGCTGACATTGTATGCCCCAATCAGTTTGAACTTGAGGCACTGACAGGGCTTGATACGGCGAAACTTGAGGATGCGGTTAAGGCGGTAAATATCATTCATGAAATGGGACCTTCCATTGTTCTGGTAACAAGCTTCAAAGAGAAGGACGAAGGTATCAGCATGATCGCTTCCAACAAAAAAAATATATTTAAAATTACCACTCCCGAACTGCCGCTGGGCGTAGGCGTTGCCGGAACCGGGGATATGACCGCGTCGGTATTCCTGTCGCGCTATCTTGAAACAGGAGATTTGGAAAAAACCCTCAATCTGTGTACCGCGTCTGTTTTCGGCATTCTGGAAAAAAGCTACAAGGCTTATCAGGGGGAAAACAACATTCCGATGGAATTAAAAATAATCGACGCTCAGGAAGAACTTGCTTCTCCTTCTTATTCTTTTAAAGCGGTGAAAATAAACGCGTGAAACAGGCCGACTCAAGTGTTTGGGCCAGGAGCAGTCCCTATGACCGCTTTTTTGATTTCATCGCTCCCGATGCCGACCGTTATGCGATACTTCTTGAGCGCATAGAAACGCTCCGTCTTAATTCGGCGGTTATTCCGGTCGCGGGAAACAGGCACATCTTTATTTTTCCTCAAGGACAAAAACCTCTGCGCTCGGCGGGCGGCATTTTTCCATTCAGGGGCACAAACCCGTTTCTGTTTTCGGCGCATTATGATCGCGTCAGCGGCAGCTCCGGCGCAAACGACAACAGCATCGCTGTTTTTCACCTGTTAAGCGCGGCATCAGCCTTCGCCCGCAAGGGAATCGACCGCTGGATGATTGTCTTCACGGACAAGGAAGAGTTAAGTCCCGGAGAAAGTTTTGAAGCGCAGGGTTCTTTCACCCTGGCGGAAAAATTAAAAACATGGGGACTTGAAAAGGCGAAAATTTACAATTTTGACGCGTGCGGCTCGGGCGGCGCTTTTATTTTTTCCACTACGACGGATTTGATTTTAAAGGCCAGCGACCGCCCGAACATCCGCAAAGTAAGGAAGGCTATCCTCAGCCTGCGCGATCACGCGCTTGCAACCGCCAATTTTCTGCGCCTGGAAAAAGTTTTGCTCGCGCCAACGCCGTTTTCAGACGACGTCGGTTTTTTACGCGCGGGCCTTGCCGCGCAGACTGTCACAATGCTCCCGGCACAAGAAGCCGATCAGTATCAGGCTCTCCTGCGGAGCCGCCCCGAATTCGCGGAATTGATTATTTCAGGCGGAATTAGAGAACCTGCGGAACGCCGCCGCCTTCCCGAAACATGGCGCAGTCTTAATAACTCAGGCGACACTCCATCGCGCCTTACGCCTGAGTTTTTTGAACAGGTAGTGCGTTTTATTGTAGAAATCTGCAAATAAGAAAAAACCGTTGCGGCGGCGTATTAATTTCTCAATAATATATCATCAATATTGAGAAAAAAGTTGAATTCTTCCAAATTATAATCAAAGCCAAAAAATAATTTTGCGTTGATTGTTCCTTCCAGAGGCAGAGCGGTTCCGCAAATTGTTACTTTCTTTATAAAACACTCCCGTCCGCCGCGAATATTTATTAAACCGCTTCTTTCATCATGGCGAAATGAGTTTCGATCATAAATAACCGTAACCGGTTCAATATCACTAATGCCGTTTCTTCTTGTTAATTCCAAATAACTTGTCCCGTTGACGTCGAAATCCCGCAGTTCCACTAAAGCGGGAATTTCAAATTCAATTTTTGGATAAATTATGAAATAGAACAAAATACCATCGGGGTGCGTTTCATTTCGTTCCGCGGTTTCAATGCGGTTCTGCCTCTGGGCAAACGCCAGAACTATTTCCGACATTTTTCCATTTCTCGTAATCGCATTAAATGTTTTATTCTGATTTTGCAGCGAGGTACATCCGGCAAAAAAGATAAAAAGCAAAGCCGCACAGGCCAAATTTATACGGTTAAAATGTATTTTCATTTTAATGCCTCCATGAAACGCGGCTGCGTTTAAATCCCCAATATTTTGCTGTAAGCCTCAAGCGCGCCGTCGCCAAAATTGCCGGAAAGAACTTTTTTCGTCAGGATTTTTCCAAGCTGCACTCCCTCTTGATCAAAACTGTTGACGTTCCACACAAAACCCTGAAACATCACCTTGTTTTCAAAGTGCGCAAGAAGGCTTCCCAGCACGGCGGGAGTAAGCCGCTTTCCGTAGATCAGGCTTGAAGGCCGCCCGCCGGGAAACTCTTTGTTGCGATCCCCGCTGTCCTGGCCTTTTGCAAAGGCGACAATTTGAGCGGCAAGATTCGCGGCAAGTTTTGTCTGGCTGACGGAATTATCAACCGTTACGTCGTCATGCCTCTGGCTTTCTAAAAAGCCGATAAATTGAAGCGGAATGACGCTTGTTCCCTGATGCAAAAGCTGATAGAACGAATGCTGTCCGTTTGTTCCTGACTCGCCGAAAATAACAGGGCCGGTACTGTAACTAACAGGCTCCCCGCTGCGGCTTACGCGCTTTCCGTTTGACTCCATATCCATCTGCTGTAAATGGGCGGGAAAGCGGGAAAGCGCCTGACTGTATGGAAGAACCGCTGTATACGGGAGATTTAAAAAGTTCCGCTCCCAAATGCCGATAAGCGCGTCAAGCAAAGCCGCGTTTTTAAGGATGTCTCCGTTAAGCGCGAGTTTGTCCGCTTCGCCGGCTCCGGCAAGAAAATCCTTAAATACCTGAGGGCCGAACGCAATGGACAGGACGCAGCCGCCAACCGCCGATGATGACGAATAACGGCCTCCGATGTAGTCGTCAATGTAGAAGGAGTCAAGGTAGGCGCTGTTACGCGCAAGGGGGCTTGTTTCGCTTGTAACGGCGATCATGTGTTTGCCCGGATCAAGTCCCGCCTTTGCCAGTTTATCTTTGACAAAAAGCTCGTTCGCCAGCGTTTCCTGCGTAGTACCGCTTTTTGAAACAAGGATGAACAGGCACTGATCAAGCAGGGATGAAGCGATGATACCGGATGCGTCATCGGGGTCTACATTTGAGATAAATTTAGCGGACAGGCGCTTTTTGCCTTCGGCATCCGCCCAGTTTTCAAGAGCGAGATAGAGGGCACGGGGGCCCAAATCGGAGCCGCCGATTCCTATTTGAATTACCGTGGAAAACGGCTTCCCGGTTGAACCTTTGTATTTCCCGTCGTGGACAGCGGAGGCGAAATCGCAGAACCTTTCCAGTTCCCTGCGGTAAAAATCGCCGATGTTTTTTCCGTTTTCGATAACAGGCTTCCCCTGCTCCCCGCGCAGAAGATGATGCAAAACCTTGCGCTTCTCGCCCGTATTCATCATTTCGCCGTCAAGCAGGGCTTTGTATTTCGCGATAAGTTCCTGCTCGTCCGCAAGCTCCTGAAGCAATTTGACAGTTTGATCGTCAACAGCTTTCGCCGCCCATGAATAGTTAAGGCCCGCGGCCATTGGAACGACGCACCTGCCTACCCTTTCTGCGGTCAGCCTGTCCCTGAAATTAAAAGCCGCCGCCGGCTGTCCGGCAAGCTTCTTATAGATAGCGGTTTTATCAAAGTTAAGATACTGCATAATCTCCTCCTGTTTTCAACCTAATTATAGATAAGATTGACAAAAAATAAAAGCCCCCGCATAATCAACATACTGGCGGGGTTTTTGTGAATAAAGCGGTTTTAATTATGGCTCTTGTTTTTACAGCGTGTGCGCGGAATAATAGTGTAAATAACGCCTTAAATAACAGCGGAAGCGATTATAGATATGAAAAAATTTATGACAGAGAAGTGCGCATTACTTCATATCAGGGGAATGAACAGACCGTCCTTATCCCTTCACAAATAGAGGGGCTGCCTGTTACCAGTATAGGCTGGCGGGCATTTTGGAAAAAGCAACTTACCGATGTTGTCATTCCAGACAGCGTAACTACTATTGAAGAAATGGCGTTTGACGACAATCTGCTTATCAGCGTTACTATTCCAGACAGCGTGACTGCTATTGAAGAAAGGGCATTTTCCGGCAACCGGCTTATCAGCGTTACTATTCCAGACAGCGTAACTACTATTGGGAAGGACGCGTTTGCAAATAATCAACTAACAAGCATTGTCATCGGCGGAAATGTTAATTTTATCGGGGACGGGGCATTTTCCCACAACCAACTAACCGGCGTTGTAATCCCCGACAGCGTGACTTATATTGGAAACTGGGCATTTTCCCACAACCAACTTGCCGGCGTTACCATTGGCAGCCGTGTGAATGTTATTGGGGAGGGTGCGTTCAGGGGAAACAAACTGTCCGCCGTTGTCATTCCCGCCAGTGTGTTCACTATTAACCATCATGCATTTAGAGGAAATAAACTTACCGCCGTTGTCATTCCCAATAACGTGAACGCTGTCTGGGACGGCGCGTTTGCTGAAAATGAACTTACCAGCATTGTGATTGGCAGCCGTGTGCTCATTATTGGGAACGAGGCGTTTAAAGGAAATCGGCTTGCAGGGGAAGTTAGAATTCCCAATAGCTGCCACACTATCGGAAATTACGCATTTGCGGAAAATCAACTTACAGGCGTTACTATCCCCAACAGCGTAATTACTATTGGAAATTATGCATTTGCATCAAATCAACTAACCGGAGTTGTAATTCCCGACAGCGTGACTGCTATTGGAAATTACGCATTTGGGGAAAATCAACTTACAGGCGTTACTATTCCCAACAGCGTAACAACTATTGGAAATTACGCATTTGCATTCAATCAATTAACCGGAGTTGTAATCCCCGACAGCGTGACTGCTATCGGAAATTTCGCATTTGCGGAAAATCAACTTACAGGCATTACTATCCCCAACAGCGTAAATACTATCGGGCATAATGCATTTATTGCCAATCCGCTTGCGAGAATAACAATAGGCGCAAATGTCGATATAAAGTTGAATCCAGATGCAGGTTTTGTTCATTATTTACCGGAATATTCTTTATATGAAGAGGATATGTTTGTCCGCTTCTGTTCCTACTACGAAGAGGAAGAACGCAGAGCGGGAACTTACACCTACTCAGGCGATCAGTGGAACGCGCAGTTCAAGGAAAATTAATTTCGTTAACTCCGATAAATAGAAACAATTATTTAATTTCGCATAATTCAAATATACGCGCTGATTCCCTCAACTTTTACGTTAAAGCCGCCGGGGAAAAACGCGCCTTTTTTATTTCCATAACCTGAAGCCATCATCGCGGCGGCAAGCAAAAGACCGCCGTTGCCGGGCAGGTATAGGGGAAGCGCGTCGTCGCCGATCATGCGGTTATGACCGTTTTCCATATACGTGTTTTTCGGGCTATCCATCAATAGAAGATCAACCGCGTCGTTATAACGACCGAGACGGCAAGCCGTCATCGCCATCATTGGAAAGTCCCAACCGTAAAATGTTTTTTTGTCCCACACTTCAAGCACCTTATCCAGCGTTGCCGACATAATACCTCTGTCAATTTTTTCGCTGTTTAAAACTCCGTACATCGCCAGCATTGACGGGTGGTCAGCGTAAAACGGCGATTCGGTAAAAGTACCGGGGCAATTTTCGTGCGCAAGGTACACGCCGCCTGAATGGGCTGGACATTTAAGTTTTTCAGCGATGTCTCCGTAAATTTTTTCGTGCGGATCAAGTTCTCCCAGAAGGACAAGCCACTCGTCAGCCATGCGCAAAGCCCATCTAAAATACTCAAGTTCATAGGAGGCATTTAAAACTATTTTCGGATCGTGTTTTTCCTGCGCCGGAATATACGGCGGCCCTAGCACATAACAGCCTGTGTCCTCTTCCCAATGCACAAAACTTTTCATAAACTCGGCTGTCTGGACAACGACATCGCGGTATTCGCGCAGAAAATCTTTCGACTGTACGGTGCGCCTATAGATTTCAGCTAACATAATGGGGTGCGGCTGCTGCCAAATCAGCAGAACAGCGACAGAAGACGGCGTGTTTTTCCCGGATGCGTCGCACATCTTAGGCCAGCGCGCCCCTTTGTACCCCTGCGAAGACGCAATTTCTTTCGCAACAGGCAGGATTTTTTTATAATACTCAAGGGATTTTCCAAGTTCCTCCGCCCTGCCCCAAAACGCGAAATGCGCGCAATGCCAGAAATGCATTTCCAGATGAAACTTTCCGTACCAACTGTTGCATGTAAGGCCTGTCTCCGCAGGCGGCAGAATGCCCCTGCTCTGAATCGCGATGAGATACCGCGAGAGTATTATCCTTCGTTCCAATTCCAGCGCACGGCTGTCCGCAGAATCCGAGAAATCAATAAAACCGCCTGTGTTCCAGTAATTTTTCCAGAATGTTTCGCATTTTCCTTTCGCTTCGTCATACACCGGATTTGATTCTTTTCCTTTGCATAACTCCGCGCCCTCTGCGGTTTTTTCTTTTAAATTATCATAATCCATGACGCGCACAGGTTCAAAGCGGACGCTGAACTCAATTTTTTCCGAATAAGGAGTTAAAACGACGGTATGCTTTTTTTCATCAACAGAAACCGAAAAATTACCGCCGCTGATAATAACCTTGTAAAAAGTGCCGTCAAGCTCCCTTTCAATTTCAAAAGCGCCGTCACGCGAATGGTTATTTTTACAGAGCCGCGTAAAATGTCGTTCTGGAACCGAGAAATCAGCCGCTGTTTTTTTGTGGCTGCCGTACGGGAAAACTATTGTTACGCGCAATTTACCGTTTTTAAGCAGGGGCGAAAACACGCGAACGTAAATTGAGTCTTCTTCGGGGTGGACAAAGTTTTCGGTTTTAACCGTTTCATCATCAAGCTGAAACTCGGAAAACAAAATTCCTTCCCATAGCGAAAGATACTGGCTTACGGGCGTACATTCATTTATTGAAATACTGTTATCCGCGAATTCAAAACCAATTTTGCCCAGATGAAATTTATGGGCATTTACCCTTATTTTCTTAAAAAGCTCTTCTTGTCCCTTGTCATCAGATGCGTAATAAACAGTACGTCCGTATGTGTCATAAGGCGTTAGGCGCAAATCAGCTTCTTCTTCGGGCGGGAAATAATATGAATGCCAGCCCCACTCGGCCATTGTACAGAGAGGAAACGCGCCGTCATTTTCGGCGTATTCGTCGAAAAAAGTCTGCAAGCCCGTAAAGTCCGATGTAAAACAAAACGTCCCGTTCCCTGTGGAAAGAGGCGCGTGGATATTTAGTTTTTTGTAATGAGGACAATGCCTCAGCACCGTTTCCTTACGGTTTATCATAACAATCCTGTTATTTTTTCAGCGTTCTCGCGCACATCTCGTTAAAGAGGGCGCGGGCGTCTGAAAGCGGCAGCGTCTGTATTGAAAAATCATGCGAAAAAACGCGGAAGGCTTTTTCCATGTCGTTCTCGAATACCGCTTCTATTATGCCTTCATAGGCCAGCACATGGGGCATTATCAGCGCGAGAATGTCATGCGGCAGAGCTCCTGTTACAAGAGGCTGAATACCGCCGCAGCTAAAGAGCGCGTTTGTTTCAACTACCGAAGAAACCGGAAGGTTCGGTATCTGTCCGCTGTTCGGCAGATTCACATTGGTAACGATATTGCCCATTCCCATAAGGGCTTTGATGATCTTAATGCCCTCCTCTCCTGACTGAACAGGCGTTATGGGCATTCCGTCAACATAGGCTTTCGCCTTTTGTTTTAATCTTTCGCGGTCTGTTATGCGCCATGAAACGGGCGTAAGGGCAAAGCCCCATTTTTCAACTTCTTCAGGCGAAGAAAGATACCAGGCATGAGGGCAGAATTCCGCCAGATGCCTGTCTCCGGCGGCGGCGATTAAACCGTAACGGCGGAAAAGATCGAGCTTAACGCGCTCGCCGCATTCAAAAAATTTAAGCCGCTCTCTCTCGTGCGCGTCATCTAACGCCTGAGTTCCAGACGTTTGCGCCTTTTTAAAACCTATATCCGCATATTTCCGCGCGAATTCCATGTAATATGGAAAAATGTCGATGCCCTTCCATGAAGCCTTATCAATCCATGTAAAATGATTGATTCCTGTTACGCGCACATTTATATCCTCGCGCTTTATGCTTCCCGCCGGGGCAAGACCAGCTTCTTCAATTACCGCCGCCAAAAGTTTCTGGGTATGAAATACCTCGTGGCAGCAGCCAAAGGCTTTTATTTCAGGAAACTCTTTGTATAATGTGCGCGTACAGATACTCATTGGGTTTGTGTAATTGACAACCCATGCGCCGGGAGCGTATTTTTTTACAGCGTCCGCAATATCGCGGAACTGGGGTATGGCGCGTATCGCGCGGATAATGCCTCCCGCTCCAGCCGTGTCTCCCACTGACTGGTATATCCCGTATTTTTCAGGCGCGTGTACATCGACCGCCATTTCTTCAAAATCGCCGGGAAGTATTGAGACAATCACAAAATCGCTTCCGTTTAACGCATCAGCAAGAGACTGGTTAGCGTGAAATTTCCAGCGTCCTTCATTGTTTTTTTCCATGAGCCTGTTGCCGATTACCGCATTTATTCCGGAGTCTTCAAATTTCAAATCGTAAAGTTCGACCGTTCCGCGAATTTCTTTTTCAAAGACAATGTCCTGCATCAGAACCCATGCCCAATTTCGCGATCCGCCGCCTATATAACATATTTTTATTTTATCTGTTTCCATAAAATAAGAATAAAGGGTATTGAAAAAATAGGCAAGGAATGATAATTAAATAGTATGCTGTATTTGGGCTTTAACGCTTATGAAAAATCAATAAACAGTATCGATTCAACCGTTGTCTTTATGGCGAAAGACGGGGAGCGGGATTTTTTAATTATCGCCGCAAACGGAGAAAAAACAGGTTCCCAACTTGGATTTAAGGGAGAAGATATTGACGGCGGCATATTCCGCGCCGCCCTGACGCATGAAAACGCCTGTGTTTTGCGAAATCTTTTTCCTTTTACCTCCCCCGTACGCGGTTTGAGAAACCCCAAAAGTTTCGGGCTTGGGGATCGGCTTGGAATCGCCACGCATGGGCATACCGTGCTTTTTGAAAAAAACGACGTGTTTCCGGTTTTTGCCCAGCAGTCAATCAGAGAATTGAATCTTACAAACCGCTCCTTTGAAGACGTGCTGGACGCGGCTTCCTTTGCGGTATTTCGTGAAGGCTACAAAAAGGGCTTCGGCGCGGACGGCGATCACCTGAAAACGGCGGAAGATATCCGGTACGCCCTTTCTCTTGGGTTTACAATGATAACGCTCGACTGCTCCGAACATATTAGAAACGGAGCCGCGCCCGGCAGCGTTCCTCCGTTAGCTGAACATTATGCCTGTAAATATCTGAATAAAACTTTCGATATTGAAGAAGGCATTTCCCTTGTTTTCAGTGAAAATGAACTCGCGCAATGCGCAACCATTTATTCAGGCGCAATTTCGTTCGCGGCTGATATGTACAGCCGTTTTTTGGCTGACGGCAGATACAATGCCGATTTTGAAATCTCAATAGATGAAACTGCTTCTGTTACAACTCCGTTACAGCATTTTTTCGCCGCCCGCGAGCTTTTGGACGCAGGCGTTTCGTTTGCCACCATAGCGCCGCGCTTCTGCGGCGAATTTCAAAAAGGCATTGATTATTCAGGAGACATCGCGCAATTTGAAAAAGAAATTAAAGTCCATGCGGCAATTGCCCGTCATTTTGGATACAAGCTTAGCATCCACTCAGGCTCCGACAAATTCAGCGTATTCCCAATAATAGGCCGCGAAACAAGGGGGCATTTCCATGTGAAGACCGCCGGAACCAACTGGCTGGAAGCGATGCGCACCGCCGCCGTTGCGGACCCTTCGCTTTACCGCGAAATTCACAGTTACGCGCTTACTGCATTCGACGACGCGAGGAAGTATTATCACGTAACAACGGATTTGTCCGCGATACCGGATATTTCCGCCGTCAAAGACAACGCGCTTGTCGGGCTCTTTGAAAACAACGACGCAAGGCAGCTTATCCATATAACCTACGGTCATATTTTAACACAGAAAAACCCCGACGGTTCTTTCATGTTTAAAGACCGTTTGTATAAACTTCTGCGGGAGCATGAGGAAGAATACCGCAGTGCGCTGGTGAAACATATAGGGAAACATTTGAAATTGCTCAATGTGTAAAGCGGAGCTTTCTCGCGGGCTGGGTTGAGGGAAAGACGTAGAACACTGTATCAATTGTTATTTTTCTTTGTTTATTCATTTTATACTGCCACTCCTTGTTTGTCTTGAATTATTATTTTTTTAATAACAATAAATAATATCGGTAAAATCCAATTTCCTGTAAAAAGGACTATACCCACGCAAAATAAATAAGTAAGGAATAGTTCAAAACTACTAGATTGAAATAATCTAGTAAAAAGAAATAAAAAGAAACCAACAAGAAAATTACCAATAACTAACATCGTTATTGATTTTAAGAGAATATTTTTTTTGTTTTTATATTTTACTATAATTAAGATTATAAGAAGGCTTATTAATAATGCAGAAAGCCAAATCAAAAAACCGCCTCTATCCTCTCTGGTAATTATAAATTGCATACAGAGTATTGTTAGAATAGAATATATTAATACTAATAAAATTGAAAAAAATACAAATAATTTTTTCATTGTTCTGTGTTATCCCTTCTAGTATAAAACATTCTTTGACCCCTTTTCTCTACTATCCAGGCAGTGGCTTTATTCTCCGCTACCCATGTTTCCATAACTGTATGGTATAGCAGGCGCTGTACTCCGCGTTCGAGCCGCAGGGGCGGCAGATGCTTTCCCGTGCGCCCGTCGCAGGTGTAATTTTTAGAGAAGGGAGCAAATTTGAGACGGCGGTTAGTTTTTCCGGTATAAAAACGGCCATTTTTTACGCTGCTCCCCCTGCTTACATAAAAAGACTTGCGGGCTTTCCCTGTTTATGGTAGCATGGAACCGCTTAATGCGCAAGCCTTTTTATTGGACGGCTGAAGCGGCTCCGCCTGTATAATAATTCCTTTACCGTCGATGAACATCGCGGCTTGCTGTGAAGTTCGTCATCACAGCACTCCACTCCTTTGCTTGCTTTATGAGAAACCAGCGAAAGTAGTAAATTGCTTATCTATTTCATTAACTTTGTTTTAGTTCTTAAAATTTAGTAACTGTCACTCCTACGTCCCCTAACTGTTAAGGCGGAGTAATTCCATCAGTTATACTTGCTAAAAAAAGACCTAATTCTTTACGCGTTGCTTGGAATTCTCGGAATTCTTCAAATTTATGAGGCGGATAATAATTAATTTGTATCTTTATTCCATTAAAAATGCTATTTTCAGGTTCATAATTCACATTTCCGTTTGTCCAAATTATTAATTCATCATTAACGACCTTATAATAGAGGTCATATGTATCAAATATTAAATCATTATCTTTATCAGGGTTTCTCTTTTCAGAATTAGAAAAAAAAATATAAGTATGATTTCCAGCAAGGCCCCATGAAGCAGTATTAACAAATAGAGTTTTATCTGGGTCTAAAAAATTTACAGCTTGGGAAAAGTGCTTTGAAGAAAGATCTAATTTTGATAACTCTATCATTAATGATATGAAAGAAGCGATTAATAAACAAGCAATAATTATAACCGTTATTAACACAATACAAATAATCTTCCTTGCTGGTATAAATTTATTCACCTTCTTTCTCCATAATCCCACCCCATTCTGCTCATTCTATATACATCTCCGGTTAGTATGTCTATAAATTCATCACAAAACCAAGTTTCCCCGATATAATTTCCAGGCCCCTCTAACCGCGTTCCGTCGCTGGAATACGGATATGCCATTACCGCGTTACTTCCGTCATCTATTACACTCATAACTTTCCCTGTTGCTTCATCAATTTCCGTAGTCATCCCATCCGGATCAACATACTTCACCTGGTTATTCCCCGCGTAGTGGTAAACGTGCAGGTTGACGTAATTGAACACCCCGCCCATCCCAGGCAGGTTTTGATTGCGCTGACGGGGAGCGAGGTTTGCGAGTCTGCGGGGATTTCTCGCAGACTGGGTTTGGGGAAAAGTGGAGAAGATTAAGCGGCTACTTGTCCTCATGGTTTTTGCTCCATCTTATCTAATCTGGTATCAGTCATTATTGCGTCCCCTTTTCATGCTTATTCCTCTTTTTATATATTGGTTTCTAATATGGGATTACGGCCCAATTGGTTAATTGATTAATTGATTTATCATAATAATTATTTACATAATAAATAATTTTATCATCTTTCTTCCAAATCTCTATATCGTTATCGTTTTTCAAAACTTTTAGTAAAGATTCTATATTACCATATTCCATTAAAGCAAATAGTAATAACTGTATTGGATTTCCTCTAAGGAAATTATCAAGATCAAACCCTTCAGGAAAATAATCAAGAATCAGACTAATAGGGAATTCCTCTTTTTCTATTATGTCTATTTTTTGATAATTATTATGTAAAAAATGTTCTAAAAGAGAATTTTTATTCGCTTCTTCTATTATTTCAAATAAAATATAATAGTTCGGACAAACATCTATGTAGATAGTTGTTTTTCCTATTTTTATTTTTGATGTAGTAGAAGGTATAAATTCCGTCGCATGTTTGAATTTCATTGAACGAATATGTATTTTTTTATAATCTTGAGTTTTTATATATTCCAGTTGAATAGGATCAAGTTCAAATAAATTATTCATTTTATTCAAATAAAAATCACTGCTACATGTAAGAAGAAAAAAAGAATTAAGAAGGATAATTGTAGTTAACAAAAATATCTTTTTATGTTTCATTTAATTATTCCCCGCGTAATGGTAAACGTGCAGGTTGACGTAATTGAACACCCTGCCCATCCCCGGCAGGTTTTGATTGCGCTGACGGAGAGCGAGGTTTGCGAGTCTGCGGGGATTTCTCGTGGGCTGGGTTTGGGGGGAAGTGGATAGGATTATGTTGATTGTTTGGTTCATTGTACCCGCCTCTTAATTGGAGCGGAAAAAACATCCGTTAATCTTACAATAATTCTATATTCTTCTGTAAATCTTTTATCTTCGTATTCCAGATCACGCAAATTATCAATATTTAATGTTGGATACGGAAGTACTATTCTGTATCTTATTTCCAGAATCTCCATGCCTCGTAATATTTCATAAGTATTTGTCCTATCTGAAACTGAAAAACAATTTGGACCTAAATCAGTATATATCATTCCCCTGCCGTCATAACATCGAAGACCCGAGAGGAATCTAAAAGGATTTGAAGGGTACCAACGCATACCTATAAAATATTCCATTTGGCCTTCTATTACCTCACGAATATGAAAATAATAACTAGCTTCACCAGGATCAAATTCATCAACAACGGATAACGTTTCACCATCGACTTTTATTTCAATTATATCTATTGCAAGCTGGGTATTTTCATGAAAAATATATTTAACATCATCTCCTATCTCATAAGGCAAATTCAAAATAAAATAATCACTATCTCTTTCAACAAATCTTCCTTCAGTAATTTCATCTCCCTGGATATCAAAGATAAAAAAAACAAACATTAAAAAAAATATTTTTCTCATCTTGGCCTCCAAATAAGTTGATCTCCCCCTAGTCTTCTATCATGGTATAGCAGGCGCTGTACTCCGCGTTCGAGCCGCAGGGGCGGCAGATGCTTCCCCGTGCGCCCTCGTAAGCTGGTACAGCCCGTCGCAGGTGTAATTTTTAAAGAAGAGGAGCAAATTTGAGACGGCGGTTAGTTTTTCCGGTGTAAAAACAGCCATTTTTTACGCTGCTCCCCCTGCCACATAAAAAAGCTTGCGAGACTCCTCTGTTTTTATGGTAGCATGGAACCGCTTAATGCGCAAGCCTTTTTATTGGACGGCTGGAGCGGCTCCGCCTGTATAATAATTCCTTTACCGTCGATGAACATCGCGGCTTGCTGTGAGACTCGTCATTACAGCACTCCGCTCCGATGTAGTATATCAGCGCGTTTCGCATAAGGTTAGATTTAGAATTCTTTTTTAAAAATAAAATAACTAGGGATTTCAAGTACTTTATAAGTAAATGGTTCTACATCCGATATACATAGTATTTCAATATCTCTGATTTCTATTCTTACTCCGCCAAAAATCAATGATACTCCAGTGATGCCATCAATTGTAATTGTTTGAAGCACCTCATCTGAAGAAAAACTTATAAAAGTTATTCTTGATAAAGATTCGATGTAAACTATAATTTCTTCTCCTGGGAAAATATCTATCACATTATCAATACTGATTAATTTACATTTACTAAATATATATATATACGAATGAAGATAGATACTGTCACGGAGTTTAATTTCAACAACATCATCTCCATACCAAGTAAAATCCGGCTCCCTTATTCCTCTCCAATTAAAAGTAACAAGGGTATTAATTTCTTCAAAGGCATCAGCATAAATAATATATTCATCTTCATCAAAATAATCATCAGATGCAATAACTTCACAATAAATTTTATTTATTGAATTTGGAGAAAAATACTCTTGAACATCAGCAGCTAATATTCCATTTGAAATAATTAGAAAACTGAAAAAGAAAATCAAATTGTTTTCTTGTTTTATTTTTTTGAATTTGGTAATTACCATTCCGTTGTCTCTCCTAGTTTCGACATTACACTATCTGATTTAACCACGATTCCTAAATATGGCAGCCATTGCTGAATTAGAAACCAATTTTCATCCCGGCAAATGTATTCATCAACATTTAATTTGCAAATCAGCATATTAATTGTTTCCAATAGAAAAAAAGAATTTTCTATATGATTTATATTTTCATAAATTATATATCTCATCAACAACAAGGAATAGAAAGCCGACACATTACTATTTTCTAAATATCCAAAAATGATTCTACTGTCATAATCAATCTCCGGTATCGCTTCATATTCAAAATAAATATTATCAATGGTTAGGCATCTTTGAATATCAATTTTAAAAAGCTGAATATTAACCATTAAATCTGCCCTTACGTTTTCCCTTAATTGATTTGTATTAACCTGATTTCTTAACGCAAGTTCATAACCATCGCGATTTACTATTTTATTTTCATCAAAGTCATAATAAAAATCACCTTTTCGAGTGTAGTATAATTTATTGTTTTTTGTTACTCTAACAAAACCTTCCCCCGAAATAATAAAATCTATGAGGCCGTTTGTTGTTTTCGCAAAACCAGCATTAAAGTTTGTTTCCATTATACCATTATTAGATATATGCGCTTTATACCCAATTGTTACATAATTATTTAAATCTTGAAGACAATATTGATATGGCGTAAGATTGTTAGAAAAAATGTTAGCGGTATTCAATAATAATACCGTTATTAATATGCTTATTTTTTTGCCCATAATCACTCCCATATTTCTATTTCTTTAGAGTAATAGTTGTCTCTTGCTGTTCCCCAGGGAGGATCAATTAATATCATCAACTCTATTGCTGACTGTTTCCAATTCAAATTTTCTATGCGCAAATTGTCAAAATAAAGGACAAAAACATTGTTTTCTTCAATCGAAGAATTTATGACATACTGCCCGGAGCTATTAGGACGAAAAACGTTGGCAACCAGTTTCCGCTCGCTGTCCCCTTGAAAATCGACCGCTATAAATTCGAAAACTCCATCGCCGTCAACATCGACAAAATGCCGATCTACCATTCCAAATGTGGAAAAATACTGATAGCCGCGATTGTCTATATCGAACAATATCCCCCACGTCATGTTCGCCGCCAATCCTGATGCTCCAACATTATATGAAACCAATAAAACTGTATGCGTACCAGGGAATAATTGAACTTGGTAGACACAATCTAGATAAAAATGAAATATCCCATGACGGGAAATAAAATTGTACAGAAGTTCGCCGCCTTTTGTAACCTCAATCAAGTTGTCTCTATAGTTTTCATCGGGATGTATGATTATTTCTATGCCGGAACCGCAGTCGATTTTTATGTCGCCTTCATTTACTATATACTCGCTTACTTTACCATCGTTTACTATATATTCGAGCCTGATTAAATCCGGTTTTGCGCAATTACCCCAAACCCTTTCAACAATATCCAGTCCCTGAGAAAACGACAGGGCCGCAATATTTCCCAGCAGTATTATTAATATGAATCGCATTTATCTATAACCCCCCGCACGGCATCCGCGCCGCTTGCCTGCCGCATCTTGTTAAAGTATACATCTGCCCTTCCGCTGTTGGCAAGCATATTTCAAAGCCCTATGCCCGCTCAACACATCGCCCTTAAAAACTCAGCAGACGCTTTTTTGTTACCGCCGGGTCCGACGCAGGACGGACAGCCGTTTTTGCACGGACAGCGGTCAATGGCTTCAAGAAT
>JGI24698J34947_10000313_pt1 | contig 21339 bp, 6 predicted proteins | sample TergutMp193P3_FD_34947 | JGI IMG/M metagenome (IMG submission 34947) | reverse complement strand
CCGGGTGTAGTATGTGTTGAAACCGGGTACATCCCGGAACTTGTTGTACTGCGCTTCCGTTAAAACGGCGGGTACGCGGTAATTTGTTGCCGACTGCGTGATGGTGATATTGCCCGTGTTCCGGTATATCTGGCGGTTAAAGCCTACCACCAGCGCGGTATTGTACGTACCATCGGTCTGTACGCCGGCCGTGGCTCCTGTAAGAAGGCTGTCATTGAATCCGGGACCGCTGGTAACGTCAAGATCTCCGGTGCGTATGTAGATTTCTTTCAGCGTTTGCAGCCGGTTGGCTAGCGCGGGCAGGGTAATGAACGCTGCCGGTACGGGGGATTCTTCGTCAGTCACGCCAGTCAGAGCTAAACCGGTAACGGCAAGACGCGTAAGGGCGGGGGGGTTACCGAGATTGGTATTATGACCGCTTTCGACATTGTAGGTGAATTTTAACTGATTCGTCTTTGTTCCTGCTGTGGGGCTTGCGGGAATGGGCAGAAGTACCGTTACATTAGTTGAACCGCCTGCAGCAGTTACCGCGTTAAGGGTGATGGTTTGGATCGAATTTGCCGTAAAGGTAAGCTCCTTTCTAAAGTTCACCTGAATTTCGATCTGGTCCTGCCGCGTAGCATTATAGGTGTAAGTACCGTTAGGCGTAGTCGAGTTGATGCTGGTAACCAGCGCGCCCGTGTCCAGATTGAAGGTTATGTTATACGATTCGCCTTCATTGGCCGTGGCAATATTTCCCGCCCGGTCCGTTTGCCTTGCCCGGACGGTAAAGGGGCCGTTGTTTAGCTGTATGTTAGCTGCCCCGTTGTTCAAGTTTGCCGGGGAACTCCAGTCTGTCCCGTTCAGGGTATATTCCAGCGTGCCCAGGTTTTCAGTTACGGTTGCCGATGTATTGGTCACACCCGCAATCCTTACAAATACACTGCCATGGTACAGATTTCCCAGCGGTATAGCGGCGTTACCGGAAGTTGCAAGCGGGGTGGTTCCTGTAGGAGGAGCGGCGTTGTTAGCGGGAGCAGTGCCTTCCCAAACGGTGACTATCGGTACCGCGGGGGCGGAGGTGTCAAGGCGCACTCCTTCGAGCGTTCTCGTACCTGTAATAAACCAGTTGTTGGTTGTGGATATTGCATTTCCCGGAACGTCCATTATCTTCCCGCCGAGACCCATTACCCGTAAATCGTCGGCTATAGCAGCATCGCCTGCCTTTACCTTATACATAAAGGTAATCTGTTTATCGCTTGCGCGTACGTCATCAGGATCCCTGCTTGTCCACCTGTTGGCTTCGGTAGAATTGCCGGTCCCCAGTATCAGGTAGGGGATATCGTTTTCATCGATTTCATCGATCCTTACCGGCGTATCAAATGTGGCGGTAATGTAGAGTTCTACGTCCGCTTTGTGCCAGCCTTTTGGAGAGGCGATCACGCCGGTAATTGCCGGCGCGGTGTTATCCACGGAGATAGCCTTGTTTTTTGCCAGCGTATAATTATAATCGGGGCTAGTAGTAGTAGTGGTGGTAACCAGACGCGCAAAGACTAGAATTCCGGCGGGAGGATTAATAGTGTTGGTAACATCTATTCCGGTTCTGTCGTTGCCGGTGCCGGTTGCATGAGTGGTATCCATGGTCAGCCGGATTTCTTCCCTTGATGGTTCTGTCGGGGTGTCGTCAATTTTGATATGCACAAAGGTAAAGGGATAATTCGCGTTCTGCCATGCGATGCCACCGGCGTCAATTCCGGTAACATTGAGGTTGCTGCTGCCCGTGTCGTGGTTCGCCCCTACCGTGTAGGTAAAGTAATGTTTCGTCGCTGCGCTGTTTTGTCCGGAGTCGTAAGCAGCTGTGCCGTTGATGGTGCCGCCGCCGCTTGTGTTGTTCACCTGAAGAAGAAGAACGGGGTCTCGGGAGCGGTTCGCGTTTAACACGACGGGCTTGTTAAACTCGATGAAAAGTCTGATTTTTTCACCGGCCCGGTACGCGCGATCTTCGTCATCGCTGGAAATGCGTAAGAATTTGATCTTTTCGCCTTCGACGAGCCACGAAGCTCCAGCTTCCGCAGGATTTCCGCCAATGTCGACGACCGAAGCGTTTACCACCAGCGTGTCCCTTAAATTCGTCAGGTTTATGGTGTTGGGGGAGTTTTCGTCCACGCCGACTATAGCGGTTACCGCAAATTTGCCTTTTTCTACTTTTGCGACATCGTCATAAGAAGTTCTGGTAATACTTACCGTTGTATTACTTCCGCTTGGTGTTGTAATGTTTCCGTTGTTGGGGTTTATGGTAAATGCTATTTCTTTGTCGTTAATGGTGAATTTCATGTTTTTGTAAAAATAATAAGCATAATCTCCATTCAGACCATTCAGAAACTCAGAAGAATCTTCCGTCCATTCTCCATTAATCGTTATGGTTTCGCCGCTTGTAAACCGAGGGATTTGGGCTTTTCCGGTGCGGGGTATGAAAGTGTCTCCTCCTACTTTTACATTGGTAATTTCTATGGTCGGCACAACCGTGTCGCCCTGCGGCGCGTAGGTGATTATTTTGGTTTTTTCGTCCGGGTTTTCCGCCCTTAACAGGAACACCTGGCTTTTTAACGGCTGATATGATGAGCCGATGCCTATCTTTAAATCATCGCGCATACTGAGGTCAAGATAGTACCAGTACCGTATACGGTGCGTGACCGGGTCTTCCCCTATGTTCGTCAGATTGGTTATTTTCCACACCCTGTTGGGGTTATCAGGGTCATATTCGCCTTCAGGCATGTACTCGGGCCAGTTGGTCCAGTTTTTCGCGGCGGTCCACCCGGCATAATTTTCATCGCGGAAATAGGAAAGCTGGCTCATGGCGGAGTAGCTCTTGGAGTTGGGGTTTATCCACACTATGTACAGCGAGTCAATCCGTGTTGCGTCCGTTACAATACCGGAAATTCTTATATCTTTGCCTGGGGTGAGGGTGGCGGGACGGGAAGTTGTTTTATCGGGGTTGTAAAGTGTGCCCTCGGGGATGTTCGGATACGACGGCTCGCCATTATCAGCGCGGCCTATATACTTGAAAAGCGGCTCGGTTACCGACGGGTACGGCAGGTCGGGGAAATCGGGGTAGGTAATATCTTCCACCCTGAAAGCCGCTTCTTCTACTACCGGAACTCCGCTTACCATTGCCGGGTTTCCCCTAAAGTCGTAAGCGGTTGCCCTTATCACATAGTAAGCCGTTTTTGCTTCCGGCTCAAAGCCCCAGGAGAATGTAGTGGGGAAACTGTCGTTTTGCCGGGGAGCAGGACGCACTATCGCGCGTCTGTTGTTGCTGTTGGGATCGACTTCTATGTCATTGCCGTTATGATCCTTTACCCCGGTTTCTTTCAAATCCTCCGCTTCGGCGGCTATGCCGCTTTCCAGCATGATACCGTTTGTGGGAGTCCATTTGTACAGGCTAAACTCTACTTTGCTTACACCCTGCGCCTGGAAAGCGAAGGATTTTATCGCCCTTCCCGGATACACCATATACGCGCCGCCGGAGGTTATGGTTGCCGGCTTCTTAAAATCCGCTTCAGTCTGGCTCGGGTTATAATGATAGCTCGGCGCCTTCATGCCTTCGGGGAATTCTATCCACGGGTCGCGGGCTTCCGGCCAGTAAATAAAGTAGCCGATGGTTTTTTCCTGATTCGGCTGGCCTGCCGCGTCGTAACAAAGCGCGACAACCTGTATCGTTTTCTTTGTCGTTATATTAGTTTTGATTTGTCCCGAGGGAACAGGGTACGTACCCGAATAGGTTCCGGGGGGGGTGTCTCTCAGATCGGGAACCATTATGGTACCGTTGGGCTTTATGGAGTCATCAGACTCCTGATGGATATTATAAAAATAAGTGTCCGGCAGAGGTGTAATGAGATCCTCGTCAATAGTCGTCGTTGCCGCGTCGTAGAAGCGCAGATCTATCGACTTCACGTCGTGATCGTCGATAATCTGCCATTGCAGTTTGAATTCCTGCGTAAGGAATTGTCCCAGCAGGGCAGGCTCTCTCCAGTCATTGCCGGAAAGAAGGTGCAGTTCGTTTAAGTCGGTCTCGTCTGCCGAAGGACCGGAAATGCCGCTATAGGAAAATTTGTTCGTGCCTCCATTATATTTCAGATACCTTGAATACAGGTACGGATTAAAGACCACTACGCTGGGAGGCTCTTTATCATAAATGAGGGTGATGGTCCGCAGTGAGTTTTCGTGCGACATTCCCCCTGAATCCCACGTCTGCACCCAAAATATATATTCGCCTTCCTGGGCAGGTCCTCCGTTAATGGTCATATCTATGGGGATTAACCAATCGACAGTTGTGTCGCTGATATTCCACTGTGCGTCGGGAAGCGCGGTCCATTCTCCGCCGTCGAAAATCTGCCAGCCGTTTGCATCGTAACGCCACTGTTTGGAGAACGGTATGTCGTTCAGGGTTGCCGTTACCAGCATACGCTCAATGGGGCTTCGGTCAACAACTTTGCCTTCCAGAGTAAAAGTCGCGGGGACTGCCGTACGGGGAGTAGGGGCGGTTATGGTAAGTTCCGGCCCCTGCAGGTCAAGTTTGGTTCCCAGCGTAAGCATATTATCGCACGCGAGGAAGAAAAACGCCGTAATTACGAATAATGTTGTTAATGTTATTTTCATTGTTTTCATTTTCTTCCTCCTTTACCGCTGGTTGTAGCTGTAGGTTAAGTCGCCATAACCCGCCGTGAGGTAGTTGTTCACTTCCCCCGTTTGATTGTGGGTTTGACCATATGTAAGCTGATACCACTGGCTGACGATTTCCGTGCTTACCCAGAAGAAACGCCCGCCATTTCCATTTTGCGTGTAATGGAAAACCTTGATAAACCGGTTGTCGCCTGTTTCTTCCGCGTCCCGCACCGGGAAACCCGCTATTGAGGGCATACCATTTTTGATGTTCGAGCCTTCAACCAGATACATGCTGTTGCGCGGGTCGTTAACCCACCCTCCGTATGTCACTTGATTGAGCATGACAACCGATCTGAAAACCCCTTCGTAACCTTTGGCGGTGTAGGTGGCATTGGTGTTTATACTCGCCTGGGCCGCGATATAATTTTTACTTGCCTCATAACTGGGGTCTGTGGTGCTGGTGCTGAAAATGATTCTGCCCTGCCTGTTTGCCGCGTTAAACGCAGCAAGCGGTATACCGTTAAGATCATCGCTGGTTGCGTCATAATTATACGAGCGCAGCCCCCGATAATTCGCGCCTGACGATTGCTCCCTTAAAACGCTTATGCCATTTTCGGTTACCGTATATGATACAGGCGTGTTATTTGATCCTCTTCTGCGGATGAGGTTAGGCAGTACCCATGTGCCGCTTGTATCAGTGTCAGTGGTCCAGTCTACGTCATTAGTTATACTCGTACTGTTGGGGTTTGCCGTCTGAACGGTTCCCGTCCACGCTCCGTTCACCGCGCCGTTATTGGCGTTAGTTCCCCTGCGGACTCCGCTGGTCAGCGTCGCGCCCGGGGTTTCGGTCTCAATGCGGTAGTGTACTACGTTATAATCGGTTAAACCCCAGCCGTTGGCGTCTGTGATGTCAATGGTGTCGGTGTTCCAGCTACCGGTATTTCCCGGCACATTGTATGCCCGGTTTGTCGATTGCCAGTTACTTGTTCTCGCGTCAAAGCTTCTGCGGTTTACGCGTATGACCGGGGCTTGTACGCCCGATGACCAGAACCAGTAGGCGGGGGTGCTCGTCGTCGTGATTGCCGGAGCGTTGTTGCCCGCTTCATCGGTAAAGGTTCCCGCCGCATAGGTAAAGTCCCACTGTAAGCCGTCAAGAAGCGGCTCGGGAAGGGTAATGGTTACGACGCGGCCATTGCCGTTTGTGTTTATTGATACATTGCTGGAGGTAACGTCAATTTCCTGCCAGCGGAATTTTACGTTTACGTTGTTCAACGTGTCACGGATATTGGTTACCGTGGCTTCCGTTGTGCTATCAATGAGGTAACGGTAATCCAGCACCCACTTGGTAGCGGTATCGGGGATCATGTATGTTCCAAACGGGCTGGGGCCGTTTGGAGTAGCATTGCCATTGGTGTTAACATTGTTGTCAGTGTTACTATAATTTCCCGAATATCCCAGACCTTCTTTTAACCCGTGGGTTGTTCGTTTGTAGGGGCCCGCGCTGTTTCCGGTCCGGGCGTTCAGCGTAAGGTTGCTCATGTCACTTCCCTGCGTAAGTCTGGCGCGTTCACCGGCAGGAGCTTTGTTGTAAATGTCGTAGAAGCCGTCTACATAGGTGGTATACACTCCGTTGGGCGCGGCGGACGGGCTGGAATACCGATTCCTGTCGGTTCCCAGGTAGTACCCGCTGTTTTCAAAAACCGCCGGGATCGCGTAATTGCCGCGCGGCCTTATGGTTATGGTTCCGCTGCCCTTTACTATTTTTTCGTTAAACGTCAGGGTAATAGTTCTGTTGCGGTTATTGGCAGGCGGATTGCTCGGCGGATTATTGCCCGGCAGAACGCCGCCATTTGTGGGCGCATACGTTGAAATCGACGGGGCGATACAGTCAACTTTAAGCCCCGCGCCGCTCAGGTTGGTACAGGTTTGGTTGGCATGACCCGGAATTGAAATGGTCAGATCGCCTCCTACCGAAGGAGCGGTTGTCGTTGCGCCGCCCGGGTTGTTATAAATGTCCCTCAGACCGGCAAAATTAACCGCGCTGACATACAGGCCGTCCAGCATTTCCTTGCCGGTAATGCCCGTCCACTCGAAGCGGATGGTGGTAGTGGCGTTTGTAGTGGTGGTTGGTCTGGATACCGCTGTTGCGGTAAGCAGCTTTGCGAATGACTGGTAAGTAACGCCTTCGACAGTATCAGTTGTACCTGCTGTGTTATGCGTATTAGTAGCGTTCCTGTTGGTCAGCGTTATGGTTGCGGCGGCTGTGGAGTCAGTCCACACCGGGGCGTCAAATGTCAGATCAAACTCTAAAGTATTGCCATCACGCGGATAAAAGCCGTCCATCTGTACGGCGGTAATTGACTTTAAGTCCGGGAATTTCGTGTTTATGTTAATCGACTGGCTTACCACCGCGCCGATATTCCCCGCCCGGTCTATTAAACGCGCCTGCAGTATGACCGTCCCGTTGGTGTTTGCTAAACCTGTTACAGGGGCTGTATAATTTGTCCATGAAACGCCGCCGTTCAGTGAATACTGGCGTATTACCGTTCCGGCTGTTTCACCACCGTCTCCGGTTATGGTAAGGGTCGGCGCCGAACTATAATAAACCGTAGTTGTGGTCGGAATTGCTGTTGGTATTGTCGTTACGCTATTTCCATTGAGCAAAGTACCGCCGGGCAGCATTACCGTCGGCACGGTGGGAGCGGTCTTGTCGATATGGATAATAGCCACTCCCCCGTCGGGGGCCGGCATAGAAGGAAGATTGGTATATGGGCCCGTTCCCGTGGCAAAGGCGTTTTCTTCCCTGTCTACAATAGAACGCACGTCATTAAGCCGTATCGCTGTAATCTGCCCGTCCGGCGGGGTATTGGCGGCGGCGTCTACCAGAACGCTAAAGCTCATTTGGTGAGCGCTGCTCGCCTTTGACCATGCCGCGTTGCGCCATATGGCGTTATTCGCAACCTGGAACTGTATTATAGGATCGACCGAGCCGGTAAAAATGGGCTTGTCCGCGGTAAGGGTAAACTCGATGGTTTCGTTGGCCTTGTAATAATACCCCGCGTTGGCATCGTCGTAATACGTTTTGCCTGACGGAACGCTGCTTAACGCAAAGCCGGATAATACCGGGCGTATCCCCTGCAGGCGGATGAGCTTTGTGATCGCGGGCAGGATTTTTACTTCTTGTAAAGAACCTTTGTCGCTTGTCCATTCAAAACTGCGGGAATTCTTCGGGGTGTAGGCTTCGTCGCCCCTGCTCGTATCCAGTATACGGGTCCCCGTGGGAAGCGTTATGGGGCGGTCGGTGTTGTTCGCGGCATTCCCGGGGAGGGTATTGCCGTTGCTGGCGAGTATGCCGTCGTACAAGGTTTCCAGAATACCCCCATCGTTTTCCTCTACGATAACGTCAAACTCAAGGTATGGATTTGACACTGGATATCGAGGGGTTTTTGTAGGTATCGACCTAACTTGCTGAACGCCGCGGTAATTATAGCGTACGTTAAGTTCCGGCGGACTTGCCCCCTCCCAGTGTACGCTGTTGGAAAAGTTCGCCCGCAGTGTAATGGTCTTGTCGATACCGTAGGAGCCGTTCAGTTCGTTGGTGGTTATGCTTTGCAGAATCGCGGCGTTGGTTACCGCGACGGTGCGCTGAACGCGCGCTACGTTGCCCAGAGAGTCGGTCGCCTCAAACATGAATACCCGCTGCGAAACTTCGGAAAGTTTTTCTACAAAGCCGAGCTTAAGGTGATCGGCGGACTCCGCTCCCGCTTGATTCTGGTTGTTGGAAAAAGTAAGGTCGTACATTTCTATGCTTTTTACCGCAAGCTGGCCTACGCCCTGTGCCTCCGCCCAGTATTTAATGATGGTGTTCTGCGGGTACGCCGCGTTCGTCTTCGCTATGTCGTTAGATGTAAGCGGGACGCTCGTTATCGAATTTTGTAACATAGTTAAAACTTGATTGTTGTTAGCTGTTTGATACCACAGGCGTATGTTTTCGTATCGCCCGCGTCCTTCATCGGCAATCTTTCCCTCGCTGTCGTAGAAATAATAATTAGCGCCGTCAGCGACCTTGGGATTATTCAAGTCGGGCAGGCCGTCTGGCGCGCCATCCTTAAAGTAGGGGGGGGTAGCGGGGGCAGCGGTGGGTAAGGTTCTGTCGGTAAGGTCGTACACGGTAAGGGTGGGCGGGGTTTTGTTGGGCAACAGCCGTATCTGCCTGAACACTTCGTGTCCCATGTTGTCCTTCGCGTAGACAATAAACAGTTTGGTTTCGTTTTCAAGAGTACCGTTTACGGTAAAGTTTTTGTAAAGCGGTTTGCCGCTAGTTCCGTCATTTATATCGTCCGTTCCGCCCAGCACGTCAAAGCGTTTTTTGAAAACCTGCTTTGAATATACATTGTGCCCTACAGGTGCGGTATCATAGGTATAATCAGTTCCTACATACTGCCCCTTTCCGAGAAGAAGCGTTCCCGGCGTATAGGTAGCCGGAGTTCCGGTAGTCGGGGTAAAATTCCAGTACTGTACTCCCTCCTCCGCCTCCCACGTGTTAGTGTTGTTTTTAAGGGCGTTCTCAACATCTTTAATGTAGTCGTGGTCCTTCTTGGCGACAGTCACGGCGGGAATCCATGCCATACGGAATACGGTTACGGTATTGGCGAAAGTCGTTGGACTCGCTGCCTTCTTGTTTGCGCGCAGGATGTAACCGTTAAGTTCAAAATACCGGTTGCTAGTCAGGTTCGGGAAGGTATTTTCTTCGGGACTGTTGCCGGTCCGGGCGCCTGCGGTAGGTTCAAGTACGGAGCCGCCGGGGTGTATATTTATAGGATAGCCCGAATCGGTGGTGTCTACCGTGTCAAATACGATCAACGGCGAGTTGACGTCGCGTACCACTACGGTCCACACCCTCAGCTTGTCCCTTGTCCGGTAGGTGTCAATGGCTTTTGCGGTATGCGGATCAAGTTTATTATCCGCCACCAGTGTGAACAGCTTAAACGTTCCGCTATCGACATCTTCGTTGCTCGTCTGCACCACAAACGATGTCTCGTCTTTGTTGCCCGTTGCCACCACGTCGGTTATGGGAGCGGAGGTGTCGCTGTGCAGGTCGTATCTCCAGTTGTAAACCGGATTTGTTGTTGGCGTTCCATTTGCGTTTACCAGTCTGTTCTTCAGCCATGTAAGTTTGGCAGCATCGTCTGCGCCTGAAATACTCACACCTGACGCTACCGGTCGAGTTCCCTTCCACTGTTCTTCTGTCAGAAGCCCGGCAAACGCCCACAGCATTTGGTCGTCGTCAAAGAATTCGACCGGAAGCGTCGCGCCTACCGTAACGTTTATCGTGTCTGATCCGAGGGATACCAGCGGGTCTATAATGCCTTTGGGTATGTCGGCCTTTTCCCATAATACAAAGCAGCTCTTGTCTTTCACCCGCGTATTATCAATTTCGTTTTTACTTTTGTCGTATGCGATGATTTTGATGCTATAATAATAGCGTGTGTTTTCGAAGTAATAATTTTCTTTGTAATTTGCCCAGCGCGCGTTTCCGGCGTTAAGTAACTCTTCTTCGTCGATAACCCATTCCGGCATGAAGATTTTGCTGCCTTCATAGTCCTTTTTCAGCAGCCAGTTGTTCGCGTCTTTGTTTATGTCGTAAATGTAAAGCGTTAAATCACTTAACCTGGTCTCATCTTCCGATAATATTGCCTTGATAGTGAACGCGCCGTTCTGGTATCTGTCCGCGTTGGCGCTTCTTTCACCTTCTTCGTCTGTGCCTTTAAGGGCTCCTTCTCCTTCAAGGAGTTTTAAGTCGGCGTAAGACTCAAATTCGGCTCTTCTTCTGTCCGTTCTCTGAATCCATATATCCTCTACAACGGGCGGGCGAATATCAACAACAAGCGAAATGGCTTTTATGGATCGATCCCCTGCATTGCCGGCGCGGTCAAAAGCGACAATCTCTACGGATAACTTTTCGTTGTTCTGTTCCTGGGTAAAATTCAGCTCCATTTTCCACCTGCTGTTGGCGGGGTTGCTGTCGATGAGTTCGGCTTCTCCGAGGATATCGCCTCTTTTGATCCCGGCTTTGGGGTTGTCGGCGGTGGCGCGCAGTATGATGCGGGCTACTTCCACGTTGTCGGTAACGGTTCCCGTCAGTATGGTGCTCAGGCCCACATAGCGGGGGTTTCTGTCTTCGTCGGCGTCGGGAGGATCCAGCGTAAGAACCGGCTCTTCAAAGTCGATGGAATCGCCAAAACCGAGCGGGGAATCGCAGGTGGTGAGGGACACGGCGAGCAGGAACAACGCCGCGAACGCCGCGCCAAAAACCGTAAGGTTTCGTATTTTTACCGACATAACAACCTCCGTTAGTAACGGTTAGAAAATATAGACTCTCAACCCCATGATAATGTGGGGGATGATCGTTTTGATGCCGAGCGCGTCCGCATCGACATCAGTGGGAACGAACCACAGTTGGCCTTCGGTGAACAGGCTGAAGGTGCGCAGGTACTTGCGTTTGGGTATGGTTCCCCGCGGGAATTCCAGTTGTATCAGCATCGCGCTCATCCAGGTGGATTTGCCCGACTGCGTGTAGTACTCGTCTTGTCCCTTGTAGTTGGGCGAGTACTTCTCGTTGACGGTGTTGCCCATGTCGAAGAGCGAGAAGTTTGCCCCCAGCGAGACGGAGCCGAACAGCCATTCAAAGTCCGGGCCCAGCCACGCGGCAAAGGGGTAGGTGTAAACATTTGCCAGCAGTTTGATTCCCAGCACATGGCCGCCGTAGCGCACCGGCCCGACGCCGCCCAGCGATTCAAATGTATCCTGGAACATGAAGCCGTATTGCAGTTGTATCTTGACGTTGTCGTCAAAGAAGGAGAGGCCCATGCCAAAGTCCATGTAGGTGGTGCCGCCGCCGAAGATACCCGCGAGTTTGGGGTTCTTGGTCGCCTGCTGGATAAACGGCGGGATGACGGTTTCAAAATACAGACCCTGCAGGAAGCCGGGGATCTCGTACGCCATCTTGTCGCCTACGCGCAAATGGTACTGCAGATCCGCCAGCGCGACGTCGTCCGAGGCGATAGCGGTGTACTCCAGTTCGTAGTTGTAATGGCCGCCCGGTTCGGGGGCGATAACGCGGATGCGCGGCGGCGTTTTGTCTACCTGCACTACGGTGCGGGTAACGGCGATTTCACCGTTTCTGGTTTTGGCGCGGACGATGATGTAGTGCATTCCCTCTTTCATTTCTCCGGTTTCCAGGCGGTAGCTCCAGTTGCTGTTGGCGTCTCTGCCCCTTCTCGTTTTGACAAAGGTGTTGCCGTTGTCAAAACTCAGTTCGATGTCGTCAATAAATTTGCCGCTGACATCTTCCCACACTTCTTTTTCAAGGTTTTTACTGCCCTGCGCCAGAAGTTCGATGTCCTCTTCGCTCAGGATGTAACCCGCGCGCCCGTAGAACCATGGGCGTTCAAAGGCGAAATCGCCCATAGTCAGGCTGTCGATGGTGACCCACGCGCCGGTGTTTTCGTAGTACAGGGTGCGCGTCGGGGACAGCACGAGGTTATCGGTGCCAAAGTCGCTGTGTACGATGATCTGGTTTTCTCCACTATTCAAAAACTCTTCGTTTATGGAGAAGCAGAAGTGGCCCGTCCAGGTAACGTCGGTCGTCATCACGTCGTCGCCGTTTATGCGCAGGGTAACGGTTTCCGCCTTGTCGGTGCCGCCGGTATTGCCGTACAGGTTAAAATAACCCTGCACGTGTTCGCCGTTCAGGGGGTACAGAATTTCGACCGTATTGGTCAGGCTGCGGCGATCCAGCACGACGTTACGCGACACGCTGGTTTCGTTCCCCGCCTTGTCCATGGCGGTAATTTCGATATTGTAGACGCCGTCCCGCAGTTCGGACAGGTCGTATGTTTCATGCAGCATGGGAGTCTGCCCGACGCGGTGGAATGAAAAGCCGGGGGGTATGGCCCGGCCCTCCAGACTGCGCAATTGCAGTCCCTTTTCTTCAAGGTTGGTGTCAACGACCTGCCCCAGAATATTGATGCGGCCGGTTGTGGTGAATCCGTCCGTGGGAGAGTCGAGGGTGATAGTCGGCATGGTATTGTCAACGTTGAGCAGGCTTGCGTAGATCGCGGCGATGTCGTATTTGTCGGTAACGCGCAGGAATACGACGTTGGGGCCGTCCGGCAGTATGATCGTGTTAAACGCAAAGAACCACTCGGCAGTGCCGCCGTAGGCGTTAAGCCGGCCGTCGTCCCAACTGTTGCCCGAATCCACCGAAACCTGCACTTTGGCGATGCCGTTGTTGTCATAGGCGCCGCCGCTCATTTCGACCAGACCCGAGGCGAGAATGTCAAACGCCGGGGCGGTGACCACGCCTATCGGCTCCGACAGGGAGACGCGGAAATTGCGCGTAACGGGTTCGCTTCTGACGCCGTAGATATCCTCGGCGGTAACCGTTACCTTGTGTTCGTTGTCGGTCAGGATGGAAAGGGGGATGGGTATGTTAAAACCGTTTCCCGTCTCCATTATCTGTTCCGCGCCGTTGTCAATGCGGTAATATACCTGTTTGATGGCGTCGTCGTCAAACACGACGCCGGACACTTCAAAATCGGCGGTGATGGTTTCGCCTTCCAGCGGCAGGGTAAGCTGCGTCACGGGAATATCCATTTCATTGTCAATGATAAACGGCCACTCGGTAAGCTCCGAGCGGTTACCCGCCGCGTCTTCAAATACAAAGCGCATATTTTCGCGCAGGGGCATTTCCTGCGTTTCCATCAGAATATCCAAAAAGTGGGGGAGGTCGGTTTCCTCAAACACCGGCCGCCGGACGTTACCCTGCATATAGGTTACCTGCGCGATAGATCCCGCTTCTTCTACCGCTACCGCCATGCGTATGGTGCCGTTTACGCTTGCCTCGGTGATGGGCATAATAAGCTGCGGCTGGGGAGCCACGGTGTCTTTTTGCACGTAAACGCTGGCGACGGCGGTATTGTTAATGCGGTCGGCGGCGCGGACAAGTACGGTAACCGTCCCGTCTTCAAGGGAGCTGATGTCCAGATTGCGCTGCACAGAATTGGCGGAACCCCGGCGCAGGGCGGCTGTTTCAGCCGCGCTCAACAGCTGCGACCAGGTATCGCCCAGGTTGGTGGAGTACTCGACCGAAGCGATGGCGTTGCCGTCGGAAACGGTGAATTGCAGGGGAATAGAATTCTGCACCCAGAGGGGCGGCTCCTGTATAGCGATGGACGGACTGCCAAAGTCCGCCGCAACGTAAAATTCCCTGCTGCTCAGACTGCCGCCGTTGACGCTCACGGTAAGCGGGCCAAATTCGCCCTCTCCCACGGCGGTCAGTATGACGCGCCCGTAATAGTCAATTTCGGTGCGGATGTTTTCCGCTCCGGGTCCGCTCAGGCGCGCGATGGTTGCCTCGGTATTGCCGGTCAGCCCTATCAGGGTTTCTCCGGCGGCGGAAAACTTAATTTGCCCGTTCGTGTTTTGATTGGGTCTGAGCCAGCGGAAATCGTAGTCGCGCGATGAGCCGATGTAGGCGTACTCAAGAAAAACGCCCTCGCCGCCGTTGCGGTCGGTTGCGCGCAGTTCAATTTCGTTCAGCCCTTCGCGCAGCCCCGCGGGAACGGCAACATCGGCGCGGTAGGCGCCGCTGTCTCTGTCCAGCCGGACATTCACCGACACCGGGGGCAGCCCCGCAAAGCTGACGGAGGCGGCGGTTATCGGCGCGTCGGCGGTAACGAAAAATTCCAGTACCGCGCGGGAATCGGGAGCTATCTCGATGCCGGAATAAAATTCGCGGGATTCCATGTTTCTGCCCGATCCGGTGCGCACGGTTCTAAGCCGGGGTAGGGGAGGCAAGCCGGCGACGACAATTCCCTTCACGTTGGTTTTGGGGCCCTCAATGCCCGATATGCTTTTTGCCCATACGTCCAGCGTGTGGGTTCCGGGCGGCAAATCGTCCGCCATTATGTCGAAGCTGCCCGTGCTCGGCACTTCCATCGCGTCTCCCGAGTCGATGGAATACAATATCGAGATTACCGGATCGCCGTTGGCGGTACGCGCGGAGCCACGGATGGCGAGGCCGCCGGTTCCGCCGCTGTCCGCGCTTCTAATAACCGTATTAGCCGCCGGGAGATCCAGCGTCATCACCGGCAGAGTCGCGCCTTGATCGACCGGCATATTCCGTTTGGCGACGGATATATTGCCGGTAAGGTCTTCCGCCCGGATTTCAAGGTCAATACTGGTTGCCCGGATGCCGCGTATGTCAAAATTCTGCACATACCACGCGTTGCCGATGATCAGGGGGATTTCTCCCTGTTCCTTGCCCAGTTTATAGGTCAGGGACTTCAACCCGACCGGATGGGCGGCATAGACCGCCACGGAGAAAAGGCCGCCCACCGGGGTTTCGGGGGCGGGGTAGAGTATCTGCACGTCCGGGCTGGTATTGTTGACAAAGAGCAGGTGGGCGTCGAGCCCCATGGTTCCCATACCGTCAAAAGACTTGAGCCAGACCACATTCGGCCCATCTTCCAGGGTTTTGGTGTCGATGGTGATGTTAAAAGCGGCAGTATTCGTTTTTTTATCGTTCTTGGCGGAGACCGAAGAGTAGCGGTTGCCCCCGTCGAGCGAATAACTGAGCCCTTTTACCTTGTTGCCGTCATAAACGCCGCCCCTCAGACTTATCTTTCCCGCGACCAACCCGCCCATATCGTGGCTGGTAACCCGCGTTTTGGGTTTTTTACGGTCAAGGTTCCAGGAAACCACGTGTTTTTTGTGGTAACGCGGCTTGAAATCGGAGGAAATTCCCGATAAACCGTTAATATCAACGCCCCAGGCGGTAATAGTGTACACGCCGTCGGACCATATAGACTCATCAGTGGTATCCAGATAGAACGACCAGAACACGCCGCCCTCGGCGCGGGCGCGGACCAGCTCTTCCCCCTTCTCGCCGGGGCCGCGGGTAACGACCAATTCTACGTGATCAACGCCGTCGTCGTCCGCGCTGATACCGACAATACTCAGGTTTCCCTGAACGTGCATGTCAAATTTGGGGTTGATGATGGTGATTATAGGAAGATCGGACACCGGATCGTTATAGATATTGTGCGCGCCGAACTTGGTGGAATTGCCCCCTTTATCAAAAGCCTCGATAAAAAAGTTCCATTTGCCCTTCTTTTTGGTTTCGATCGGAATAGTACCGGTAAAACCCTCCGGCGTTTCCGCGCTATGAGACTCATTTTCCCCTCTCCCCCCCCCATAAGTTGCTGTAATAGCCGCTATTAACAGAAAGCCCACTACTGCGATCCGTTTGCTCGTCATACATTGCCTCCAACTTGGCATTTTTCGGGAAGAACACACAAATAAGGAGTTAAGTGCCACCTTATAGTATAATCCCTACTGGTAGTTTTCGTCAACATTTTGTTTTCTATTATGTTCATTTTTTCCATTGCCCGATTGCCCGCGGCGGTCTTTTTTGCTACAATGCCCCCATGACTGCCGATGAACTGCGCGCCAAATACGTTGCGTTTTTTGTGTCAAAAGGGCACGTTCAAATACAGGGCAAATCCCTGCTTCCCGACAACGACCCGACGGTGCTTTTTACCACCGCGGGGATGCACCCGCTGGTTCCCTACCTCTTGGGAGAGCCGCATCCGGCGGGAAACCGCTTGGTTGACTACCAAAAGTGCATACGAACCGGCGATATTGACAGCGTGGGCGACACCAGCCACCTGACTTTCTTTGAAATGCTGGGAAATTGGTCTTTGGGCGACTATTTTAAGGACGGCGCGATTGAAATGAGCTTTGAATTCCTCACTTCGCCGCAGTGGTTGGGGATTCCGGTTGAAAAATTGGGAATTACCGTCTTTGAAGGCGAGGAAGGCGTCCCCCGCGACGACGAATCGGCGGCTGCGTGGCGCAAAATGGGCATTCCCGACAACCGGATCGCCTATCTGTCCCGCGCGGACAACTGGTGGGGGCCTGCCGGCAGTACCGGCCCCTGCGGCCCCGATTCGGAGATGTTCTATTACATAGGGGACAAGCCCTGCAAGCCGGACTGCAAGCCGGGCTGCTCCTGCGGGAAATGGCTGGAAATTTGGAACGACGTGTTCATGCAGTACAACAAAAACGCCGAGGGCGCGTATATCCCCCTTGCCCGCACCTGCGTTGACACCGGCATGGGCATTGAGCGGACGGTTACGATCCTCAACGGCAAGCAGTCGGTCTACGATACGGAGATTTTCGCCCCCACAAGGGGCGCGGTGGAGCGGCTTGCGGGCTATTCTTACGGTTCGGACGGCGAAAAAGACAAATCCGTGCGGATAATCTGCGACCATTTACGCGCTTCTACCTTTATTTTGGGGGATCCGCGGGCGGTCAGCCCCTCAAATGTGGGGGCGGGCTATGTACTGCGCCGCCTTATCCGCCGCGCGGTGCGCCACGGCAAAAAATTGGGTATTGCCGCCTCAGAAGGCGGCAGCGATCTGCTCCTTTCGCCCATCGCGGAGGTACTTATTGGGCAAATGCGGGGGCCGTACCCCGAATTGTGGGACAATAAAGCGCGCATTATAGAAGAATTGGACCGGGAGGAGCGGAAATTCCGGGAAACCCTGCAAAAAGGCGAGCATGAATTCGAAAAACTCCTCCCCAACCTGCTCAAAGACCCCCGCAAAATCATGTCGGGGCGGCTGGCGTTCAAACTTTACGACACTTACGGCTTTCCCATTGAACTAACCGAGGAACTTGCCGGGGAAAACGGCATGACGGTGAACCGCGCGGAGTTTGACGAGGCGTTTAAGAAACATCAGGAGCTGTCCCGCGCCGGAAGCGAACAGGTTTTTAAGGGCGGCCTGCAGGATCACGGCGAAACGGCGACCCGCTACCACACCGCTACCCACCTTTTGCACCAAGCCCTGCGCCTCGTGCTGGGCGGCCACATCGCCCAAAAGGGGAGCAACATCACCGCCGAACGTATGCGTTTTGACTTTGCGCACCCTTCCCCTATGACCGCGGACGAAATCGCCCGGGTCGAAGCCATCGTGAATGAGCAAATCCAGAAAGATTTACCCATTTCTATGGAAGTGATGAATCTTGACGCGGCAAAAGCCGCCGGAGCCATCGCCCTTTTCGGCGAGAAATACGAATCGCAGGTAAAAGTGTACACCGTCGGCCCGCCCAGCGGCTTTTTCTCCAAAGAGGTCTGCGGCGGTCCGCACGTAGAACGCACCGGAACACTGGGAAAATTCAAGATACAGAAGGAGCAGTCCTCCTCGGCGGGGGTCCGGCGCATACGCGCGGTGCTGGAATGATGTAGAATAAGGTGGTAGTAATTTGTAGCCTTCTCGTGTATAATTGGTTTTATGAGTACTATGAAACACAGGGGATTTTTATTCATTTTTTCCATTTTTCTCGCTGTTCAGGCGTTTGCCCAGGCGGATCTCCAGCCGGCGGCTACTATCAACCTGATCAGGACCGAAGCAATATCGGTCAGGCAGCTTCGCACCGAAGTTGAGCGTATGGAGAAAAGCGCCCGGCGGACGCTGACCGCCGCGGAGCGGCGCGAAGTGCTGGATGCGATGATAAATGAACGGCTGGCTATTCAGGCGGCGGAAAAGGAAAAAATTACCGTCGCGGAAAGCGAGGTAAACCGGCAGATCGACCAGTTGAGGAATCAGATGGTTCAGGCTATCGGGCGGCAGCCCACTGAGGCGGAATTTGCCACGGCAATCAGGAACGAGACTGGTCTTGATATGGCGGCTTTTCGGGAGCAGGCGCGGCGGCAGCTTATCGCCCAAAAGTACCTCATGACAAAAAAACAGAGTACTATAGAAAACATTAAAATCCCCACCGAGGCGGATATTGTCGGCGCGTATAATTTAACCAAGTCCCAGTTTGTCCGGCCCGATACCGTCCGCTTTTCCATGATTATGGTGGATTACGGGGCGGACGCCGCCGCCAAAACCAAAGCCAAAGAATTGGCGGATCGGCTGTACCGGGAAATTGGCTCCAGCGCGTCCAAATTCGACGAGGTGGTTTTACGGGGGCATGCTCCCAATTCCGGTTATCAGGCGGGGGACGGCGGCTATCTGTACCGTAATCTGGAAACCGCGCAGATTGTAGGCCAGGAATTTATCAATACCGCTTTTAGCCTTAAACAGGGCGAAGTTTCAAAGATGATGGAAGGGGCGCGGGGCTATCAGATCATTAAAATTTCTGAAACGTATGCGCAGAAGAATCTTGAACTTGATGATATTTACCAGTTGGGAACCCGCATGACGGTTCGGGACTATATCGGCAATGCCATGCTGCAGGAACGGCAGATGAAGGTTCTTTCCGACGCTACGCAGGAACTGGTGGCCGAATTGCGGGCAGGTAAAACTTTCCAGGTGTTTGATAAAAACCTGGTCTGGTAGGGGGGAGCGGCGGTGGCGTCCCGCAGAAAAGGCCGCATTTTGGCGTTTCAGGCGTTGTACTGCTGGGAGTCAACGCATACCGCTCTTGATGAACTTATGACATTCTCCTGGTTAGACCGTGAAAAGCAATCGTCCCTTGATGCCGATTTTTCACGTTTGTTAATTGCGGGTACTATCGAAAATATCAGGGCGATTGATGAATTGATCAAAAAACATTTACAGCATTGGGATTTTTCCCGGCTTAACCGCGTGGATTTGGCGATCCTCAGAATGAGCGTCTATACCTTGATGTACCAGCAGGATATTGCCCCCTCAATCGTCATTGATGAAGCAATCGGCATTTCCCGTGAATTCGGAACCGACGATTCTTTCCGGTTTGTCAACGGGGTTCTTGACAGCGTACGAAAAACATTGCAGGCTCCCCCATGAAAAAAAACCGCTTATTGCACATAACGTTTTTTACGGGCGTCCTCCTGCTGTTGATCATGGGCGCTTTGCTTGTCGGCGCTTATGTCCGGGGCGGCGGCGCGCCGGGGGGGATACGGGAAAGCGCGTTTCACCGGCTATTGCGGGAATACGATTTTAAGTACCGTCAGATTGCGGACAGCGTCCGCTTGGGCAGCGTCCGCGAAGTTGAACAGCTGGAGAATGACCTTAACCGTCTGGAAAAACAGGCGGAGGTGGTTGAATCGTGGCTTTCCGTTCTCAAGCGCCGCCGTCAACTGGCGCAGATTGATTCCCGCTATGAAGAATCCTACCGGCAGTCGTCGCAGCGCGCAGCCGCGGCGTTTCCCCATTCCGAGCCCATCGCCGCCATTGCCGCCGCCGCCCATATCCACAACGCTGCCATCACCAGAGAAGGCGAGGCGTATCTGCGGGAGATCCTTCCCCTGCTGACCGGTTCGCGCTTTGCCCGTCTGCGCCTGAGTTTGCATGTACTGCTGGGCGATTTCAAAAGTCCCGAACAGGCGCTTGCCAGCCTGCCCCGCGATCTTGCGGCGTCCGGTTATTTTAGCGCCGAGGATTTGGAGCAGGAGGTTATCTATCCCGATTTAACGATACTGAAAATACTCGCCGGAGACATCCCGTCCGCCGCGATAGACATTCAGGCCGCCCTTAACGCCTTTCCCTCGCCCGGCATTATCCGCCTTGCCGCCGAGTATTTTTACGATTTTGGCGACCTGCTCCGCGCGGCGGAATTATTTTCCCAACTGCCGGACGAAGATTCTCTGGGACGGCAGGCGGACGCCCTCTGGCTTGCCGGGTACACCGAAAACGCCCGCGTTCTTTGGGACATACAATCGAAGAGGCTGCTGGTCGATTCGAGGGAAGTCGCGCTGTCAAGGCAAAATCGGCCGATGTACAACCTCGCCCTAACCGCGCCTACTCAGGAAGAAGAAACGGCCCTGTTTGAACATCTGCTCAGGCAGGGTAATCCCGACGCCATCCGCCGGCTCGGTCTTATCCACTTGAGCCGCCTGCTCGACGCTCCCGCCGCGGCGGAGGTTTTGGGAGCGGAAAAAGACGCCGACCCGCTCATCGCTCTGGAGATACTCAAGCGGCGGACGGAGACGGAAGAAGTCGCCCGCGTCGTCGCCGATACATGGCTGCTGCTGGGGCGTTACCCCGAAACCGAATACCTGTACGAATGGGGCGCGTGGTATTTTGACCTGTACCGCAATTACGATGAAACCGCCCTGTTGTTAAAAGCCGCCGCGCGGCAGCAGTTGAGCGGCTATTGGGTAGACTTTCATCAGGCGCTGCAGCATATCCGCGCGTCCGACCTTGACCCCGCCGTCGACCTGCTGACAGCCGCGGCGGTGACAGATGGCTATTGGGAGGCGGCGGCGAACCTGGGGCGCGTTCAGGAAGCGCGTCTTGCCCCGGCGCGCGCGATGGAGCAGTACGAGCGGGCGCTGGCGGTTGTCATCGATTTGGGTAATGAGAACGCCGCCTCCCGTATTCAGGTGCGCATGGCCAACTGCCTGCGCAACATGGGACGGCTAGCCGACAGCCGCCGCGCCCTGGAATACGCCCTCGAACTTAACCCCGACAACCTCACCGCCCGCCTGGAATTAAACCGTCTTGACCGTTAAGGCTTTCTTTTGTATAGTTGAGGCACAACACATACACATTTTTTATGGAGGATAACAATGAAGGTAAAACCTTTGGCAGACCGGATTATGGTGAAACTGGAAAAAAATGAGGCAAAAACCGCCGGAGGGATAATTATCCCCGATACCGCCCAGGAAAAAACACAGCAGGGCACGGTTGTTGAAGT
>JGI24698J34947_10000312_pt1 | contig 21348 bp, 14 predicted proteins | sample TergutMp193P3_FD_34947 | JGI IMG/M metagenome (IMG submission 34947) | reverse complement strand
CCCCCCCGAAAAATATAATAGTATCTAAACACATAATCCAACACACAAAAACGCCGCGTTGCCCCGTATGGGATAATAACGGCTTTTTTTATTTTGCATCGCGGCTGGACGCAGTCCGAAAACCGCGGAGGAGTCTCTATGAAAAGGTTTAGTTTTCTTTTGGCAATGCTGGCATTGGCGCTGGCATTAGGATTGGCGTTTGTGTCCTGCGATAACGGCACGACCGACAACGGCACAACACGCGAACCTGAGACATTCAGCGGTACAATCGGCAGCACGGCTTACACACTGACAATTTCCCAGCCCAAAAAGCGGGCGGTGCTTGAGGGGGACGACTATGAACTGACAATCGTGCAGTCGGGCGCAACAAAGACAAGCACCGGGACAGTAAAAACCGTCGACCAGGGCACGTTCACGTTGCAGCCCGACATTGCCGACTCGCCAAGTTTCACCGTGACCACGAGCGGCGCGTCCATCACCACCATCACCGGCAGCATTACCCTTGAAGACAGCACAAGCGCCACGGCGCCGGGCGCGGTCAGCATATCGGGCACGTATGTCGTCAATGGTGTTCCCTGGAACAGCTATGTCGTTACCATAACAATCACATTTTCGGGTAGCACATTTACAGAAACAACTACACGCATAGCTGGGCATCAAACTACTGTGGAGAGCGGATTCTTCACCGTGTCTAATAATATCATCACCTGTTCTGTAACCTATGCTACTGACGGTAAAGCGGGTTATAGTTTCAACTTAACGATTATCGACTCGAATACCATCAGTAATAGGTCAGGAGATATTTTTAGGAAATAATAAAAACAACGGCAGCAGCCAGCCAGTGGAGAGAGGTGACGGTCACTCTTCAAAGGAGTAAACATGGCGATATATTACAACTACAACTTTAAACTGCTCATAAGAATGGTGACCGAAAATTGAGAAGAGTTCTCGCCAAGACACGGAGAACGCCAAGGGCGCGGGGGGGTGGCGCGTAGCTTGAAAGCTGACCTTTGCACCCTCTGCGATTTCAGCGCCTCTATGAGAGGTCTTCTTCCTCTGTTCGTGAAGGTTCGTGAGGTTCGTGGTGAAAATTCTTTTCCCCGGTTCTTATAGTAGCTCCAACAGATCCAGCGGCCGCTCGATGATCCGTTTAGCGCCGGCGCTCATTATGACCTGGCGGGAGCGGTAACCCCAGCCTACGCCAAGCGCATAACAGCCGGAAGACAGGGCGGTTTCCATGTCGACTTCCGAATCGCCCATCAAAATGACGTTTGCGGGGACGAGGTCAAGCTCAACCAGAAGCTCCCAGACGCAGGCTGGATCGGGTTTGCGGGGTTTGCCAAAGGTTTCGCCCCTCACTATGTCGAAAGGGATGTGAGGGAAGAGGCCGGCGATCACCTGTTGGGCAACGGCGTCGGGTTTGTTCGTTAAAACGACAGTTTTTATTTTCTTCGCGACAAGGACGTTTACGAGTTCGCTTATCCCCGGATAGGGCCGGGAATGGAGGATGGGGGTTTCGGTGTAGAAGGCGGCGGCGTCCGCAGCCAGGAGTTCCGCTGCTTCAGGCGTCCGCTCGGCTTCGCTTAGGCTGAGGAAGGCGAGTCGCCTGAGGCCTGAGCCCACTTTCTCCCGGTACTCTTCTACGGGCAGTTCCGGGAACCCGCGCCCCTTCAGTGCCCGGTTCATGCTCGCGGCAATGTCCGCCAGGGTATCGGCGAGGGTTCCGTCAAGATCAAAAATAACGCCCTTGTATTTTGGCTTCATCGTGTTAAAATAGTATAATATTGCGCTTCTCTTTTTACTAGCGCATAATCTGTTTGACGCAAGGAGGCTGCCTTTGAACCCTGTCCTCTCAGAACTTAGAAAAATCGGAATCATTCCGGTTATCAAGATTGACGACGCCGACAAGGCGATCCCCCTCGCGAAGGCGCTAATCGCCGGGGATATCCCCTGCGCGGAGGTCACGTTTCGCACGGCGCAGGGCGAGGAGGCCATGACGAGGATCACGAGGGAAGTCCCCGGAATACTCCTCGGCGCCGGTACGGTGCTTACCACTGCGCAGGTGGACAAGGCCGTCAACGCGGGGGCGAAGTTCATCGTCAGCCCCGGCCTCAACCCAAAGGTGGCGGCCTATTGCGTGGCGAAGGGCATCCCCATAACCCCCGGCTGTTCCACCCCCAGCGACATCGAGCAGGCACTGGAACTGGGGCTCGACGTGGTCAAGTTTTTCCCCGCAGAGCAGGCCGGGGGGCTCGATTATATCAAGGCAATCGCCGCTCCCTACACCACGGTTTCGTTTATTCCTACCGGGGGGATTAACGCCGGAAACATCGCCAAGTACCTTGCCTTCGAGAAGGTACTGGCGTGCGGCGGTTCGTGGATGGTGAACGCCGACCTCATCAACGCCGGGGAATTTGACAGGATCACAAGCCTCTGCAAAGAAGCGATGCTCAACCTGCTGGGCTTCAGCATGGTTCACATTGGAATCAACGCGGAGAATGAGGAAGCCGCCCTCAAAGCCGCCTCCTCTTTTTCGGCGCTGTTCGGTTTCCAGAGCAGGGCAGGGGAGTCCTCAATTTTCGCGGGCGACGGCATCGAGGTAATGAAGTCCCCCTGGCTGGGTAAGAACGGTCACATCGCCATAGCAACTAACAGTGTGTTCAGGGCGAAGGCTTTCTTTGAAAGGCGCGGGATAGCATTTAACAACGAGAGCGCGAAGACCGACGCCAAAGGCAATCTTCATGCGATATACTTTAAAGATGAAATCGGCGATTTCGCGATTCATTTGGTACAAAAGAAGTGAGGGGTAATCAAAATGGGTAAAATTGTAACTTTTGGCGAGATCATGATGAGGCTTTCACCTGAAGGGAACTTCCGCTTTTTGCAGGCGGGTTTTTACAATGCGACCTTCGGCGGCGGCGAGGCGAACGTCGCCATATCTCTGGCAAACTTCGGCATGGACGCGGCCTTCGTGACCAAGCTCCCAAAGCACGAAATAGGCCAGGCGGCACTCAACACCCTGCGGCAGCACGGGATAGACACTTCTAAAATAGTCCGGGGCGGGGAACGCCTCGGGATCTACTTCCTGGAAAGGGGCGCATCGCAGCGCGCCTCGAAGGTTATTTACGACCGCGGCGCTTCCGCTTTCGCCGGGGCCGACGAGGCTGATTTCGACTGGAACGCCATCTTCGAGGGCGCCTCGTGGTTCCACTTCACGGGCATCACCCCGGCCCTCGGCGACAATATGGTGGGTATCTGCGCGAAGGCGGCGAAAACAGCGAAGGCAAAGGGGATAACGGTTTCCTGCGACCTCAACTACCGCAAAAATCTATGGACAAGGGAAGACGCATCTGCCATCATGGGGAGCCTCGTTTCCGACGTTGACGTGTGTTTTGCAAATGAGGAAGACGCCTTTGACGTGTTCGACATAAAGGCGAAAGACACCGACATCAAAACCGGCTCCTTGAGCCGCGACGGCTACGTTGAAGTCGCCAAGGCCCTCGCCGACCGCTTCGGCTTCAGGATGGTAGGCATTACGCTGCGTGAATCCATTACCGCCAACGACAACAACTGGGCAGGCATGGTCTACTCTGGCGGCAAAGCGTACTTCTCCAAAAAATACCCCGTCCACATCGTTGACAGGGTCGGCGGCGGCGACAGTTTTGCCGCCGGCATCATCTACGGCTGCCTCCATGACTGGCCCGCACAGGAGAGCCTGGAATTCGCCGTGGCTGCGAGCTGCCTCAAGCATTCAATCGAAGGCGACTACAACATGGTCTCCGTAGACGAGGTACAGAAGCTCGCGGCGGGCGACGCGTCTGGCAGGGTGCAGAGATAGGGGAGTATGGGAGTAAGGGAATAGAGAAATTTTAACCACGAACCTCACGAACTCGTTCCTTCGGAACGTACACGAACATAATAAGAAGCTCTCGCAGAGGCGCGAAGGCGCAGAGGACGCAAAAGGTGTGAGTGATCAAGTACGTTTGCGTAGCCTGTACGGTCTTATTCCAGTATTTTCTCGAATATTCCATATCTTCTTTTTACCAATTCATTTTCATTTGGATCATAAGATAAAAGAGTTATTTCATTTTCCATTATATGCGTTACATATTTTATGTCATGGTATTTATTGAGGTAATACCAAGTAAAAGATTCGGCAAAGTCTTCAATCCAAGTTGTACTGCCATATAGTGAGCTAAAAGGAGTATGTGTTAATGCTGTATACATATCCAATGCGTATTCTTTACTAATTTTTTCTCCCGAACTGTAAAATACAATATTTTGTCTATTTTCAAAGTCAAATCTTTCTACTGGCTCATAATAATTCTTCCAAATGGCATCTGTAAAATCCGTATGTAATGTAGTTTCCCCGCTCCAGGGCGGTGTTACATGATTACAAAAATCATATACATGGCTTGCTTCATGCAGTAATACACAAAATACGGCTTGATATGTATCATCACATTCAATAATTACGGATATTTTACTGTCGTTATCTTCGAATATTGAATTATCTTTATGATTTATCCATTCTGATAAATTTTGATATAATATTTCAGGATTTAAAAATATGGCCGTATACATATTACCATAATCATCATATACCGGTTCCGTCATGCCGCTGCGTGCAAAATCGTTTATGAAATATATGCCTATAACCTTTTCAATAATGATATATTTATAGACTAATGGGAGCAAATCAAAATAATTCATAAATAAGTGTTTTTCATCGTTGTTTAATGCATAAGAAGAATAATCAACATTATCTAATTGTTTTAACAAGCTTAATATTGTTACGGGTGTGGTCAAAATCCTTTCCTCGACAGGGAAAGAAATACTTCCATTATAATTTTCCAGTCTTTGGTGGGCGGGACGTATATCATTCCCGCGATGTGACTGGCAAGAAAATAGAAAAAGAACAAGAATAACCACATATATTCTTTTCATATAGCAATTTTCCTGTATGTTGAATAATTTGTCAATTAATATTTTCTACGCATCCCCTCTCCCTCCGTGTTCTTCCTGCGCCAACTTTGTTGGCGACGTGTCCTCCGTGCGAAATTCTTCCGTTCGTGCCGTTCGTCTTGTTCGTGGTAGAAATACGACGGATGTCATGGTTTTACGGCAAAATATTCCCCGCAGCCAGGAAGATAGAGTACCATTCGTCCCTGGTAATGGTGATTTCCGTGGCCCTGACGCATTCTTTGAGGCGCTCAATCTTCATCGTTCCCGTGACGGGCTGCATCTTCGCCGGGTGGCGCAGGAGCCACGCGAGGGCAATGGTGGTCGTGGACACCGAATACTTCTCCGCGATTTCGCCTAACCGTTTGTTAAGGTCCGGGAAGTCAGGGTTGTCCAGGAATACGCCTTTGAAAAAACCCGACTGGAAGGGGGACCAGGGCTGTACGGTGATATCGTTGAGACGGCAGAAGTCAAGGACGCTCCCGTCCCTCTGCACGGCGAATTCGTCCTGCATGTTGTTGTGGAGGCCCTGGGAAATCATTGTGCAGTTGGTGATGCTCAACTGGAGCTGGTTCGCCACAATGGGTTGTTTCACATAACGCTTGAGCAATTGAATCTGCATGGGGTTCTGGTTGGAAACGCCGAAATAGCGTACCTTCCCCGTTTGCTGGAGTATGCCGAAAGCCTCCGCCACCTCTTCCGGTTCCATGAGGGCGTCTGGCCGGTGGAGGAGCAGCACGTCCAAATAGTCGGTTTTAAGTCGCGCCAGGCTCCCGTCCACGGAAGAGAGGATATGCCCTTTGGAGAAGTCAAACGCCGTTTTGGGCCTGATTCCGCACTTGGACTGGATGAAGAACTTGTCACGCGCTATATTGAGTGCGCCTATCGCCTTCGCGAAGATTTCCTCGCAGGCGCCCGCCCCGTAAACATCGGCGTGATCGAAGAAATTGGCGCCGGCCTTCATCGCCGCCTCTATGAAGCGGACGGCGTCCGTTTTCTCATCCCTGTTTATACGCATACAACCGACCGCGATAGTGGGCACGGTAAAGCCTGCCCCTCCCAAGTCAATAGTTCTCATTTTGATTCCTCCGGGTTACATTATTGCATTTTTTCCCGTTTTGTTGAATACTGGCTATAATGGGCAAAGTATTCGCTTCTCTGCGTTTTGACAAGCTGCGCATTGACAGGACGCTTTTATCACAATTTTTTCTTGTTTTCATGGCTTTTTTTATCATGGTATTTATTGGCTTCTATTTTGGCTCCGGCATCGTCCAAAGAAATATTGTCTCATACGGGGACGAAGTTGTCTCGGTTTCCGCCGAAGCCATCAACGCGTATCTGAATGAATTCGGTGTAACACTTAAGAATATCTCGTTCAGCATTGAAAAGCTGTACGCTGACGGTATCGGCATGGATGGGATTAACCACGAACTCGATGATTGGGCGGGACTGATACTCACGAATCAAAGGGGATTTGAGACATTCACGGATCTTATAGCCGTCATAGACAATATTCACATGGACGCATCCGACTGGGTTCCTCCCGGCGATTATGTGGCGCAGACCAGGCCGTGGTATATCGGGGCTTATCAGGCTAATGGAGAGTTGTTTTACAGTGATCCGTACCTTAACGCAAGGACGGGCGAAACCGGTCTGTGCGTTTCAAAGCTGCTGTTTGACTATAACAGAAAGCCCATCGGGGTTATCGCAATAAATTTATCAATGGCAAGTATAACGACCTTTATCGAAGGAATGTACTTCATGGGCTCGGGATGGGGTGTATTGGTGGATACCCAAAGGCGCTTTATCGTACATCCGGAAGAAAGCTACATAGGCATGAGGCTTGAAACCGTCAGCGAAGGCAAGGGAAGTTACGCTGAATTGGCAGGCCTTCTGGCTGTCGGCCAAAATCTGTCCGCCTTCCCCTTTATTGCCTATAACGGTGTGCCCTCCGTCGCTTTTTACAAGCGGCTCTCCAACGGCTGGTCTTTGGGCTTTATCCTGCCAAGGGGAGCTTTTTACCGTGAAGCAAGGAATATGCTGATCGTTATGATCACGGCGGGGATTATTTCGATGGTTTTATTGTGCGCGGTACTCGCCTATATGCACGCCGCAAGGCTTCGTTCCGATGAAGCCAGCAGGATCAAATCCTCTTTCCTCGCGAACATGTCGCATGAGATACGCACGCCGATGAACGCCATCATAGGCATGTCGGAGTTTTTACAACACGAGCCGCTCAATGCGCGCCAGATAGGTTATGTCAACGATATCAATTTTTCCGCCCACTCACTCCTTTCCCTCATAAACGACATCCTGGATGTTTCAAAGATCGAAGCCGGTAAGATGGCGCTTGTCCCGGTTAATTATGACTTTCCGGCGTTTCTGGACAATATCGTATCCATGTTCCAGTACATGGCAATAAAGAAGGAACTCCAGTTCAAGTATGAAATTAACGGGGAAACACCGAAGTACCTGTACGGGGACGAAATACGGCTCAGGCAGGTGTTGACGAATCTTTGCGGAAACGCCGTCAAATTTACGGATAAGGGCCATATCAAAATGCTGGTGTCAATTAAGACCGATACATTGCGATTTGACATCGAAGATACAGGCCGCGGAATACCCAGGAAGGATATTTCCAAAATATTCAACAGTTTTGAGCAGGCCGACACAAAGGGAAACCGCGGCATCATAGGGGCGGGCCTTGGGCTTGCCATCAGCAAGACCTATGTCGAAATGATGGGCGGTAAAATAACGGTGGAGAGCGAGTACGGGCAGGGATCCACCTTCACGGTAGAGATACCGATGATATGGGGCAGTGAAGAAGGCGTTGAATATATGGAAGACTACACGCTTAAAGAGCGGATGCTCAGCGCCCCTTCCGCCAACATTCTGGTAGTGGACGATAACAATTTGAACCTCAGGGCCATCGAGGCGCTTCTCAGCCTGGTTAGCATCAAGCCAACGATGGTGCATTCCGGTCAGGAGGCCATAGATCTTGTTCAAAAAGAGGATTTTGACATCGTGTTTATGGACCACATGATGCCCGGGATGGACGGAGTTGAAGCGACGAAGCGGATCAGGAACCTTGGTACTCGGTACAGCCGGCTGGTGATCATCGCGCTGACAGCCAACGCGGTGCAGGGGGCGAAAGAAATGTTCATCTCGAACGGGTTTGACTCGTTTCTGTCAAAGCCTACCGTGATGATGGATCTGAAAAGAACACTGCTGGAATGGCTGCCTGGGGAAAAAGTTGTGATACTCGATCCGGCTTCCAATCACAGGGGGATCGTAAAAAAAACTTCCCTGGTAAAAAAAGTTGATCCGTTTAAAAACGACGTGGAATTTAAAAAAGAACTTCAAATAATGTTTATGGAAGAAAATAAAGATAAATATGAGGAACTTTTTAAAGCCCTGGGGGAGGGCAATATAGAGCTTGCGCACAGAACCGCGCACAGTTTAAAAAGCAATGCGGGACAGATTGGCGAGGTTCGTCTGCAGCAAGCCGCAGCCGATATCGAAAGCCTTCTAAAGAACGGGGAAAATTTTTTAACACAGGAGCAGCTAGATATACTGAAAACGGAATTTGACGATGTTCTTGCGCGGCTTGCGTTAATTTACACTTAAAAACAGGGAAAACAAGTGAAATCCACCGGGTTGTCAAAAGAAAAATTTTTATACCTTCTGGTAAACCGCCTCGCGATTTTTTTCTTTCTCATGTGTCTTTTATCCCTGTTTCTTTACGCAGCCGGAACAACCCAGGACTTTATCGACTCCACCCAGCTCTTTTTATTGAATCTTCATTTCATCCTGGGGATTTTCCTGACCGCAGCTTCGGTTTCGGGCCTGCTTCTCGACCTCAGCAGGTTTTCGCTGACCAGGAAAAAGCGTTACCTCCTCCGGGCAGGGGGATACGTCTTTCTTTTGGTTTTCGGCGTTGTTACGGTGTTAGCCGCAAGCGCGATTACCGCCATATCAGGGGGGAACGGGATATTTTAAGTTTCGATTACCACCTGCCGGGCATTCTGCCGCCAAATCCGCCGCGACCGCCCGTTCCTGTGCCGTAAACCCTGCCGTCATCCCCAATAGCCGTAAGTATGTTGTTAACTGCAACATCAACCCTCTTTTGGCCGTTGATGTAAAGGGAATAGGTCTTGCCAATTTCAAATGAGGCAGAAGTGAATCCCGACATTGTGCAGGCGTTGCGGCTTGTATATTCAAGCAGGGTATTCCCGCCGGAATCCTTCATCGTAATCACACTGCCAGAGGCGAGTTGTCTTGTGTAGGAGACAAGGATGACAGGCTGGGAGGATTCGGTAATATTTATCACGCTGCCTGCCGTAATGAATTCCCCGCCAGTGATGATAAAGCTGCCGTCCAGGTCAATCGCGCCTTCCATTCCCTGGGACGGGCCGCTTACTTTAAGAGTGCCGCCTTCAAGGAAAATGTTGCCGTTTGAGTCGATGCCGTCGTGGCCCGCAAGTATGTCAATCGTCCCCCCCGTTATGTGCAAATACAGGTTTTCGTTTATTCTGCCCCTTCCCATGGGTCGGCCCCATGCATCGGCGTTGGCGCTACCGTCCGCGGCGTTGATGCCGTCATCACTTGCGGTTATCGAGATATTCCCGCCGCCTATCGTAACGGACATCCCCTCTATCCCCTCGTAACTGGCAGGGATAACGATGTCCCCGCCCGTTATTTCAACGGCGTTGTCGGCGTGAATCCCGTCGTCCCCTGTCCGGATGGAAAGCCTGCCCGCCGTGACGAGAACGTTGCCGTTGGAGTGCACGCCGTCGTCCTCGGCGTCTATCGTGAAATCCCCTCCGACGATGTATATCTGTTTACCCGCCTTCAGTGCTTTCATGCTGTCGGTTTCAACCGTCGTTACGGGCGTCTGACGTCCGCCCCATCCACGAAAATTATTGGCGCGTTGAGGGGCGGCGGCACTTCCCCCGCCGCTTGTTATGCGAAATATGCCGCCTGTGATTGTCAGTGAACTGGTGGCCTGTATCCCGTCGTTCTTGGCCTTTATGTCAAAGGCGCCGCCGTTAATAATCACGAAGCCCATTGCGTCGCTCGAGGAGTTGTTGGACTGTATTCCGTCGCCCCCGGCTGTGAGGTTGAAACTGCCGTTCATTATGGCTACCCCGTCGCGGCCTCGGAGGGCGTCACCCAAAGCGTTTACGTTTATCGTCCCTCCGGTTACGGTGAGTATGTCCTGGGCGCGAATACCGTGCCTGTAATTGCCCGTAACCGCAAGCGTCCCGCCGCCTGCAATGCTCAGGTTGTCCTGAACGAAGATCGCGGCGTTAGGATCATCATCTCCCGAAGCCGCGTATCTTGCGCCGTCGGAAACCGTGTTCGTGACGCCGCTCTCAAGATAGAGCACGACTTTCCCGGATCTGGGGGCGTAAATTGCGGGCCCTGTTTCATTGTGGAGCGATACGGCGTTCAGCACCAAATTGATGACATCGTTCCTGCCGGCATTGATCAAAACCTGGCCGTCGGCAAGCGTCCCCGATAGCACATAAGTCCCGGCCTGCCTGATCGTCAGCGTCCTTCCTGTGAAGTCAGCGCCAGGGCCGGAAACACGGGCGGAGTTCCCGTTAAACGCAACCGTAGTCGCGCTGGCCCTGTTAAGGCCGCCGCCATTATCGTCGGCTGTAAATTCCCAGGCGGTAGTATAGACGCCTGAGTTCATAAGATCGAAAGCGCTGTTGATATATTGCGTTCCGTTGCTGTTATTGCTATTGTTGTTGCTTCCCAAGGCCTGCACAGGCGGCAGCGCCGGGGATGTCGCCCCGCCGCCTTTTGCATCGCCGCATACCGACAGAAACATGATTAAGCCCAACAACAGGGACAATAACCTGACCTCTTTGCACATAACGTAGCGCATACTATAACTCCTCTCCGTCGCGTTTCTCGCGGCTAATCAATATGTTTAAATTACCGTTCCGGCAGCGAAGCTCGTCCATAAATTCCTTCGGCACGGATGGGGATTTCAAACGTACAGAATAGGTAAGTTCGTATAAACTTCCCATGTTGGATGTTCTGACCTTGTCAAGCTCCACGCTTTGCGTATACTTCGCGAAAACATCATCGAACAAGCCATCATAATCAAGATTCTCGGGAATGGTTATCCGCAAGACCCTGGTTTCCGTTTCTCCATGACCAAAGCGCATGATCGTAAGCAATATACTGAAACCGCCGATCAATAAAACGAAGACTAACGCATAGAATAAATACCCCATCCCCATGACAAGCCCGATGGCCATGGCGAAAAACAGGCAGCCTATATCCCTGGCTTTTCCCGGAATGGAACGGAATCGCATCAGGTTGAACGCCCCTGCGGCGCCAACGCCGGCGCCGATGTTGCCGCTCGTAAGCATGATGATTATCTGCACCGTAGCGGGAATAAAAACCAGGGTTATCGCCAAACTCTTGCTGTATTGATTCCTGAACATATAAATACCTGCAATAATACATCCCAGGCCAAGGGAACACAGGGTGCAGATCAGCAAATTCCCGATTTTAAGCGTATCGGATATTATGCTGCCGGAAATAATTTCAAGCACTGATCTTCACCTCCTGTTCCATCCGCTTCGGTTCGTTTTCATCCTGCTTTAAAATATGGTCGGTATAACAGGCGCCATACTTGGAGAAAGTGCCGGGGTAAATCCCGTTTTCGCAAAGCGCGGCTGTCATCCACAAGGGTATTCCCCCAAGCGTTTTGATCTCCATCAGCATATTGCCGTCCGGCAGTATGCCATGCCCACTGCCCGGATACGAAAAATCCAGGCAATCCAGTCGGAAGGCCAGATCCGTGTCAAAGGTGACTCGCAGCCCGTTTTCTTTTTTATCGGTAAAGGCGGTTCTCCTGTAAGAAATATATATCCTCTCGCGAACCGCGTTGGCCTTCAGATAGAAATCAAGCTCCCGTGATATCTGGGAGGAACCTCCCGAGACTATGTCCCGCACGGTTCTGCCGGAAAGGGATTTCGCCGGGATGGCAAGCCTGCGCTTGTACACCACCCCATTGTATTTTTTCTTGAGTTCAAGGAACAGCGCGCCCTCCTCGCATGACACACCATAGCAGCGCAGGCGCAATTTTTCCTTGAAAAAAGGCCCCTCAATTGAAAACCGTATAACATCCCAGTTTTCGGTATCGTAATAAATGTTCTGCACCAGATACTCGCCATATTTATCCGGCTTCATATACCGTGAGCATATATCCCGGAGCGCCGCGCCCTGCCCCTGCGTGATGAGGTACTTTTTCTCGTATCGCTTGAAGATGGTCTGCATTAACGTATCACCTTTTTACCTGGGATATCCGACAGCTATAAAACAAGGGTTTAACTCAAAAAGTAACAATAGCCTGATTTTTCTCTGTTTTTGATTTTGGGCCTTCCTGGACTTGAACCAGGGACCTACGGATTATGAGTCCGCAGCTCTGACCAACTGAGCTAAAGGCCCTTCCAAATGATGACTCGCGCCCCCAAATTATCGGCTCAGTATACAGATAAAAGCCCATTAATGTCAACAAGGAAATTTTCCAGGCAAAATCTATGACATTTGTCATAAAAAAACAAGCAAAACCCCGTGAATGACCCGTATAGCTTCTGCCCACAGGGCAGGAGGTAATAATGAGATTATCGAAAAACAAAAAACTGTTGATCTTCGCTGTATTGCTGTGCGTGTTAACATCCGCGTTGTTAATTATGCCTGTAATGATCTATGCGAGGGATAACCCTGAAGACAGTCGAATCGGCGGCGGTGGCGGTACCCCTCCGAGTGTGAATCCCCCCGGAGGCGACGATCCCCCCGAGGGCGGCGATCCCCCCGGAGGCGGCGATCCCCCAGAAGGCGGCGATGGCGGCGGTGGCGATGGTGATGGCGATGGCGACGGAGATGGCGATGGCGACGGCGATGGCGATGGTGACGGTGACGGCGATGGCGATGGCGATGGAGACGGCGATGGTGACGGCGACGGAGATGGCGACGGCGACGGAGATGGTGACGGCGACGGAGATGGTGACGGCGACGGAGATGGTGACGGCGACGGAGACGAAGACAGCGATCCCGAAGTCGAAGTTCCCGAGACAGACGATCCTAAAGACGATACCCCTCAACCCCCAAGCGGACCAAGCGCAGGCGAAATAAGAAGGCAGGAAGCGCAAGAAAGGAAACAGGTAGCGTTGGATAAGAGCCTGGCTGTAAATGAGGCTGATACAGAAATCAAAGCCGCAGCAGCCGCAGCTACAGCAGCCGCTTCCACGAATACCACCAATACGGCAAATTCGCAGGTGAGTAGCATAATAATAGGGGATCCCGTGCTTGCGACCACCGGTAGTTATCTATTGGAAACAGAAGATTTTACGATGTCCGGGACCGGTTTCGGTATTACCCGCAAATATATAAGTGAAGATGAGACGGCAGGGAGCATGGGAAGCGCCTGGCTTTTGTCGCTTGACAGCCGGATCATGCGCGGGGTGACACCGGTAAATATTGGCAAATTTAATGAGATGGAAGCTCTGGTGGGCAGTATGCTGGAAGCTTACCAGGGCATAGACAAACAGTATGCGTCTGATATAGCGGAGGAGGTATACGGGATGTACTTGTCCGCGAAGTCGAAAGTGGACGAACTGCATAAAATTACAGAGCTTTCAGTGGATCTTGCGTTGCTTAACCAGTTCTGCAAATTTCGCGGGACGCCTTCCCATTACGAGGGAGTGGGAAACAACAACCTTGTGGTAATAGATGAAAACGGAACGCCGAGGGTATTTGAACCTGCCGGATCCGGAGTATGGCTACCCATAAACTACCCCGAGCGGCTCTATGAACGGCTTGAAAGCCTTGATGGGAACGGGGTACAGAGCCGCGCCGGATTCGTACTGAGCACGAAAGGGGGCAGAAAAAAACTGTACGACGGGTATGGAATGCTGACAGGCGTGACCGAGTTGAACGGAAATTCGGTGGAGATCACAAGGGATCTTGAAGAACGAATAACGTCGATACGTGGGCCTCATGGAACGGAATGGACGCCGGTATACAACGGCGATTATATCAGCGGGATTAAAGGACCGGGAGGAACGGAACTCAGGTATGGGTATAATGGGGACAAACTGGCATGGGCCGAAGACTACGACGGCGACAGGATAAGGTACACATACGAGGAAGGAAGGCTGAAAGACATAGTGAAGCCTGACAACAGCTTTATACGGCTGACTTACGGCTATAGGGGAGCGGACGGGAAGCTGCTGGTGACCGCCACAACACACGAGGAAGGTGCAAGCGAAAATTTCGATTACGACCCGGCGCAGAGATTAACAACATATACCAGCCACTCCGGGGTAATATCACGGTACTGGTACGATGGAAGCCACCGGACTGTGAGGGAGGAACACGGCGACGGAAGCGTCAGAACTTTTGCGTATAACGATTGGGGACAGCTTGAAAGGGAAACGCTGAACGGGTTTGAGACTGTGTACCGGTATGACGGACGGGGAAACATCGCGGAGAAAACATACGGCGACGGTAAACGGGAGACCTGGCAATGGAGCGGCAACGATCAGATGACGAGGTACGCGGACAGGGACGGTGTTGTGGTCGAGTTCGTTTACGACAATCACTGGAACTGCATTGAGGTACGGCGGGGCGGCCTTGTTATTTTCATCGCGGGCTACGACGGGAAAAACCGGCTTGTAACGAGCCGCGAGGGGGATCGTTCCGAGATCAGGTACGAATATGACAGCCGTGATCACATATCCGCAAAGTCCGCCGTAATAAACGGCATTGAGATAAAAGAGAAGTGGGAATACGACGCGCTTGACCGGATAGTAAAGTACACGGACGGTCTTGGCCGCCAATGGGAATACACGTATGGACCGGGAGAAACGACAGAAAAAAACCCTATGGGACTCGAAAAGCGGTACGAGTACAACAACCGAAAAGACCTTGTGCGTGTGATTGAGAAAGACCTGAAGACCGGCGAGGAGCGGGAAAAACGCTATACCTATGACAAGCGGCATCTGCTTCTGGAAGCGGTGGACGGCGCCGGAAACGTGACAAATTACGCCTACCGTGCCGATGGGGAACTTGTCAGGGAAGAGCGGGGACTGTGGTTCCTTGAATACGGGTATGATGCCGGCGGAAGAATCAACACTATAACTCGTGGTAAAACCGGCACGAACGAACGCTATACCGAGCGTTACGATTACACCTTACAGGGCTGGAACGAGGTGTGGACGGCAACGAAGCCAGGGGCCGGAAGCACGGTATATCGCCTTGACGCGTTCGGTGTTGTGACGGGCGTAACGAACGCACTCGGGGAGAGTTCTGTCAGAACGCTTAATGGGGCGGGAAACGCGCTAACCGAGCAGGCGGTTTCAGGAGGATTCCTTGTTTACCGTTACGACAGCCAGGGACGGCTATATGAAGCAGGCCGCGAAGGAGAGAAAGCCGTACAGGTGAAGTATAACCGGGATGGGACTGTCGCCGAAAATACCGATCGCGAGGGGAGAGTCACGCGTTATGCGTACGATGGAAGGGGCCTTCTGACAAGGGAAATTACACCGCTTGGGGAGGAGCGTTATTATTACGACGCGGCGGAGCGTCTTGTGAAACACGAGACGGCGAGCCGGAACAGCGTGACGTATTACACCGAGTGGACATACAACGATCCTCAGCGTACGGTGACCGTAACAAAAGGAGGGCTTTACACGGAAACGCTTTACCTTAACGCGTGGGGCGAGGTTACAAGGCAGGTTGACGGAGAAGGGAACGAAAGGCGTTATGAGTACGACGGCGCCGGGAACATAAAAAAGATGATTGACGGTTACGGCAGGGTCAGTGCCTACGAATGGAACGGGCTTGGTAAGCTTTCGGCAGTTACATTCGCCGACGGTACAGGCGAGCGCTATGAATACGATCACACGGGGAACCTGACGGCAATACGGGACGCCATTGGGGTAAGCTGGGCCGGTGAGTACGACACGGCGCTTAGGCTTTCGAAAGAGACGGGGCGTCCCGGAATAAACAAAGAATACAGATACGATATTCTTGGGCGCGTAGTTGAAGTTAAAAATGGCGGAGAAGTTACCGAACAGTACCGGTACACGAACCGAGGCCGTGAAACAATTTTTATTGACGGCTCAGGTGGAGAGTTTATCCGGAGGGACAACCCTTATGGGGAACCGGTAAATGAAACGAACCGGCTGGGAGACAGCCGGAGTTTTGCATACGATGCAGAAAGCAGAATCACCGGCAATACGGCATATTCCGGGAAGAAGACGAGAACCGAATACAGCGACGCAGAGGGAAAAATCACAACCATTTACAGCGACGGGACACAAAGCGTAATTGAACAGGATCTTTCCGGCAACATCGTGCGCATAACGAATGAGACGGGGACGATCCGCTACCGTTACGATGCCGGGGGGAAATTAATTGAGCAAAACGACGAAGGCGCCGGGGAAATCACGCGCTACAGTTACGACAAGGCGGGAAAGCGGCTGCGGATGGTAAGCGGGAATCGGGACGTAAACTACCGGTACGGACGGAACGGGGAATTGTTGCATGTATCCGACAACAGCCAGCGGCTGGAGGTGACATTCGAGTACGACGTATGCGGCAGGGAGACCCGAAGGGTGTACGGAAACGGGGTAAGGCAGGAAACTTTTTACGATGCGGCGAGCCGTGTAGTTCTGATTAAGGAGACTGACTCCCGAAACCAGCTTTTAAGGGCGGAAGGGTACCTCTACGACGCCTCTGGGAGGAGGAGCCACAGCGTAGACGGGGAAGGCCTGGTTACAAAGTACGAATACGACGGGCAGTCCCGGCTTTCCGTAGTGCTGTACCCGTGGACGGCTGAAAAGACCGGAGCCGACCGGAAAGAAGCCGAAGAAGCCGGCCTCTACTTCACCCCCGACAAGGGAGCTGGGGAGAGGTACACCTTCAGCGGAACGGAGCTGAACGCGTTACGCGAAATCCTGAACAGGGCGGGGCCGTCCAGGGGCAACGCGGTGGCAGGAAGCCAGTTGGTGTGGCGGGAAGCCTTTGCTTATGACCGCAGAGGAAACCGCGCAAGCAAGACAACGCCCTGGGGAACGATTAAGTACGAGTATGATGCTGAAAACAGGCTTGTAAAGAATGGAGATATTGAGTATATTAGTGATAAGGATGGCAATATTCTCATGGAAAAGGGCGCTCGATACGAGGCGAATTACCTCTACAACGGCCAAAACCGGATGGTATACTCCGAAGTAATAAACCACGTTGACAGGACCCATACGGCGCGAATGTACGATTATGACGCCCTTGGACGCCGGACCATAACCGAAAACATAACCGGAGAGCGAATTCGGACAATATACGACGGGAAAGGATTTGAGGTCATACGGGAAGGAGAAACCTTCCGCGACGGAAGCCTCACGACCCGTTACGCGCCATCCGACCCCTCGGCTAACGTTTCCTCGAATCAGGCGACAGGGGAACGCTACCGCTGGGTAAGCGACGGGACAAGCACAAGAACAAGAAGCATTGACGGCTACACGATTGCGGAATCCCGCTATGGCGGGAGAGGCGTCACACTGTACGGAAACGGAGAGGCCGTAGCAGTGTCTTACAGCTCAAGCGCGGGCAGCCGCTCAATGTACCTGGGGAAAGACACCCTCGGAAGCGTCCGCAGCGTAACGGTAGACACGGGAACCGTCGAAAGCCGCTACGAGTACGACGCCTTCGGCCAGCCCTATAAGGGAGACTTAAGCGGCGGGATGAACCTCGGCTACACAGGCAAGCCCTACGACACCACCACGGGACTTTACAACTACGGCTACCGCGACTACAAACCCCAGGCGGCTCGATTCACCACACTGGACCCGATCCGCGACGGAAAAAACTGGTTCGCCTACGTGAACAACGACCCGGTGAACTGGCTGGATTTGTGGGGGCTGTGGGGCTATGCCACTCATATGGCTATAGATAACCATAAAGACGAGAAATATATAAAAGGGGAAAATGACTGCGATATCTGGGTAGAGAAAGTTTTAAAAGAAGCTGGCGTTGCTTTGCCGGAAAGCTGGTCACCTGCGGCAAACACTGATGTTATTACGCACATCGAAGAAATGAAAGATGATCTGCAGGATAAACCAAGCCCAGGTTTAAATCTCATTTTCCATAACAATGACCATGCCATGCTAGGCTATTTGAATAATCATGGAACGTTTGATGTTGTTTTTATCACAGGAAGAAACGGAATAGTCAATGAAGAAAAACACGATAATGTAGCGGCTTTTGAGGCTGACTGGGGTAGATATGGAGAAATACAGTATGTAGCACTTTCAGGAGGTGATAACTATCCATATTCAAGCAATAGCGGTACAAACATGCAGGAGATTAAAAGTAAATGAAAAAAATACTTTTGTTTCCTTTAATGATTCTAATCTGCTGTCTTTTACTGTACAGCTGCGAAAGGCAAACGGTTGATGAACAAACAGTACAAGTAGCGAATAACGATACAGAGCTTTCTGAGCCAGGTTCTCCCGAACCGGAGATAGTATCTCAAAATACAGGCGGTACAGAATCTTCNGGGTTGGCTTTTTCAAATCCTGATTTTCCAGAAGGGGAGACATCNGAGTGGCCGACAATAGATCAGAACATAGACGAGCTTCCTATCCTGTTTACCCTTAATAACCTTTACGGATACCTGGACAGTCAATTACAGATTATTGTTCCAGCTAGATATGACCGTGGATTCGATTATAACAACCAGGGCTATACATGGGTACGTTATCAGGGAGAACGATACAGGTTTGAATGTATTGTTCTTAACTGGAAAGGCAAAGCGGTATTTCACGAATATATCGCCAGTATGGTTATTTTATATGACGATATAATATGTTTGGGATATGATCTCCCAAGGGTGGTAAGATTAAGGGACGGGAAGGTAATCGCTGACAGGCTTGGAACTATGGCGGAATCCACAGAGGACGGTATTATACTTGTTCGCTTTTTCAGTGGAAACGAAATGGCTTTTATCGATTCATCAGGGAAGAGGATATTACCCGATCTAAAAATGAGAAGAATATCCGAAACCTTTCGGGAAGGACGAGCGGTAATTACCGATGACAATGGCGATATACTCATTATTGACATAAACGGGCAGTCTTACGGCGACCTTGATTTCTTCCGTACAGGCAGATATTTTTCGGAGGGGTTGCTGCCCGCAGAAACGAAGGAGCGTGTCACAGGCTATATAAACAGAGAAGGCGAATTTGTTTTCAACGTACCTATTGTCGCAGATAGACAGAGTGATGCTTGGGATCTTCCAAACGCGACAGATTTCAAGGGCGGATACGCCTTGATCCAGACCTCGCTTGAGCCTCCGGTGTGGCGCGTAATTAATAACATGGGTGATTTCGTCTCGGATGAGCTGTCAATTTTCCAGGCAAGCGCTTTCGCGGACGGCTTGAGCTGCATCAGAACAACCGGAACAATTGATCGTAAATACGGCTACATCAACACAAAGGGGGAGACGGTGATTGAGCCGGTGTTTGACGACGCGAACTCTTTTGTCAGGGGTTACGCGAGGATTGTCTACGAGGGGAGGGACGGACTTATCAACACCGAGGGGGAGATCTTCTGGTGTGACGAATTTGTCAGGGCCGAATGATAAGACCCGGTGGTTTTCTGAGACTCTAAACGCTCTCCGCTATCACCGGGTTCCTGAGGACGCCGATTTTCTCGACTTCAAATTCAACCACTAGCAAGGAGGTCAGTTATGATAAGAAATTTTCTCATCATCAATATTTTCCTGGCGACAACGTTATTTGGTAACGATTATTATTACCATCAGTTAAGCGGCGGTTCTTTAATGCCCGCAGGTGACAATGAGACAAGTGTAGAACTTATTAATGAAGTCATCATTTTTGAGCTTTTCGATAACCATTATACTGTCACTGTCAATTTTAGTTTCTTTAATCATGGCGAAACAGTAAAGCTTCTGGTAGGATTTCCCTATGTCGCTGATACAGGTGGTTATTCTTTATTCACTACACAGGGTAGTTTATATGATTTTCAATCATGGGTAAATGACACCTCTGTAGAGACAAGAAATACCCCTATTGACATTAATTTGTCGGATCAAAAATTGCTTGGCGTTAATTATGCTTATACAAAAGAAGTTGTTTTTACTTCCAATCAACAGACAAAAACAGATGTTAGTTACAACGCCAAGTATGGTGATGATGGTGCATACAAGTTAGCTTCCTATTTGTACGGCAGCGGCAAGGGATGGTATAACTGCATTGGAAAAGCAGAGGTAATTATTAAGAACAGCAGCAAGTACTGGATTTATGGAATAAGGGCAGGTTCACCGTTCAATAAAAGCTTGTCACCGGATAATACAAATTTAAACCACCAGTGGAATAACAATGATGTGGTCTTTGTTATGGAGAATTTTGAACCAGAATATAATGACTGTATTGATATATATGTGTGGGTTCCGATGTTTGATATGGCACCCAAACCGCTTCCTTATTATTTTTTTTACCAAACACTAATTTTTAAACCTAATGATTTATGGTATCTGACCAAAGAACAATTGCGTATTTTGCGAAATTTATTTTACGCGCTACACGGCTATAATTTTAGGGATTCTACCCTGTTAAGTTACTTTTCATCTCATTTTGGTTTTTATGAGGTTAACCCTGAATTCAGTGAAGATTTGTTAACGCCCATTGAAAGGCAAAATATTGCGATAATACAGAGAGAAGAACAGAGTCGGTAACACCTGGTGCCCGGTAAGATTTTGTGCCTGTTACCCTAAACGCTCTCCGCGATCACCGGGTTCCTGAGAATGCCGATTTTTTCGACTTCCACTTCCACAGTGTCACCCGGCACGATGGGGCTAATCCCCGCCGGGGTGCCTGTGGCGATGATGTCCCCCTCTTCCAGAGTGAACTGCCTGGAAATGTAGGAAATCAAAACGGGGATTGGGAAGATCATGTCACGGGTGTTTCCCGATTGATTGACGACGCTGTTTATCCTGCACATGACACGGAGGTTCTGCGGATCACCGATGTCGTTATGCGTAACAATGACCGGGCCGATTGGGCCGAAGGTGTCGAAAGACTTGCCCCGGAACCACCCCGAAGGATCCGACTTCTGGATGTTTCTCTGGCTCACGTCGTTGTAACAGGTATAGCCCAGGACATAGTCGAAGGCGTCTTTCTCCGGGATATGGCGTCCTTTCCTGCCAATGATAATGGCAAGTTCGCACTCCGGGTCCACCCTCTCATCTTCAAACTTGTACTCTTTGATATGGGAAGGGATCACAATCGGTTCACCGGGACCGGCAAGCGTGTTCGGGGTTTTCGCGAAGAGTACCGG
>JGI24698J34947_10000311_pt1 | contig 21367 bp, 15 predicted proteins | sample TergutMp193P3_FD_34947 | JGI IMG/M metagenome (IMG submission 34947) | reverse complement strand
CCCACCGTGTCGGTGAGGTACTTCAGCGCCCAGAAGGACATCAGCGTGAAGAGCATATTCCCGCCAAGGTCGAAAATGCCAAACCCGAGTTTTTGTTTTACCGTTAATTTTCCGTCAGCCATAAACAACTCCTTCCCAATTAGTGTACCCTTGTTTTACGGGTCTCACAAGAGTGGCAGTGGACAATTACGTTGATTATCAATAGACTTGAAGATTGCTGATCCGATTACTTGACGAAAAGCACATAAAGGGTTTCTAGTGGAAATTATGCCTCACATTGTTTTGGTTCTTATTGTTAGCGCCGCTCTGATAATGTCGATTATTATTGGGGTGTATACCCTCTTCAGGGGGCAAAGCAGCAAGAAAAACTACTTCCTGTTATTACAAACCATGATCATCATCTACCTCTTCGGATACTTTATTGAAATTACCAGCACCAATATCGGAGAGGCTTACGCGGGCGCCAAGGTTCTGTATACAGGCGCGTCCTTTATCGTCACCTTCGTTTTCTTTTTTATTGCCGATTACTGTGATTTCAAACTCCACCGGTACTACGTAAAAACCCCCATGCTGTTAATTTCCCTGCTGGCGGCTGTAACCCTGTGGTTCACAAAATTTGATCGTCTGGTATATCTGGATTACAGCTACAATACAAGCCTTGCCCACCATCTGAATTTTACCCCGGGCATACTTTACTATCTGCTTCATTCCTACCCGATTATCTGTATGCTGCTTTCCATGGCGACCCTGTTGATCCGCATGAAAAAATGGAAAGAAAAATACCGGAAGCAGCTTATCATACTCCTTGTATGTCTCATCTTTCCCCTCATAACCGAAATTATCTATTTCATAACCGTCTTTTCGGGTGTAAACACCGATCATACATACCTGACACCCTATTCAATGGCGATAATGAGTTTGTGCCTTTACATAGGGGTAGCCCGTTTCAACATTTTTGATGTTTTTTCCATGACTACCGTAAACGCGATGGAATACATCAGGGACGGGCTTATCCTGCTTGATCACAGGAACAATTACCTGTTTTCCAATCCCGTCGCGGCTGAGCTGCTTCCGGCTATAAAAAAACTTGTCAGGGGAGAATCCGTCTTTTCAATTAAAGAATGGCCGGTAGAATTAAGCGGCATTGAAACCGGTTCGATCGAGTTTTCAACCGATAATGGTACGAAACATTTCAAAGGAAACGTAAGCCCCGTATTTGCCCGAAATCAGACTCTCATCGCGAAGATTGTCCTTTTCCACGACATAACCGACAGGGTTATATTGGTGAAGAAACTGGAAGACGCGGCCTATATTGACGCCCTTACGGGCATATACAACCGGAAACATTTTTTTGAACTCGCGCAGGTAAATATCGAAAGGGCGCTGCGGTTCAATAATTCAATTTATGTGGCCATGCTGGATCTCGATTTTTTTAAGCGTGTCAATGACACCCATGGACACGCGGCCGGCGACCAGGTTCTGATGAACACGGCCGATGTTATACGCCATACCATACGTTCCTACGATCTCCTTGGCCGTTATGGAGGGGAAGAATTTGTCCTTTTGATTACGGATTTAACCATTACCGAAGCGGCCAACATAATGCAAAGGATCCGCGAAAACATTGAAAAATCCGTCATAAACTACGAGGGCGTAGAGATACAGATCACCTGCAGCATAGGCCTGGCTCAATTTACTTCCGGCGATACCATAGAAAGCTCCGTGAAAAAGTCCGATGAGGCGCTCTACGTCGCGAAAAACTCAGGCCGCAATCAGGTGAAGATATACGGCGAGAGCCTCACATGACGCCCCGGAGGATTTCCCTCGGCTTTGAGCCCTGCGCCGGTCCCACGACGCCGTGGTGTTCCATCTCCTCAACAAGCCGCGCGGCCCTGTTGTAGCCGATTTTGAGCCGCCTCTGTATGTAACTGGCGCTCGCCCTGCCCTGCTGCATGACGATTTCCAGTGCTTTCTCATAGAGGGGATCATCCCCATCGGAAAAGAGGGACGGGTCGGTGTCTTCTTCCTCATCATCGTAGAAGATCTCATCGTCGATGTAGTCCGGTTCGCCGAGGGTTTTCACGTGATCGACCACCCGCTCGACCTCTTCCTCCGAGACAAAGGCCCCCTGCATGCGAATCGGGAAGGGGTCTATCTTGCCTGAGTAAAGCATATCGCCTTTCCCAAGGAGTTTCTCCGCGCCCGGGCTGTCAATGATTATCTGGCTGTTCATTCTGCCGGCCACCATAAAGGCGATACGGCTGGGGATATTGGCTTTGATGAGGCCGGTAATGATGTCGATGGAAGGCCGCTGGGTGGCCAGTACCAGATGTATGCCGACCGCCCGGCTCATCGCGGCGAGCCGCGCGACGATTTGTTCCAGTTCCTTGCCGGTTGTGGCCATGAGGTCGGCGAACTCGTCGATCACCACCACGATGTAGGGCATGTATTCCGCGGCGATGTCCCTTTCCTTTATACGCCGGTTGTAGCTTTGTATGTCCTTCACTCCCCCCATGCTGTCAAGGCAGGCGTAACGCCGCTCCATCTCGAAAATACAGTACTGCAGCGCCTGGAAGGCTTTTTTTGGCTCGGTTATCACCGGCGTCAAAAGATGGGGGATGTCGTTGTAGAGTTTCAGTTCAACGATCTTTGGATCGATCAGGATGAGGCGGCATTCCGATGGGGGTTTTCTGTACAGGATCGTGAGGATCATCGAGTTGACGCAAACGGATTTTCCTGAGCCTGTGGCCCCGGCGATGAGAAGGTGGGGCATCTCCACCAGGTCTACAGTAACCGCTTCTCCGGTGATGTCCTTCCCCAGCACAACCGGCACCTCGGGCTTCTTCCCGTCCCGGTTCATTTCCCCCTCGATGATCTCCCTGAAAGACACGATGTTCCGCTTGGCGTTGGGGACTTCAATGCCCACCGCATGCTTGCCGGGGATGGGTGCAACAATACGCACCGACTTGGCGGCGAGGCGCAGGGCGATGTTGTCGGCGAGGTTTTCGATCCTGTTCAGCCTAATGCCGGGCGCCGGGAGTATCTCAAACATCGTGATCACGGGGCCCTTTCGTATCCCCGTGACCTCGACCTGGATGTTGAATTCCTTGAAAGTTTCCTTGAGGGTCAAAGCCGCGTCTCTGGTGTCGTCGTCAATGATCCAGTATTCCCCGTCGGGGTACTTTTTGAGTATGCCTTCCACGGGGACAGAGTAGGTCTGTCCCTTACGGGTCTGTCCCCGTGAAGTCTGTCCCCTTGGGGTCTGTCCCTCGTGACGCGCCGCCTCCTCCACAGAATGGGCTTCGGCAACGGCAAGGGCCTTCTCCACGTCTTCCTCTACCGTGGGACAGATCATGGTCTGTCCCTCTAAGGGACTGGGAACTGGGGACGCGCCAACGAAGTTGGCGAGGGGAGTAGGGACTGGAGAAGCAAACGAGTCGGTGAGGGGAGTAGGGAGTGAGGTCTGTCCCTCAAGCTGTTCCTCCAGGCTCTGTCCCTCGCGTAAGGTCTGTCCCTCGCGCGTTCTTTTCGAGGTCTGTCCCCGTTTCGCAACAAATGGAACACCGGCGTCTTCCTCAGCGGATACGGCGGCGGCGGCCGCCGCGTAAATATCCCTGAGCTTTTCCGCCGGGCTCTGCGGCGCCTTCGCGAGGCGGTTCTCAACCGGCTCCGGCCAGTTGCTGGCGCGTGTTCCGGTCTTGCCGCGGGCGACACCCGGGGATTTCTTTCTTACAAAAAGCGCGGAATAGAGGAAAATAATGCCTGTGGCTTCAAGGGCCGTGAGTACGAAAACGGAGAATCCGATTCCCGGCTTGCCGATCTTCCCCGGTAAGGATGCGGCTCCGATGTTTTCAAATTCACGTATCCAGTAGAAGCCCAGCGCCATGGTAAAAAATGGTATGATAAAACCGCCCAGAATAAAAATGCGATTGGGACGGTAGACAGGGTCCGCCAGGATGACGGAGGCGAATAAAAGATAGACGGGAATTAAAAAGGCCAGGATGCCATAGGAGTGGATGAAAAAAGAGCCGGGCAATGACAAGGCACTCCACGGATGCACATAGTAAGAGCCGATGGAAAGCCCGAGTAATATCCCCATCGCCCCAAGCCCCAGAGAGCACAGGATCGCGTAGAGACGGGCTTGTGATTTGGGAACATGATCGGAGCTTTTCCTCAACACAAACAGATACCTCTGGTTATTATCGGCAGGAAAAGGTTACGGCTTAATCGGCGCCCTGTTGAAACAAAACGTTATTGCCATGTCTATCGCGTCCAGGAGGCTGTCTTCGCCGGCTAAATTTTTACCGGCTATGTCAAAGGCAGTCCCATGGTCTACTGATGTTCTGATAACAGGTAATCCGATAGTAGCATTCACACCGGCGACGGAAAAGGCGCCTTTTGCCGTGAAGGCGCAGAGCTTCAGCGGGATGTGTCCCTGATCGTGGTACATGGCCACAACGATATCGAAAGCCCCTCCGATGGCCTTGACAAACACCGTATCCGGCGGATACGGCCCGCTCGCGTCAAGGCCCTCAGCCTTTGCCGCCTCAATCGCGGGAATAATCGCCGCTCCCTCCTCGTCGCCAAAAAGGCCGTTCTCCGAGCTGTGCGGGTTGAGCCCGGCAACGGCGATGCGGCGGGTTTTCCCGCCCATGAGCGTGAGGGCAAGGGCGGCAAGGCGAATCGTGTCGAGAACCCTGTCTTTGGTGATGAGGTCGCAGGCGCGCCGCAGTGAGACATGGGTGGTTGCATGGATCACGTTCAGGCGGCTCTCCCCGTTCCGCGCGGACAGGAGCATGCCGTAGCTTTTGGCGCCGGTATAATGGGCGAAGATCTCGGTGTGTCCCGCAAAATGATGCCCCGCGAGGTTTATCGCCTCCTTGCTAATGGGACAGGTTACCACCGCGTCGACGGTGCCCGCCTTCGCATCTTCGATGGCTTTCACCACATATTGAAAGGCGGCGTCGCCGGATTTTGCCCCTGTCTTGCCGCGGGTGTAATCCCCACTCCGCGTGATTACACCGGCTTCAATAAAGTCGATGGTTCCCAGCCTGCCCAGCGCTTCCCCGGGTTCCTTTACAGGGTGAAGGGTGAGTCCCTTCCCCGTAACCCTGAGGGCGTCCTCCAGTACAAGCCTGTCGGCATAAACAACCGGAACCGCTTTTTCGTAGATTTCGCTTCGGGCGAGGGCTTTGACCGTGATCTCCGGGCCTATACCGGCGGGGTCTCCAATGCTGATCCCCAAAACAGGTCTGTCCCCTACCACAAGTTTCCTTCCTCATCAAAAGGCCAGTCTTCGGGCGCGCCGAGGACTTCAAGCCTCTCGTTGGCCCTGGCCTCGTCTTCCATCACCTCGCTGACGCCGATTGTTTCGGTGTGGAGGCTGTCGGCGATCCTGATTATCCGAGGTCTGTCCCTATCGTGGCCGACGCAGGTTCGCAGGGCAAGCTGAACCGCCTCGCGGTCGCTGTCGGCTATGGCGGGGACACGCACGTAGTCAAGCGAGCGGGACGTTATGGCGTTGACATAGCACGCCTCGAAGTCAATCTGGTTGAAGAGCCGCCGGGTGATGGCATGGGCCGCGCCCGTGCCGTAGGCGACGCCGTGGGTTCCGGGGCTGAGGTCGAGAATGACGGTGCGGCTTGCCTTAAGACCCCCGCTTATCCAGGGGGAGCACGGGCTTGCGCCGGTGACATTGGGGTCCATGCCGTTCCCGGAGATGTCCTTGCCGATGCGATCCACCACGAGGACATCGGCGCTGTCAAAAAAAATCGCGGGAAGATGGCTTCGCGCCTCTTTCAGGAGTTCCGGTTCCAGCGCCTCGATATCCGATGGCCGCATTGCCCTGAATTTGCACGTTTCGGAGTAGGCGTTCTCGAGGATGGCAAACCCCAGGATTACCGGCGCGTTTTTGATGATGGTCTTCCCGAAAAGCGGCACCATCTTCGCCATGTAACCGAAGCCAAGCTGGTGGCAGACATCCGCGCCCTCGCGCTTCCCAAGGCCGATGGCCATCATCTTCATGAGCCCGCTTTCGTAGGGCCCGCGAAAATCGGTGTGGGGCTTTACCCGTCCCGCCACGATGATGCCATCGCATTCGGCGGCATTCCTGTCGATCCGCACCTCAAAGGCCGGCTCGCCAGGGATTCCCGCCGCGGCCTCGCTCGTGCCGACGATAACAGTTTCCATCGACGACAAAATCGGGCAGCCCACGAATTCCTCGGTAACCCCGTAGCCCGCGATAAGCGCCTTCTGGCCTTCCGCGCTCGCTCCCCCGTGGCTCCCCATCGCCGGAATCACGACAGGATAAGCGCCCTTTGACTTGACAAAATCCGCGATAGCCTTCGTGATAACGGCCACATTCGCAATGCCGCGGCTTCCGCAGGTAATGGCAATTCGTTTTCCCGGCTTCACCGCGCCCGCCAGTTCAGGCCTCGAAAGTTCCTCAAACACAGAGCGAGGTATGTCCCCCGGTTCTATCCGGCCCTTATCAAAGAGCTGCCTCACCCTGAGCATTCGCGGGAGCGCGACCTCCCCGCAGAGCCGGCTTACTATACCGCCCATAACGCCTCCTTTAATTAGGGGAATAGGGGAATAAGGGATTAAGGGAATAGGGGTGCTCGTGATTAGAACAGGGCGCTTATTACCATCACGTTAAGCTTAATAACAAGAACCTTGCTCCCCTACTCCCCTATTCCCCTACTCCCTTAATTAAAAGAGTAGCACCGCTGTCGCCTATATGCAATAATCAGGTAAAATGAAAAATATCATCAAATTGCTGATCCTCGCCGACGATCTGACCGGCGCGCTGGACACGGGCGTTCAATTCGCGAAACGGGGGATAAAAAGGGGGACAGACATCAAGGTATATCTTTCCCTTGACGACGCGGTTCAGGATCTACGGGAAAACGCCGCGAACCCGCACGGGGCCGTTCGAGTGATAAACACCGATACAAGACATACCCCGGCGGAAGAGGCCCGAAAGGCCGTGACGGCGGCGGTAAGCGCCTTCCCGGATTGCACGCATTTCTACAAGAAAACCGATTCATGCCTCAGGGGAAACATCGGCGCGGAACTGGAAGCCCTCATGGAAGCGACTGGATGCTCCTTGCTGCCGTTTGTCCCCGCGTACCCGGCCCTCAAACGAACCACCCGCGGCGGCTGCCAGTACCTTGACGGGGTATTGCTCCACCAAAGCCCCATGGCCGGCGACCCCCTGAACCCCGTAGCCGACAGTTTCATCCCGTCAATACTCGGGAAGCAAACCAAAGTCCCCGTGCGCCTTGTGGGGACAGACCTCGGCAACTGCCGTGGCAGTTGCTGTCGGGGGACAGAGCCGCGAGGGACAGACCTCGGCAACTGCCGTGGCAGTTGCCGTCGGGGGACAGACCCCGCGGAGACCATCCTCGTCTTCGACGGGGAAACCCCCGCGCACCTCAAAGCCGCCGCAAAGGCGCTTCGGGAGAAGGGCCTCTTAAGGGTCAGCGCCGGGTGCGCGGGCTTTGCCGAGGCCCTGACGGAGGCGCTTCCCTTCGGGCAGGAAAATGAGAGCAGGAACGCCTTTACGCCCATGGAAAGGCTGCCAATCCTGGTCGTCACAGGCAGCCTGAACCCGGTTTCCATTGCCCAAGTCGAAGCGGCAAGGGAAAGAAACGTCCCCTGTTTCGGCGTCGCCGAGGAAGACCTCCTTGCAGAAGGCTGGTTTGGCTCGGAAAAAGCCCGCTCCCTTGCCGCTGAGTGCCGCCGCTCGCTTGAGGCAAGGGGAATAGCCGTGCTGGGGACAGACCTGGCCCTCGGCATAAATGCCGTCAGCATACATGCCATGGGGACAGACCTACTCGGCACAAATGCTGTTGGCAAAACGCAACCACCCGCATCGGACAATTCGCAGCAAATTTCGTGCCAAATCGCACGGCAAATTGCCTCCGGCAAGATTGCCGACGGCCTCGGCAAAATCACTCAAACCATCATCAGCGAGACCAGCCCCCTGCATCTGGTTGTTTTTGGCGGGGACACACTGCTGGGTATAATGAAAACTTTGGGGTATAAGTACCTCAACCCCCTGAAAGAAATTTTCCCCGGCGTCGTTCTGGCGAAAAAAGGTAACAGTTACCTTGTGACTAAGTCGGGCGCTTTTGGGGAGAGGGGGCTGATTATGGCGATTGAGGAATCATTTCATGGTTTACAATTGTCCGATAATCGTATAAAGTAAAATTGAGGTAACAATATGGAGTTTATGACGGTACGCGAATTAAGCAAATCTCCCAAAGACACTTTGACCAAATTGGCAAAAGACGGCAAAGCGGTCTTAACCAACAATGGTAAGCCGCAAGCGCTTATATTCAAAATTGACGGGGAAGTTTTGAGCGGACATTATCACTTTTACAGAAGCTTGAGTTCATGCAAAATTTAAGCGAAATGAGACTTGCGTCAATGCGGAACGGTAATTTCGATATTTCCCTTGACGAAATCAATGCGGAAATCACCGCAGTAAGAAAAGAGCGAAAGAAAATAGCTTAATATCACGCCCATGCCGGACGAGGAAGATCGCAAGTTTTATGATGTCGCAAAATCTTCCGGCTCTTTCCTCATAACCGGTAATATAAAGCATTTCCCATCTGAGTCATTTATCGTTACTCCCGCTGATTTTTTGAAAATTCTAATGGGGAGAGGAGGTTGATTATGGAGATTGAGGAATTTTTACGGAAATAACCACTAACCACACGAACAAGGAAGAAGACCAAGAAAAGACCTCGCACAGGGGCACGGGGGACACAGGGGGAAGAAAAGAGAAGAATTTTACCACTAACCTCACGAACAAAAAGACACGAACAAGACCACGAACGGGAGACCATGGACAAGTTTAAGAGCTTTTACCTATAACTTTATCATATTTTCTATTTTCTTCTTCCAGTAGTTTTATAGTGTCATCTTGTTTCTTGATTTCCAGTTCCAGGATTTCTTTTCGCAATTCCAGTTCCCTAATCTTGTCCTTTTGAAATTTTCCCCTATGAGTAAGAGCTATCGCGACGATTGGTATGGCGAAAGTGCCGGCAATCGCTATTAAACCAAGTAAAAAACCCATATTTTTCTCCTGTGTCAGTTACATAGAATATATCGAAGATACGATGTTAGTCTTGTTCGTGGTTTAATTCTTCTCCGTGTAACTCCGTGTCTTCACTCCGTGTAACTCCGTGTTTTTTTCTTTCTTCTCTTTTTTCATCCAGAAACCTTTTTAATCGTCTCCTCGTACATGGACATGTACTCGGCGGCGGATTTTTTCCAGGAAAAGTCTTTTTTCATGCCGGCCAGGCGCATGGCCTCGATGTGGGGGCGGCGGTTGTAGTAGGCCCAGACAGCCCAGCCGACGGTGTTGTAGATCGCCTGGGGCGTGAGGTCGTCGAACATGAAGCCGGTGCCGGCGCCGGTTTCCTGGTCGAACTTTTCCACCGTGTCGGTGAGGCCGCCGGTGTTGCGCACAATCGGAATCGTACCGTACACAAGGGAGTACATCTGGTTGAGGCCGGAAGGTTCGTAGCGGCTGGGCATGAGGAAGAAATCGCTGCCCGCCTCGATGAGGTGGCTGAACCGCTCGTCGTAGCCTATCTTTGCCCTGAGGTTGGAGAGTTTCGACTCAAGGCTGCGGATTTCGTTTTCGCACCAGCCTTCACCTGAGCCGAGGATGATGAGCTGGATGTTCATGTCGCGGCACATCGCGTAGGCGGAGCCGTAGGCGGGGCCGAAGAGTTCTCCCACGCCCTTTTGGCCGGTCAGGCGGGAGATGAAGCCAATCACCGGGGTATCCGGCGAGGGGGGAAGGCCGTACTCCCTCTGCAGGACTTCTTTTGCCTTGGCTTTGCCTTCCATATTTTTCACGCTGTATGTCGCGGGGATTAAGTTGTCCTTCGCCGGGTTCCATGTCGCCGTGTCAATGCCGTTGAGTATGCCCCTGTAGTCGGCGCCGCGGGCGCGCAGTATCCCGTCCAGCCTGAAGCCGAAGCCTTGAGTTTTTGTCTCTTCCGCGTAGTTGGGGGACACGGTGTTGATGACGTCCGCGGAGCAGATGCCCGCTTTGAGGAGGTTCATCATGTTCCAGTCCTCGAAACCGGCGTTGTAGAAGGCGTCCCAGCCAAGGCCCGTGGCGTAAAAATTATCCTTGCCGTAAATCCCCTGGTAGCCGAGGTTGTGAATGGTCAGAACCGACACGGTCTTCGCGAAGTTCCCCTGCCTCTCCCCGAATTTGAGGAAAACCGGGACAAGGGCGCTTGGCCAGTCATGGGCGTGGAGCACGTCCGGGTACCAGTCGATCTTCTTGCAAAGCTGGAAGATGCTGCGACAGAAGAAGGTGAAACGCCGGGGATTGTCCAGGAAGTCCGGTTCTAAGGGCACGCCGTAGACGCCGTCCCTGCCGAAAAACTTCTCATGGTCTATGAAGTAGACCTGTATCGGGTTTTTCCCGCCCCCTGGAAGGCGCCCCTCGAAGACCTCGCACCACTCTTCCCCGCCGCCCATAGGGACACCCATCGGGCCCTCAAGGGCTTTCAGTTCACCCTTGTTGATGCAGTAGTACCTTGGCAGGACAATGCGCACTTCATTCCCCTGCTTCGCGAGGGCCAGAGAAAGCGCCGATACCATGTCGGCCAGCCCCCCGGTTTTGGCAAAGGGAACCGCCTCGCTGGCTGCCATAAGAATTTTCAAGTTGTACTCCCTGTAAGCGTTTCTTTTATTATACCCAATATTTTGCGCTAATCAAGAAAAAAAGGTGCCAGGCACCTTTTTTTCTACGATTGTTTAAGCGCCGCAAGGACTTCTTTGACTGACGGCGGTTTACCGTACATTAACACGCCGATACGGTAGATTTTCGCGCTAAGAAGGCCGGCAAGAGCGGTAGATACATATAAAATGCCGATTGATAAAAGCACCTGCCAAATCGGGATATTGGGCTCGCCGCACACCCGCGCAAGCATAACATAAGGTGATGTAAACGGTATATACGAACAAACGGCATAAAGAGCGGTGCCGGCAAATCCGTACAGTTGACCGTATAACGCTATAAAAAAACCGGCAAGCGTGAATAGCATCATGGGCAGCTGCGAAGAACTCATATCCTCCATGCGGCTGACCAATGAACCCAAAGAACCGAATAGCATGGCGTAAAAGAAAAAGCCCCCTATAAAGAAAATAATAACATACACAAAAGTGGAGACAGGCACTTCAAAGAACAGGGAAAGCATGTCTGCCGACATCAATGATTTTTGATTGATGAAGTAAAACACTATCCCAACAAAAATATTGGAAATAATTTGTGTCAGACCTGCCAAACCGATACCTATTACCTTGCCGAATATCAAAGTTTCGGGGCGGGACGTGGTTATCAGTATTTCCATGGCCCTTGAACTCTTTTCCTGAATCACCGACATGGCGACCATTTGTCCGCAGGTGAGTATGGTAATATATAAAAGAACAATGAATACCATCCCCTGAACCTGACCCACCATGGTTTTAATGCCCACATTGACCTCATTGAGAACCGGCACGATAAAAAACCTTGCCGCGTCAGTTTCGTTAACGTTGTAGTCCTCCAGGAGCTTGTATCTGTGTACATCGGCCATGTATTGGCTGATTTGGGACGCGATATTTGAACCGAACACGTTTATGTCGGTTTTGTAGATATACGTTGCCGACATATCGTCCTGAACTATCAACGCACCGGCAATATCGTCGTTTTCAACCCTGGCTGTCAGCTCGTCCCGGCTGTTGGCGACAGAAGTGCCGTAGGCAAAAGACCAGATATAATCCGGAAACATACCTTCAAGATCGCCCATATTGGCAAAAAACAGATGCCGGGGATCAACAACAACAATATTTTGCTTTTCTTCGATTGTCTCTTCCGCACTCTGGGATTGTGATTCGTCCTTTGCGTTATCCTGAAACAAATTGATAATCGACGGCAGCGAGATTCCCACAGCAACGATCACAGCCATGATTATGGTTGATACTATAAAACCTTTGTTTTTCATCTGCGCTATATAACTGAAGCGCAGTACCCTGGAAAATTGACTCATGCCTGTTCACCTACCTTCCGGATAAATATATCGTTAAGCGTAAGCTCTACAAGGTGAAAGTCGTCGATATCAACGCCGTTGCCGGCCAAATTGGCCAGAATTGAGCCGCAAAGCTCCTCCCGTTCCAGTGAAACCATATAACCGTCATTGTGTTTTTTCACTTCGTTCACTCCGGGGATTTTGAATAGAGGCGCGATATCCTTGTCGCTGCGGCGGACACGCACAAACAGGTTGTTTCGGTCGTAGCTTTGTTTGATTCTATTGAGATTGCCGTCCAGGACAAGCTGCCCTTTGTCAATCATGACAACTTCCTGACAAAAATCTTCAACAAAGTTCATCTGATGACTGGAGAATATAACCAGTTTGCCTCCCGCGATTAATTCCAGTACAACGCTTTTCAATAACAAGGCGTTGACCGGATCAAGGCCGCTGAACGGCTCGTCCAAAATAACGATATCCGGGTTGTGTAAAAGCGCGCCGATGAGCTGGATTTTCTGCTGGTTCCCCTTGGACAGCACTTCAAAGTTTTTCCCCTGATACTCGGTCATTTCAAAGCGCTCAAGCCAGTACCCAAGAGATTTCTTCGCGTCCTTCGCCGACATATTCCGCAAAGTAGCAAAGTACACCAATTGCTCTTCGATCTTCAGCTTGGGATACATGCCGCGCTCTTCGGGCAGATAGCCAATGGGTGAATAATACGGGGGCAGCGGCCTGCCGTCCAGCAAGACTTCCCCTCCGTCCCGCGTAATTATACCCAAAACCGTGCGGATCGTTGTCGTTTTTCCCGCCCCGTTACGGCCAAGCAAGCCGGTGGCGATTCCGCTTGAACAGGTAAATGATATTTTGTCTATTACTTTTTTCTCGCCAAAACTCTTTGAAAGATTTTTAATTTCAAGAATCACTATGCGACAACCTCCTCAACACGAATAAAACGTAATTGGGATATAGACTACCACAGAAAACATCGAAAGTAAATGCCGCTGCCGGGCCTGGAAATCGATCTGCAACGGGTGAAAGAGGGAGTAGGGAGTAGGGAAAGGAGGGAAGAAAGAAAGAGTTCTCGCAGAGACGCCAAGAACGCGGAGGACGCAAAGGGCTTTCTACCGTTTATGCACCCAAATCGTTGCTGAATGTGGGTTTTGTTCGTTCATCTCCATTTCCTGAAAATCATCAACGGTAAAACCCGCATTGATAAATTCCAGTACATACCCGTCTTTTGTCCGCGCCCTGGCGGGGACAAGCGGCACATTTACGATAATATCCCCAACGGATCTTATTTTAGGTGTAACATAATCGTCGCTGGTAATGGTGAGCCATTCTTCGAAAGAGCCAACAGGGCCATCATAAACATCCGTCCTGTAGCTTTCTTTATAAAAAAGCATTGGCGCGCCGGGCTTTAACGCCGCGATGGCGTGTGCCAAATATTTCCGACGATCGCTGTCTGTTACGAGCATGTGAAATCCCATACAATCAACTGCCGCGTCAAATTCACCTTCAACTCCTTCGTCTACCATGTCCAGAAGCGAAACACTTGCCCCCGGAAATTCCGCGATAGCCGCTTTGGTTTTTTCCACCGCCGACGGCGCGATGTCAACGCCGTGATAAACGCAGCCAAGCCGCGACAGGATTACGCCGCAAGCGCCTTCGCCGCAGGCAAACTCCAAAACGCGCTTTCCTTTAAGTTTATGCCGCTCCACCCACCCGGTAAGGGCCGCAAGGAGTTCCGGTTCCTCCGGAGAGTGCCCCCACCGTTCCACACCCGCGGAATACGCGGCCTCGTAACGCTCTTCATAGGCAAGGTAATAGGGGTCTTTCATTGGAGCCTCGTTTTGTAATGCCGAATTAGAAAACGGTGTCAGGTAGCTGGCGTTATCGTACCATTCGTGTTTTCATAATTGGGCCTAAATATTAATACTTTCAAGTTTTGTATTATCCTATAATGTTTGTAATTACCAGTCAACAAAGTTTCTTGATTCTCCAGTGCTGTTATTCCAATTATCGCGTCCCCCAATTCCAACGAATTACTTAAATAATAAGTTTCTACCAGGAACATTGATTTGGCAGAAATATTCTCATTTATTTGAATTATTTTAACATCCCATTTTTTTAGGTATTTCCTTAACACCTGTAATTCATTTTTGTTTCTCATTCCTTGAATCAACTCCATATAAGTTATAACTGAAATACTAAAGGGGATATACTTATTAATAATGTTTAGTGCGTTTTTATTGCCTCTAAAATACCATATTAGTACATCTGTATCAATTATCATAATTTCTTTCCTTGACGCATTCTCCTTACATAGAGATCGACATCATTCAAATCGGTTCTGTCTTTCCATATACCAAATAACTCATTTTCAGAATCATCGAATTCCATACTCGTATTTTCATTATCCAAAGGTATTATCTTTGCATAAGCCTTGCCATTATAGATTATTGTCACATCGTATCCTTCACCAATATGTGAAAAAATCTCATCGCCTTGAATTTTTAAGTCTTCTAAAGTAACTTGCATGATAAATCCTCCGAACCTGTCACAATAATATCGCTATTTACAGGAATTTTCAAGCTCACGCTTTCCGCAAACTTCTTGTTCGCCGTACATCCTCCCCCTACTCCCCTACTCCCCTGCTCCCCTACTCCCCCTGCTCCCCTATTCCTTACTCCCTTAACCCCCTATTCCCCTACTCCCTCTTCTTCTGCTATCCTTCCTTAATGGATAAACTCATCATCAAGGGCGCCAGGGAGCACAATTTAAAAAACATTGATTTGGAGCTGCCCAGGGACAGGCTCATTGTCATTTCGGGGCTTTCAGGCTCGGGGAAGAGTTCCCTGGCTTTTGATACGATTTTCGCGGAGGGACAGAGGCGCTACGTGGAGAGCCTCTCCGCATACGCGAGGCAGTTTCTGGGGCGCATGGACAAGCCCGACCTGGACTACATCGAGGGTCTGTCCCCCGCGATCTCCATTGAGCAGAAGACCACCCACCGCAACCCGCGCTCCATCGTCGGTACCGTAACGGAGATCTACGACTACTACCGCCTGCTCTTCGCCCGAATCGGCGTGCCCCATTGCCCGGTTTGCGGGAAGGAGATCCGCGAGCAGCCCATCGACCAGATCATCGACACGATCATACAGATGCCCGAGGGGAGCAGGATTCAGCTCCTCGCGCCGGTGATCCGCGGGAAAAAGGGGGAACACCAGAAGATAATCGAGGACGCGAAGAAGGCGGGTTTTGCCCGCGCGAGGATAGACGGCGTCCCTGTAAGCCTTGACGAGAAGATAAGCCTGGATAAACAAAAGAAGCACACGATTGAAATCATCGTTGACCGCCTCGTCATCGCGCCGGCCATCAGGCAGCGCCTTGCCGAGTCCGCAGAGGCGGCGCTGGAGGCGGCCAACGGGCTCATGCTCGTGCTCTGCCAGACCGAAAGCGGCACGACGGAGCATTTCTTCAGCCAGAAGAACGCCTGCCCCGACTGCGGCGTTTCCATACCGGAACTCCAGCCGCGGCTCTTCTCATTTAACAATCCCTTCGGCGCGTGCCCGTCCTGCACCGGCCTCGGGATCAAGATGGAATTCGACCCGTCCCTCATAATCCCCAACCCGTCGCTTTCGTTTAACGAAGGAGGTGTGCTGCCCTATAACCCCGATTCGGCGTGGTATCGAAGCCGTTTCGAAAGCCTTGCGAAACACTTTCGATTCAGTCTTGATACACCGTTGAAAAACATTCCCAAAAAAGCGATGGATGCCATGATCTACGGCAGCAACGAGAAGATCGAAGTCCACTATATTAACCGTGACGGTTCGAACCATTTTGATTACAGCACGAAATTCCCCGGCGTGCTTGAAGACCTCAAAAGGCGCTACATGGAAACATCCTCGCCCGGTATAAAAGACTGGCTTGAGAAGTTTATGAGCCAGAAGCACTGCGAGGAGTGCGGCGGCAAGCGCCTGAAACCCGAAGTCCTCGCGGTAACCGTGGGGGGCAGGAACATCTGGGAACTCACGTCCCTTTCGGTCACGGATTCCCTCAAGTTCTTCGAAACCGTCAGGCTTAACGAAACAGAGAGAACAATCGCCCGCCAGATACTCAAGGAGATAAACGCCCGGCTGGGCTTCATGCAAAACGTGGGACTGGATTACCTTACGCTTGAGCGCAAGGCCTCCACCCTTTCCGGCGGTGAAGCCCAGCGCATTAGGCTTGCCACGCAGATAGGCTCCAGCCTCGTGGGGGTGCTTTACATCCTCGACGAGCCTTCCATCGGGCTTCACCAGCGGGATAACCAGCGCCTGATTGACACCCTGCTTCACCTTCGCGACATCGGGAACACCCTCATCGTCGTGGAACACGACGAGCAGACCCTTCGCACAGCCGACCACATCGTAGACCTCGGGCCCGGCGCGGGCGTCCACGGCGGAACGGTCGTGGCGCAGGGCGCCCCTACCGAGGTGATGAAGGTAAAGGAAAGCCTCACCGGTCAGTACCTTGCGGGGACCCTTTTCATGGAGGTCCCCAAGAAGCGCAGGAGCGGGAACGGCGAAACCATTCGCCTTAAAGGGGTTTCAGAGCATAACTTGAAGGACATCGACGTGGAAATCCCCCTGGGCGTTTTCACCTGCATCACCGGGGTCTCGGGCTCCGGCAAGTCCACCCTCCTTTCGGATGTGCTTTTTCCGGCGCTTTACAACCGGATAATCGGTTCAAACCACAGCGAAGGAGAGTACAAGGAACTTGAGGGGGCGGAGAACATCGACAAGGTGATCGACATCGATCAGAGCCCCATTGGCCGCACACCGCGCTCAAATCCCATAACCTACGTGGGCGGTTTCACCGCCATAAGGGATCTTTTCGCGAACCTTCCCGACTCGAAGATGCGGGGCTACAAGCCGGGGCGTTTTTCGTTTAACGTCAGGGGCGGCCGGTGCGAAAACTGCGAAGGAGACGGCACGATAAAAATCGAGATGAACTTCCTGCCGGACGTGTACATAACCTGCGATGTCTGCCACGGCAAGCGCTTCAACAGGGAAACCCTCGACATTCGCTACAAGGGCAAGAATATCGCCGACGTGCTGGACATGACCATCGAGGAGGCGGCTTCGTTCTTCGCCCCCATCCCGCAGATAGCCAGGAAGATGGACACACTCCTTTCGGTGGGCCTGGGTTATGTGAAACTCGGGCAGTCGGCCCTCACGCTTTCCGGCGGGGAAGCCCAGCGGGTAAAGCTCGCGCTTGAACTATCAAAGCGCTCGACGGGCAAGACCCTCTACATCCTTGACGAACCGACCACGGGCCTCCACTTCGCGGATGTCAAACAGCTCATGGAGGTGATCCAGCGTCTCGTGGATCAGGGAAACACGGTCGTCATGATTGAGCATAACCTGGACGTGCTGCTTCAGGCGGATCACATAATCGACCTGGGACCCGAAGGAGGCGAACGCGGCGGTGAAGTGATCGTTACCGGAAGCCCCGAAGAAGTAGCCGAATATACGCCCTCTTATACGGGTAACTATATAAAAGAGCTATTGGTTGAACGGGGCAAAAGGAAGAGCGTGCCCAGGGCCAGTATGCAAAGCATATCGCAAAGCGTCCCGCAAAGCATAGCGCAAAGCGCTGCGGGATCGATAAAGAGGCGCCATGCCGATATATCCGCCAGGGCCAAATGAAGCAATCACTCCTCATCCTGTTGGCTTTTTTAATTCTCTTCCCGGTTCTAAAACTTCCTGCCCAGCAAACGGAGGGGAATGACCCTGCAATTCCCGAAAACGGCGAATCCACGGAAACCGGCGACGAGGAGGAAATTGAGGAAGACGCGGAAGAGTCCTACATTGAAATGGATATAAGGACTTCCTCCCTTTTGGAACTGGCCGCCTGGTGCCGGGAGCTGGGTATTTCCGACGGCGGTTCCAGGGATGCCCTCGCCGCAAGGCTGCGTTCATATTACGGGCTTCGCACCCCGCGGGCATCCACCGCGGCGGAACCGCGGATTATCACCATTGAGTCGGCGAAGACCACCGAGTACTTCACCCTCGAAGTGGTTGACGAGGAGTACGTCAGGTTTATAGGGGACGTGATAATAAGCCTCAAGGACGGAGACGCCGTTCACCGGATCAAGGCATGGGAGATACTGTATAACCGCACCCGGAACGTGATGAGCGCCACGGGGAATGTTGAATACGCCAAAGAAGAAGGAAATACCATTGAGACCTTCAAGGGAGAGTCAATCACGGTAAACCTTGATAACTGGTCAAGCATTTTCATGGACGGCTCTTCGGTAAAATCCACGACGGGCACTACTTCCGCGTACAGGTTTGCAGGGACGATTATTTCGCGTAACGATGAGGAGGTCACGGTTCTTACCGGGGCCGAGATTACCAACCCGGCAAATAATGAAGCCCATTGGTCACTTCTCGCCTCAAAACTCTGGCTCCTGCCCGGNAATGACTGGGCGATTCTCAACGCGATTCTCAAAGTAGGCAATATTCCGGTGCTGTATCTTCCTTTTTTCTTTTATCCGGCGGACGAGATTATTTTCCACCCTGTGCTGGGTTACCGTTCCCGCGAAGGGACATTTCTGCAAACAACCACGTATATTCTGGGCAGGCCCAAATCCTCAGGGCTGTCAGAAAATTCCTTGACACGGATTTTCGGCGGCGGCTCAGATGACGCGAATAAGGTAAGGGAAGGGGTTTTCCTGAGAACCAGCAGCGGGGTAAGGGCCCCTCCCGCGGGCAGTCCCACCCTTTCGCTGCTCTTCGACGCTTATGTGAATTTGGGCGCTTACCTGGGAACGGAAGTCTCCCTACCCGCGAAAGGTCTATTCGGAAGCACGACTATTTCGGCGGGACTTGGCCTGACAAGGAATATTTTTTCTGTCGGAGGCAATTATACACCTTTCCGTAACCAGAACAGGGAAAGCGAGTGGAATTCCTCACAGCTCTTTTCCATGGAGGTGCCCTTGAGATACCGGCTCAAGGCAAACGGCAGTTTTAAAATAGATCAGGGAACCTTCACATGGGAGATACCCTATTATTCAGACCCATTCGTTGAACGGGATTTTATGCGGCGATCCGAGATTCTGGACTGGCTCGGCATGCTTCGCGAGGGAGTTTCCGCATCGGCTGAAGCAGATACAACCCCGTTGACTTCTTATGAGTGGAAACTAAACGGTTCTTACAGTCCAAAGATGACCGCCTTCACCCCGTATATTAACACTTTCTCGGTCTCAAGCATAAGCAGTACCCTGCTCTTCAGCGAACGCTCTTCAAGGAGCTACAACGGACCAAGTTCACCCGCGAATCCGGGACGTTCTTTTTTCTTCCCAAACCGCTTTACCATTTTTTCGATCAGCGCATCCATGGCGGGCGCTCCGTTCAAATCGCCGGCCGCCCAGACAACGACACCGGTGGCCGAGAACGAACCGCCTCCGGGAGACGCCCTGCTTCCTGACCTTCCCATTTCCCCCTGGGAAAATGAAGAAACCGCCGCGGAGAAATTCGCGGTTTTACCGGATACATATACCTTCACCCCTCCCGCCCTGGGCCAGAGGTTTTCCCTTGCCACGAGGCAGGGACTGACTTTTACCGTTGATTACCGCCTGACTCCAACCGCCGCGTCGGAAATGCAGTTCCGCTCGAGCCAGGCCAACTGGCCTGAACGGGGAGACATCAACTGGGGGGAAATATCTTCGGTTCTTTCCAGGCTGCGGAGTGACGGAAATGTAGGACTCAGTGCCAGCTATGGCGGAAATTTATACACGGGGGCTTTGGGGCTTTCGGGAACCGGCTCCTGGCAGGACTATCTTTATCTTAACACGGCCGCCGAGGAATTCCCTTCCGCGGCGGCGATCAGAACGGCACGGAACAGGGCGTACAACGAAACATTTGTCACTTCATCCTGGAATCTGTCAAACACGGTGAGGCCTTTTACCCAAAGTACGGTTTGGGGGAGTACCAACTTTCAGCATAGCGTGGCGGGGCTTTTGGGAAAGACAACGGTCGATGTTACGGGCGATGACCCGTCTTGGGACTGGACCGGCGGAAAATGGGATGATACCGATATAACGAGTCACCAAATATCAACCAATATCGCGGCGAGTATAATGAGTTATAACCAGAACCTTTCCCTGTCGGCGGTGCTGCCGCCCAGGGATTCGTCGGTTTCGGCTAACGCCGCTATCAGGGCGGGGATCAGCGAGACCAGCATGAGGGGCTCGGTTAAGTTTCCCATGGACGCGGAAAAACGAAATATCGACCCGGTCTATTTTACGGAAACCCTGAGGTTCAACACCACGACCAGATTCCAGCAGTACGTAGTTTACGACCCGGAACAGAAAGAATTCACCACCACCACCTCAAGCCTTACAATCCCGTACTTCACCGCCTCTTTTTCGGCCCTTTTCGCCCAGCCTTACAAATATAATTTCAACGGCAGTGTGAACAGCGGCCTGCCAAACGGCTGGATCCAGCTGCCCGACAAAGCCTTCGTTCCAAATGATCTTCGATTTGCGTATAACAGGACGTTTACCCAGAGCAGCCTTTGGGAAGACCGGCTTTCTTTTTCGATTTTATTAAATACGAGTCTTGGTTTTGACCTCCAGCGATATACAAATTCAAGATTCAACCTTAGCCTGGGAGTGAGAACCACGATTAAGGGATTTTTGGATTTGAATCTTTCAACAAGCTCCGAAAATGCCGTGATATTCAAGTATATCCAGGGTTTGCCTTTTTTCGATCTTCCCACCCAACTGTATCCAGGACAGGAGATGAATATTTTCATTGACCTCCTCAATTCGTTCCGCTTTGACAATGAGGCATTACGCAGGAGATCCGGGTTCAAGATGAAGTCACTGGATCTGTCCCTGGTCCATCACCTTGGAGACTGGAACGCCACGCTGGCAATGAAGATGTCGCCTTACCTGCCGGCAGGCTCAACAAGCTACAAATTCAACAATGAAATTTCCTTTATGATCCAGTGGGTACCGATAAAGGAAATACGGACGGGTATTGATTACACACAGGAAGTACTAACGGTTAAGTAAAAACCCTGATTTGTCGCTCTGATCGCAAATGGCGTCAGACATATTAATCTTCGCGGGGGAGCGGTAAACCCCGCCAAGTTAAGCGCTCACAAGGGCGTATGTAAGTAAATCTAACATGGCGTGGGGCTAGACTAATCCTTCACTTTTCATGAAATTTACTAGCCCCTGAGGGCAGCTCGATGATTATGCCGCCCTCAGTGGCCAAAAGTATTAACTAAATATGAGGGATCTATCTGGCCACTCGCCTTGTTGCTTTCTC
>JGI24698J34947_10000310_pt1 | contig 21372 bp, 10 predicted proteins | sample TergutMp193P3_FD_34947 | JGI IMG/M metagenome (IMG submission 34947) | reverse complement strand
GTTTCCGATGAGCCGGGCAGTCTTTTCGCGTGCCTTTCAATCATGAGCGAGCGCGGCCTCAACCTTTCCAAACTTGAGTCGCGCCCAATTCAGGGCAAACCGTGGGAATACCTTTTCTATGTCGATGTAAGCGTTCCCGATACCGAAGTGGTTTTTGAAGAAGCCGTTGCGGAATTAAAGAAAAAGACGAAGGACTTTCACTTTTTAGGGACATACCGCGCTGCGGCATAGGTACAGTTCTTTAAAACATGACGCGCATATTCGCCGGCTTGCTATTTTCATCCATAGTATGATAGTGTTATGGTATTCTGGTGAAGTATGCGTAAAAAAAACGGAATTGTCCGCTTGGTTTTGGTTGTTTTACTGTTCTCGTTCTTTTTTTTGTCATGCGGCAAATCCGGGGATAGTCCGGTTGACGAAAGATTTCAATACGCTTCATTTCGGGATGTTCCCGGCGTAACGGAAGATGAAATCAAAGACATTGAGGCGCTTCAAAAACAAACCGGCTCTTTTGTGTACGGGATGACCACGGGAACCGAGTCGTTCAGCGCAAACGGCGCGATAGGGGGATTTTCCGCGCTGGTTTGCGAATGGCTTACCGGCCTGTTCGGTATTCCGTTTAAACTCGCTATTTATGAATGGGGCGATCTGGTTTCAGGGCTGGAAAACGGCGAAGTTGATTTTTCCGGCGACTTGACTCCTTCTGATGAACGGCGCAAAACATATTTTATGACCGGGGCCATCGCCCAGAGAACGATTAAATACTTCCGTATCAGGGACAGCCTGCCTCTTGCGGAAATTGCGGCGGAGCGTCCCTTGCGTTTTGTTTTTCTGGATGGTTCTACCACATACAACTCGATACTTTTAACCAATGCGTATACCGGATTTGAACCTGTCTATGTAAGGGATATCGAATCCGTTTACGAACTGCTTAAAAGCCGGAATGCCGATGCGTTCCTTGTTGAAAACGTAGTGGAAGCCGCGTTTGATATTTACGGCGATGTAATTGCCGAAGATTATTTTCCGATGGTTTACAGTCCGGTTTCTCTGGCAACGCAAAATCCAAAGCTCCAGTCCATAATTTCGGTTGTGCAGAAATCATTGCATAACGGAGGTCCGCGTTATCTCAGCCTGCTGTACAATCAGGGACAGCGGGAGTATTTAAAGTACAAGCTGTTTATGCAGTTAAGTGAAAATGAAAAGGAGTACATACAAACAAATCCTGTTGTTTTGTTTGCGGCTGAAAACGATAATTATCCGGTTAGTTTTTATAATACGCGGGAGAAAAAATGGCAGGGAATTTCCTTTGATGTGTTAGACGAAATACAGACGCTCACCAGCCTGACCTTTAAAATTGCCAATGACCATGATATAAACTGGCCCTTTATACTTGATATGCTTGAAGACGGAAGGGCCTCAATGATCACAGAGCTTATTCAGTCTGAAGGACGGAAGGATCGTTTCCTGTGGCCCGATTCTTCGGTTATGACGGATTTCTTTGTGCTTATTTCCAAATCGGAGTTTCGTAATATTAGCGCAAGCGAAATATTGTATGTAAGGGTAGGCCTGCCCAGGGGGACTGCGCATACCGAATTGTTTAAGAACTGGTTTCCCGAACATGAATACGCGACAGAGTACGAAAACCTGAATATCGCTTTCGACGCGCTGGGGCGCGGCGATGTTGACATGGTGATGTCCAGTCAGCATCAGTTTCTCACTCTTACAAATTTTCTTGAGCTTCCCGGTTACAAGATCAACGTCGCGTTCAACCGCACTTTTGATTCTACTTTCGGGTTTAATAAAAACGAGACAGTGCTTTGTTCAATAATTGACAAGGCTCTCGCCCTGATCGATACGAGCGGAATTTCGGGACAGTGGATGCGCAGGACTTTTGACTACCGGCTGAAGCTGATACGGGCGCAGATACCGTGGCTGGTCGGCGCGACCGCTCTTGTGCTGGGACTTCTTTTCGTGCTGATCTCATTGCAGAAGAATCGAGGCGAGGGAAGGAAACTTGAAGATCTGGTACAGGAACGCACTGCCGAACTTCGCAGATCGCGGCTTGATTTGGAAACGGCTCTGGATTCCGCGCAGGCAGCCAATAATTCAAAAACAGCGTTCCTCGCGAACATGAGCCATGAAATACGAACGCCCATGAACAGCATTGTGGGTTTTGCGGAACTGGCGATGGACGGCGAAACTTCTCCAAAAACCAGGGATTATCTTTCCAAAATTCACACGAACGCAGAGTGGCTTCTGCAAATTATCAACGATATACTTGATATTTCCAAAATTGAATCCGGCAAAATGGAGATGGAAATAATTCCGTTTGATCTACATGAGTTGTTCGCAAGCTGTCGTACGCTGGTCATGCCGAAAGCCGCCGAGAAGGGCATTCAACTTCACTTTTACGCCGAGCCGTCCGTAGGAAAAAGACCGTTAGGTGATCCTACAAGACTGCGCCAGGTGTTTGTGAACCTCCTTTCCAACGCCATAAAATTTACAAATACCGGCATGGTTAAACTTCTCTCTGATATTACAAAAACAACAAATGATACCACCACGATATATTTTGAAATAAAAGACTCAGGCATCGGCATGACGAAGGATCAGATAGATAAAATATTCGAACCGTTTACGCAGGCTGAAACCGGGACAACTCGCAAATACGGCGGTACGGGGCTTGGACTTGCAATAACCAGAAATATTGTGGCGATGATGGGCGGACATCTTACGGTTGAAAGCACCCTCGGCATCGGAAGCAAATTCAGTTTTGAGCTTACCTTTGACACAATTGACATTACCGAGGATGAAAAACTGGAGAGAAAAATAGTACTTGATGATATTGAAAAGCCCATGTTTGAAGGCGAGGTTTTGTTATGCGAAGATAACGCCATGAATCAGCAGGTTATTTGCGAACATCTTGCGAGAGTGGGTCTTAAAACTACAGTGGCGGATAACGGAAAAATAGGCGTAGATATAATTAAAACCCGCATGGAAAAGGGCGAAAAACAATTCGATCTTGTTTTTATGGATATGCACATGCCGGTAATGGACGGCCTTGAAGCGTCCTCCAAAATACTTGAACTTGGCGTTAAAACTCCCATAGTTGCAATGACAGCTAACGTAATGGCGGATGACATGGAGGTTTACAAACTGAGCGGAATGAATGACTGTGTCGGCAAGCCGTTCACGTCCCAGGAACTGTGGCGATGTCTTCTTAAATACTTCAATCCCGTAAACAGCGAGGCGCATACAAAAACGCCCGAAGAAAAATCGCAGGCAAAAACGCTCCCGCTGGAAGCCGACATGGAATTTGTGAAAGAGCTTAAAAAAACTTTTTTAAAATACAACAATAAAAAATTTGATGAAATAGCCAATGCTCTTAAAGCGAATGATATTACCCTGGCGTTCCGGCTGGCGCATACATTAAAGAGCAATGCGGGGCAAATTGGCATAACGTCACTTCAGAAGGCAGCCGCTGATGTTGAGCACCAGCTTAATGACGGCAAAAATCTTGTTACGCCGCAGCAGATGACTCTGCTGGAAACAGAACTGAACGCGGCGCTTTCTGGAATCACGGAGGAACTCTCCTCTCTGCCTGAAAATCAGAATGGCTCATCACAGACAGATGAAGCCCCTCTTTCTCCTCAGGCTGTGAAGGAACTGTTTGAAAAATTGGAGCCGATGTTGAAAATGGGCAGTCCTGAGTGCCTGAAACTTATCGACAGCCTTCGCAGAATACCCGGAAGCGAAGATTTGATACGGCAAATAGATGATTTTAGTTTTGACAAGGCATTGGTTGCGCTTGTTGAGCTAAAGAAAAAGGCGTAGAAGTTCTCTGTATTCGGAGGTTATTACCGATGCCAACAATTATGTATCAGGAAAAAGATAAAACTCCGCTGATGAGCAAGTTTGTCATTTTTTCTGTCGCGTTGTTCTTTTTCATTTTTGCGGCTGGAACTGCCGCGTTTATTCTTTCCATGAGGCAGATTATCAGTGCGAATAAGGGCGGCGAATTAACTCAAGTAATGGAAAATGAAAAACTCAAACTGGAAATGTACTTAACCTGCGAAATTTCCATCGCATTAAAAATGGCGGATTCGCCGTTAATCAAAAGATATTTGGCTTCTCCTGATGATCCCGCGCTGAAAGAACTGGCGCTTGAGGAAATAGCCGCGTACCGACGGGCTTTTGTTTCCAAGTCAGCTTTCTGGGTAAACGACGCGGAAAAAAGATTTTATGCCGACGAGAATTTTTCATATACGCTTGATCCTGAAAGCCCGGAAAATTACTGGTACAATATGACGCTTAACGAAGAAAAACCATACAATTTCAACATTAATTTTAATCCAGAAGTCAATGTAACAAATCTTTGGATAAATGTTCCGGTTTTTGACGACAACCGCAATCCGCTGGGAATAGTCGGAACCGGCATTGAAATTTCGGAATTCATCAATATGATCTATGAAAATTACAAAGGCAGCGCCGATATTTATTTTTTCAATGCAAATGGAGAAATCACCGGCGCGAAAGATGTTTCTATAGTGTCCCTGAAAAGAAGTATCTATTATGTGCTAAGAAGCATCAACATAGATATTCTTTCCAGGGCGTTGACTCTCGATCCCGAAGAGATAATGATTTTGGATTTTTCCTCCGGGAAAGCGGCAATAATGGCGCTTCCGTTACTGGACTGGTACTCGGTAGGGATTCTTCCGAACAGCATACGCGATTATAACAGCACGATGGTTGTGTTGTTCCTTGTGATGATCGTTGTAGTGGCGGCTATTTTTATCATATTCAATATTTTTATCGCCGGCCTTCTTACGCCTCTGCGGAAATCAATGGAAGAGGCGGAGACCGCAAGCAAGGCAAAATCCGCCTTCCTTGCTACGATGAGTCACGAGATACGGACTCCCATGAACAGCATTATGGGCTTTTCGGAACTTGCAATGGACAGCGAGGCTTCTGCAAAAACCAGAGATTATCTTGACAAGATTCAGAGGAACGCGGAGTGGCTCTTGCAGATCATCAACGACATACTTGATATTTCCAAAGTTGAATCCGGCAAAATGGAACTGGAACATATTCCCTTTGATATGCATGAATTGTTCGCAAGCTGCAGGACATTGGTTCTTCCCAAAGCGGCTGACAAAGGAATTATGCTGCACTTTTATTCAGAGCCGAGCATAGGCAAAAGGCCGTTAGGCGATCCTACAAGACTGCGTCAGGTGTTTTTAAATCTGCTGTCCAACGCGATAAAGTTTACCAATATGGGCACTGTCAAAATATACGCGAAGATAAAGGAAAAAACCGACAAAACAATCACGATGTACTTTGAAATAAAAGACTCAGGTATCGGCATGACGAGCGAACAGATAATGAAAGTGTTTGATCCGTTCACGCAGGCGGAATCAAGCACGACGCGCAAATACGGCGGAACAGGGCTTGGCCTTCCCATAACTAAAAGCATAGTAGAATTGATGGGCGGACAGCTTATGGTAGAAAGTTCGCCGGGGATTGGGAGTAAATTTAGCTTTGAACTGACGTTTGAAACGATAGACGTGCTTGAAAGCGATGTGCTGGAAAAGAAAATTACGTTAAATGAAATTCAAAAGCCGATGTTCGACGGAGAAATCCTGTTATGCGAAGACAACGTGATGAATCAGCAGGTTATCTGTGAACACCTTGCGAGAGTTGGCATTAAGACCATTGTGGCGGAAAACGGAAAGATAGGCGTAGACATGGTTCGCGGGCGAATGTTAAGCGGAGAAAAGCAGTTTGACCTTATATTTATGGATATGCACATGCCCATAATGGACGGTCTTGAAGCATCATCAAGAATCATTGCGCTTAATGCGAATGTCCCCATAGTTGCCATGACAGCTAACGTTATGTCCAGCGATAAGGAAGTTTACAGAATGAGCGGTATACATGACTGTGTTGGCAAGCCGTTTACATCCCATGAACTGTGGCGTTGTCTTTTGAGATTCCTTAAACCTGTAAACAACGTGAGTGAACAGAACAATGATCAGGTTGAAGACGATCTGGAGTTCCAGAATTCCATTCGGGCGACATTTGCAAAAAGCAATCAGAAAAAATTTGAAGAAATAGCCAATGCCATAAGGCTGGAAGATATTAAGCTCGCGCACAGGCTGGCGCACACTTTAAAGAGCAATGCCGGGCAAATCGGCAAAACCCGCCTTCAGCAGGCGGCAACCGATGTGGAACGCAATCTTAAAGACGGCAAAAACATGGTTACGCCTGCGCAGATGGAGACGCTCCAGAAAGAATTGAACGCGGTCCTTGCGGAACTTAAACCCCTGCTTGCCGAAGCCTTAAAAGTGGAAGCAATTCCGGTTGACCCCGTTGACGAAGAAACCACGCTCCTGTTATTTGAAGAACTTGAGCTTATGTTAAAAATGGGCAATCCTGAATGTTTGAAACTAATCGACAGCCTGCGCCGGATACCCGGAAGCGAAGAGCTGATTCAGCATATAGATGATTTTAATTTTGCGGTCGCTTTGCCGGCGCTTGAAGAACTGAAAAAAAAGTTGGGGCTGACAGATGGCTAAGTTTCTTTCTTTTCTGCACCTAAACAGAAAATTGTTGCTGCAATTTTTTCTGGTTTTCTCAGCCTTTTTGATCATGGTGATGATAAGCGGTTATTTTGGCTCCGGGATCGTCAAAAAAAATATTTCCTCTTACGGCGAAGAAGTTGTTTCGGTTTCGGCTGAAGCGATTAACGCGTATCTGAATGATTTTGGCATGATGATTGACAACATTTCGTTTTTTATCGAAAGGCTGTACAATCAGGGAGCCGAAGTTGATGATATACGGCATGAGATTGAAGTGTGGACCGAATGGATACATAAGAAGCAGGGCGGAAACGATCCGGCCATCAGCTTTTATGGTTTCATGTACGGTATAATCATTGACGGAAGCGGCAGGATTCCCCCCGATGATTATGAACCGCATTCCCGTCCGTGGTATATAGGAGCTTATGAAAACAAGGGCGAGATGTTTTTCAGCGAGCCGTATATTGATGTTGACAGCGGTAAGCACAACATGAGCGTCTCAAAACTGTTACTCGATAAAAATGACGAGCCGTTCGGAGTAATATCGCTGGATGTGTTCATTTCAAGCATAGCGGAATATGTTAATAATATGCAGTTCCTGGGTACGGGATATGGCGTGCTGTTGGATAATCAAAGACATATTGTCGTACATCCGGCGGAAAATCTTCTGGGCAGCAAACTGATAGCACTGGACGACGGTGACGGCGGGTTCGTTAAAATGGACGGCTTTTTGGCCGCCGGGCAGGATCTGTCCGCCTATCAATTTATTTCATATAACGGCATTAACAGCGTTCTGTTTTTTAAACGGCTTTTCAACGGCTGGCACATCTCCATTGTTTTGCCAAGCAATGTTTATTACAGCGATATGGTTACAATGCAGATTGCCATGTCTGCGGCGGGAATTATTCTTGCGATATTGCTGTGCAGTATATTGGCGTATATGCATATCAAAATGTACCGTTCGATTGAGGAAAGCAGAATTAAATCGGCATTCCTGGCGAATATGTCGCATGAGATACGAACGCCCATGAACGCCATTATCGGAATGTCGGAATTTTTACAGCACGAACATCTTAACGCTCGTCAGATGGGATATGTAAACGATATTCATTCTTCCGCACATTCGCTCCTTTCAATCATAAATGATATTCTGGACATGTCGAAAATCGAAGCCGGAAAGATGTCGCTTAACCCGGTTAATTACGATTTTCATAAATTTTTGGATAATATCCATTCCATGTTCAAATATGTTGCGCAGAGGAAGGGGCTTGAATTCAAGTTTGAAAGTTACGGCGATATCCCCGAATACCTGTACGGCGACGACATAAGGCTCAGGCAGGTGTTGACGAATGTCTGCGGGAACGCCGTTAAATTTACGGATAAGGGATATGTAAGGCTGAGGGTGATCGCCGCAGATGATACGCTGACATTTGAAGTTGAGGATACGGGGCGCGGAATAAGCAAAGAAGACCTGCCGATAATTTTCAATTCATTTGAACGTCCCGATACAAAAGAAAACCGCAGTGTTGTTGGGGCGGGGCTTGGGCTTGCCATTACCAGAAATTTTGTTGAAATGATGGGCGGTAAAATAACGGTCGAGAGCGAGCGCGGGCATGGGGCTGTTTTCACGGTGAAGATACCGATTATAAAAAGCAATTGGGCTGAAAACAAAAATGACGAAAGAGACGCTCTAAAAGAACAGACGTTACGCGCTGCGTCTGCCAAAGTTTTGGTTGTGGATGATAATGATTTTAACCTCAAGACTGTCGAGGCGCTTCTCAGCCTTGTCGGCGTTAAGGCAAAGCTGGTACATTCCGGCAGGGAAGCCATTGACCTTGTTAAAAAAGAATCTTTTGACATTGTATTTATGGATCAGATGATGCCGGAGATAGACGGCATTCAGGCGACAGGCGAAATCAGAAACTGGGAGAAAGAAAACCCGTCGAAAGCCAGGCTTCCGATTATTGCGTTGACAGCTAACGCGGTGCAGGGAGCCAGGGATATGTTTTTATCGAACGGGTTTGACGGGTTTATTTCAAAGCCGATTGAAATAAACGATTTGAACGAGGCGTTAATTGAATGGCTTCCAGGTGAAAAAATAACATTGTCATATCATGCCCCTGAAAACGGGGAAACCGTACGGACGGGAACGGCTTCTGCGCTTGACATGGAACTTATGGAAGAACTTAAAAAAATATTTGCGCAAAGCAATCAGAAAAAATTTGGTGAAATAGCAAAGGCCCTTGAATCGAACGACATTAAGCTCGCGCACCGGCTGGCTCATACTCTGAAGGGGAACGCGGGTCAAATAGGCAAAACGCTTCTGCAAAAAGCCGCCGCCGATGTCGAATATCATTTAAAGGAAGGCATAAATCTGGTTACTCCACAGCAGATGTCCACGCTCCAAGCAGAACTGAACGCGGCGCTTGCGGAACTTGCGCCTCTGCTTGCCGAACCCTCCGTGAGTGGAGCGTCTCCGGCTGAACCTGTCGATCCAAAAACCGCGCTTGATTTGATTGAACAACTGGAACCGCTGTTAAAAATGGGCAATCCCGAATGTCTGAAACTTATCGACGGCCTGCACCGGATACCCGCAAGCGATAGCTTGATTCAACAGATTGAAGATTTTGAGTTTGAGCAGGCTGTTGTTACGCTTGCCGGATTAAAGTTTAGATTGGTAAAAAATGGCGAATAAAAAAAACAAGAGCGGGATCGCCGCTCACTTTCGTAATATCAACATACTGTTCCTTGTTTTCATCATGGTTATTGTATCAGTACTGAGCGCGTTTATGATCTACAGCATAACGGATAATGTCTCTGAAAATTACGCGCGTTCTTATTCCGTGGAAACGGTGGAGATACTGGGACTTCAATTAAACAGGGAACTTTCCCTTATACAGCACGCGGCGCAATCCAGAATTGTGGCGGACTGGTTCGCCGATGAGAATAATCCCGAAAAAAAAGCCGCAGCTTATCAGGCTATGATGGAATACGCCGGCCTGCTTCAGATACAGGGCGTGTATTTCGCCATATACGATTCTCTTAACGAATATTCTGCCGCCGCAGGCTCGCCGTTTGAGGATTTTATGCCATTTAACGTTATCAGCCCCCTGCATTATTATGACGTGTGGTTTTTTAACTGTATCAACTCTGAAAATGAATTTGTCATGAACATGGATGTTGATAAAATTACAAATACGCGCCGTTTGTGGATCAACCACAAAGTTACAGATAACGGAAAAATTCTTGGAGTATTCTGTTCGGCATTACAGTTTGACGAGATGTTTCACGAATTGTTCAACAGGTACGACAGCAGGAATGTGATTGGATATATTATCGACGAGGATGGAGTCATTAAAATAGACAGTTCAGTATTACAGCCGGATCTTCACTATGATGATATAAGTCTTTATGATACTGAAGGACAACGCTATATACAGACAGTCAACTCCGATCCTGTTTTTATTTCGGAAATAAACGGGTATCTGGAAAATTACAAAGGTTTTTTTAACTGGCGTGTGGAGCCGAAAGTTATCAAACTTTCCAGCGGTCCCTTCCGTTATATGTCAATCGCTCCCATTCAAAATACCAACTGGGTAACGGTTACCCTGTTTAACTCCAAGTCCCTGTTCAGCGTTACGCGCCTTTTGCCACTGTTTGTTATTCTCCTGTCGGCGTTTATAATTTATGTGACGGCAAGTTCCGCCCTGTTCCGCCGTCTGGTATTCAAACCGCTTAACCTGCTTACGGCGAGCGTGTCAGAAGAAGGCTCCGGCATGAGTGAAATCTACGGAGTTGATCGTGATGACGAAATCGGCGAACTTGCGCGGACGACGCGGAAAACGATGAATGAAATTGAAAGGCGCGACCGGTTTCTGCAAAAGGTAAATCTCGCCGCCACAGTACTGCTTAACACAAAGTTTCAGGAATTTGAAAGAAGCCTGTATGACTGTATGGGCATGATGGCGAATGCCGTAAACGCGGATCGGGTTTATATTTGGAAAAACCACACTCATCATGGCGAACTGTACACCACGCAGATATATGAATGGTCGCAGGGAGCCGAGCCTCAGCAGGGCAGTGAGTACACGGTAAACATACCGTACCGGGATACCGGATGGGAAGAAATTCTGTTAAGCGGAAAGTGCATCAACAGCCTGGTCCGCGACTTGTCGCCTGCCGCGCAGGAGAGGCTGTCTCCGCAGGGGATATTGTCAATTTTCGCGGCTCCCGTATTTTTGCAGGAGCAGTTCTGGGGGTTTGTCGGGTTTGACGACTGCCATCGTGAAAGGACATTTTCAGATAACGAGGTGTCTATCGTGCGTTCAGGATGCCTTTTGATTGTCAATGCGTTTTTGCATAACAGCGATATTGTGGAGATAGTCCGCCTGAAAGCGGATCTGGAAGAAGCCCTGGAAAGAGCGCAGGCGGCAAGCCGGGCAAAATCCGCATTCCTGGCGAACATGAGCCATGAAATACGCACTCCTCTTAACAGTATCATGGGCTTTTCAGAGCTGGCGCTGGATGGAGAAGTTTCGGTTAAAACAAAAAATTATCTGAACAGGATTTTTGAAAACGCGCAGGGGCTTTTGCAGATTATAAATGACATACTCGATATTTCCAAAGTTGAATCCGGCAGAATGGAACTGGAAAAAATACCTTTCGACATGCATGAATTGTTGGCGGGTTGCCGATCTTTGATACTGCCCAAAGCCGTTGAAAAGGGAATTATATTGCGCTTTTATGTTCAGCCAAGCATAGGCAAAATGCTGTTGGGCGATCCGGCAAAACTGCGCCAGATAATTATAAACCTGCTTTCCAACGCCGTAAAGTTTACGAATACCGGCATAGTGGAACTTTTCACAGAGATAAAAGATCAGGATGATGAAACTGTTACGATCTTTTTTGAAATAAAAGATTCAGGCATTGGAATGACAGGCGAGCAGATAAGCAAAATTTTTGATCCGTTTATTCAGGCGGAATCCGGCACTACGCGCAAATACGGAGGCACAGGGCTGGGGCTTGCGATAACGAAAAATTTTGTGGAGCTGATGGGCGGTACGCTTTCGGCGGAAAGCACTCCCGGAGTCGGAAGCAAGTTCAGTTTTACACTTGTCTTTGATACGGCGGATATTTCAGAAGATGAAAAGCCGGAAAGCGGAACATCATTCGACGGTCCTGAAAAACCAATGTTTGAGGGCGAAGTCCTGTTATGCGAAGATAACGCCATGAATCAGCAGGTTATCTGCGAACATCTTGCGCGGGTGGGTCTTCATACAATAGTGGCCGAAAACGGCAAATCAGGCGTGGAGATGGTTCAACACCGCATGAAGGAAGGCAAAAAACAGTTTGATCTTATTTTTATGGATATGCACATGCCGGTAATGGACGGACTGGAAGCGTCTGCGAAGATACTTGAGCTTAAAACCGGCATCCCGATTGTGGCAATGACAGCTAATATAATGCCGAGCGACAGGGAAATTTACAGGACGAGCGGAATGCATGACTGCGTTGGCAAGCCGTTTACATCCCAGGAATTGTGGCGGTGCCTCCTGAAGTTTCTTACGCCGGTAAGCGCCGAATCGGCAAAAACATTTGATGACGGGCAGAATGAAACGGATATTCATAAAGCCGGAATGAAATTACAGAGAGAACTTCAGATCATGTTCCTGAAAAACAATCAGAATAAATTCGGCGAAATAACCAAAGCCCTTGATGACGGCGACATAAAACTCGCACACAGGCTGGCACACACCTTAAAGGGCAACGCGGGGCATATTGGGCAGGCTTTTTTACAGCAAGCCGCCGCCGATGTTGAACTCCAGCTTAAAGACGGAGTGAACATGACTGCCCCGGAACAGATGGACATTCTGGAAGCAGAACTGGAAGCAGTACTTGCGGAACTCTCTCCCCTAAATGTCAAAACTCCTCAGCCCGCAGAGACGATTCCGGTTGAACCGCTTGACGCTCAATCCGCACACGAACTGCTTGAAAAACTTGAACCGCTGTTAAAAATGGGCAATCCCGAATGTCTGAAACTTATCGACAGTCTGCGCCGGATACCCGGAAGCGGGGAAATGATTCTCCAGATAGAAGACTTCGACTTTGAGCAGGCTGTTGTTATGCTTGCCGAGTTGAAAGGGAAAATAGGTTAATAAAGGAAGACAATCATGGGATTATGGAAATGCACTAAATGCGGAAACTCAACGAGCGCAGTGAACAAACCTCTGGTGGGGAACTGCTATAAGGGAGGCGGGCATCGCTGGGTGGCAAACAACGCTACCAAAGCGTCTATATACCGCTGTGGAAAATGCGGGAACACGGTAGTCTCATCAAGCAGGCCCTTGGACAGAACCTGTTTTCGCGGCGGAAAATGCAGTTGGCGTAAACAGCAATAAAGGTGTAAGAGAGCAAAACAATGACCATCGTCCTTCCCAAAAGTTACGGCGTTTAATGATGAGTACTGGCCTCCTCTTCCTTCTTCTCAAGGGCGATTAGCCTGGCGATTATTTCCTTGTCTTTGTCCTCTATCGCGTGGGCTATATCCGCCGACATGGCGGCCAGGAAGTTGATGTCGTACCTGATTTTATCCGTTAAAGTGAGCATTTCTACATAGTCCGTCTTGACTGTCGAGCTGTGTTCTTTCAGGACATCAAGTGAGTCGGTGATGTTCGAACTCTTCGACGACAGTTCGGTAAATGTATCAATAAGCTCCGTCATTGCCGAGGCAAAGCTGTTGATCTCTTTGGACATGCTGTCGATTATGCTTCCCGCGTCGTTGGTGCGTTTGGAAGTGGTGGTGATTCCCTGAATGATGCTTGACAGGGTTTGGGAAATGCTCTGCGAATTTTGACGGGTGGTTTCCGAAAGACGGCGGATTTCATCGGCTACTACGGCAAAGCCCCTGCCCGCGTCTCCGGCATGGGCGGCTTCTATCGCGGCGTTCATGGAAAGGAGGTTGGTGTTGGCCGCTATAACGCTGATGATCTTGATTGCCGATCCTATGCCGTCGATGGACTGGGCGATGTTTTGAACCGCCTGAATCGTCTCCTTCATCGCTTCCTGGCTTCTGGAAGCGTTGCCCAACAGTTCCGATACGTCTTCGCGCTTTTGCTTTGAAAACTCGGAAGTGTTCTTCAGGGACTGAACCAGTTCTCCAGTAACCGACGAGGAGTTCCCTACAGATTCGGATTGAATGTTTATGCTGTTGTTCAGTTTTTCAACCAGCCTGTTGATGCTCTCGATTATTTCCATAGCGCGGTTGATGTGTATCTTTAAGCGCTGGTTGATGTAAATTGTGGTTTTTCTCTCGTCTCCCAGAAGGGCAAAGTTGTAATGGGCGCAATTGTCCGGTTTGTTCAGATTGTTGAAAATCGCCGTTGCCATCGACTGACACGATCCGTAACCGCAGCATGTGCAGTCATATATATCCGCCTTGCTGGTTTTTTTCATGAGTTCGTAAATGAGTTTCAGCTGTTCATCGTTGGGGTGTTTCAGGGTGAAATTCTCCGAACGGTCAACATATTTCCTGTCGTACAAACCCGGCTTCCAGAAACGCTGAAGGCTTGCATGGTAGTTTTTGTACAACTTTTCCTGTTTATTGGGGTTTAGCTTTTTTTCCAGCGCGGCGCTTCGTTTGCGGATCGGGCTTTCAAGCTCGTCCGTGTATTTATGGTTGTTCCCCGTTCCCGGACCGCCGTTACAGCCCAACTCGCAGTTCAGGCAGTCTATGAGCAGGGGGAACTCAATTTCAGGATTTTTCAGCAAATTGGCGATGCTTGTTAAATAATGGTAGATTGTATGAGACCCCTCGATTTTGCGGGTGTTTCTCCCTATTCCCGGCACGAAACGTTCGGCGGTATTTAAAAGACCGCCCGGAGAGGAAAATGTTACCGCCCGTTCCGCCGGAGGGCCTACATAATCCACGGAATCGAAACTTGAAAGGCTGATACCCGCTTTTTCAATGGCTTTTTTCAGGCCGAGCATGGTAACATTGTAGTCGCCAATCCCGGTTTCCAAAAATTCCCGTTTTTTCGCAAGACAGGGGGAAATTACAACGAATTTGTGACCGTTGTATTCAGGATAGTATTCCTTGATCATTCTGATGGTGTGGAGCATCGGGCTGTCCGCCGGAGCAAGGTAGGGCAGAAGCTCAGGGTGGTAAGTTTCGATATAGCTGACAATTGCGGGGCAGGGCTGGGCAATCACCATCCTTGGATTCTTTGCCTTGATGTAATTCAGGTAGGAAATGACGGTCAGTTCCGCGCCGAAACTTACGTCGAAAAATGCCTTAACCCCAAGGGATTTAAGGTAGCCGTTCAGCCTGAGGTAATTTCCGGGAAAAACCGAAGCTACGGCGGGGGCGACAACGGCAACCATTTTGTCCCCGCGCTTGACTTCCTCCAGAAAACGCGCCGTGTCGTCCATGGGTTTTCTGGCCTCGTGGTGGCAGACGGCGATGCAGTGCCCGCAGCCAATGCAAAGGTCGTGGTTGACCGTCAGCTTTTCCCCTGAAGCGTCCATGCAGTACTTGACGGGGCATTCTGTAATGCAAGCATAACAGTTGATGCATCTTTCTGTGTCAATTTCTATTACATGAGAAAGTTTGCTTGTTTTTTCCATATTTATCCCTCTTTAATGCCTTAATCTGCCTCAGCCATAGCCTTTTCTATTGCCTGAATCAGAGTTTGCGACTGTACCGGCTTTGTTAAAACATCCGCAGCGCTGGAATTCCTTGCCTGGGCAAAAAATTCCTTCCCTGAATTCCCGCTTACAATGATTATCGGCACAGCTATATAGCTGGGTATCTTTCTTATATCATCAAGGAAATCAAAACCGGAAATATTCGGCATTTCGATGTCCAGGAGGATGGCATCCGCCTTGGTTTTGTTGAGAAAACCAATGGCTTCAGACGCCGATTTTACGACCCGCAGGTCGTATTTTGGGACTAGCATACTCTTAAACTCATTGAGCTGCTGTACATTGTCATCAATTGCCAATACTATCTTCTTCTCTGCCATAGGCTGCCTTCCTTGTTTTGCGGCTGTCCAGCGGGTTTAAACCCTCTTATTTATATTCTAATTCACATAATATTAGCTGTCAAGGAATGGATGTATACTATTTTATATTGACATGGGGACTGTACTTGTGTTATAAATTATAGAAAAATGGATAATTTTGAAAAAAACAGTATACTTATTGTTGATGACGAAGAGATACACCTTGAAATCCTGAACGCTATATTAAGCCTTGATTATACCATTTTCAAGGCCAGAAACGGCTCCACCGCCGTAGAAATGGCCCATAAATATTTGCCTGACCTCATTTTGCTGGATATTGTAATGCCGGATGATATGGACGGCTATGAGGTTGTCAAGGCGCTTAAAGCGTCGGCGGAAACGCGGAAAATACCGGTTATTTTCATTACCGGGCTTGACGACGTTGAAATCGAGGCAAAAGGCCTTGCCCTTGACGTGGCGGATTTTATACACAAGCCCATCAACACAATGATCCTTCAATTGAGGGTTCTTCATCAAATTCAGATTTTAAATCAGCTCCGTGTCATGGAGCAGGCTGCGCGGGAAATGCAGGTTACCCTTGCCAAAATGGAAGCGGTCGTCAATAACTACAAGGGGATTATCTGGGGCGTTAACTATGACGGCATTATAACCTCATTTAACGGGCAGTATTTAAATACCATAGGAATTGAACCGAACACCCTTATAGGGAAGAGCATTGACGTTGCCCGGGAAATAGATAAGCATGTTGATATTGTCTCAAATGTGGAAAAAACCATCCTGGAAGGCCCGCAGGACTGGGAAAGCGAAATAGACGGCAGAATATTCCACTCGCATACGATACCGGTGTATGACGACGAAAACAGCGTTCTCGGCGTTTTTGGAAGCTCGGACGATGTTACGGAACTTGTCAGCCTTCACGCCACCATAGCCGCCTCCGAGGAAAAAAGCAAATTCTTTGCCAGAATGAGCCATGAAATGCGCACCCCCTTAAACGCCGTAATCGGCCTGTCCGAGATGACCCTTGAGGCCGGAGGATTAAGCGACGAGGTCAGCGGAAATATTGAAAAGATAAGCAATGCCGGGACATCCCTCCTGTACCTTGTGAACGATATTCTCGATATGTCCAAGATAGAAGCGGGCAAATTTGAACTGGTTCCGGTTGAGTACGATGTTGCCGCCATGATAAGCGACACTGTTTCCCAAAACATCGTGCGTAAGGGGGAAAAACCCATCAATTTTATCATCAATGTCGATAAAAACCTTCCCAAGAGTCTTTTTGGAGACGATATTCGGATTAAACAGGTACTCAACAACCTGCTGTCCAACGCGTTTAAATACACCAAAGAAGGAACGGTAAGATTAAGCGCGGGTTATTCATTTGATGACGCGCAAAAAAATGAAAATTCAATAATTTGGCTGATTTTCTCTGTTAAGGACACAGGAATCGGCATTTCGCCCGAAAATATCAACAGCCTGTTTACCGATTATTCCCAGATGGATAAGAATACCAACCGAAAAATTGAAGGAACCGGCCTGGGGCTGTCTATCACCAAGGCGATGACCGAGCTGATGGGCGGTTCCATTTCCGTGGAGAGCGAATACGGCGAGGGCAGTATTTTTACGGTAAAACTGCCCCAAAAATTTGTTACCGATGAAGTAATCGGGCCGGATGCGGTCAGAAACCTGAAAAATTTCCAGTACCGCACGAGAAACCGCAAGCCTAAGCTGTTACGCGCCAGCCTGCCTTATGCGCATGTACTGGTGGTGGACGACGTGCAGACCAACCTTGACGTAGCCCTCGGCATGATGAAGCCTTACCGGATGAAGATTGACTGCGCGTTAAGCGGACAGCAGGCCGTGGATGCCGTACGGGAAGGAAAAAACAGGTACAACGCGATTTTTATGGATCACATGATGCCCGGAATGGACGGAATAGAGGCTACGCGGATTATCCGCGAGGAAATCGGAACCGACTACGCCCAAACCGTTCCCATAATAGCCTTTACCGCCAACGCCCTGGCCGGCAACGAAGAGATGTTTTTAAGCAAGGGTTTTAACGGATTTATCCCCAAGCCGATTGATGTCATCCGCCTTGACGCGGTTTTACAACAGTGGGTGCGGGATGAAGAACTGGAAAAAACACTGGCGGACGAGGAGGGCTCATCTGATCCCTATAACCAGCGTTCCGGCAAGGACAGGCGTACAGGATACGACAGGCGGCTGTTTGCCGGCAAACTCAACGAACTGGACATACAAAAGGGGCTGGAACGATTCGGAGGCGATTGGGATACCTTTGTACAAATTCTAAAGTCGTTCGCGTCGAATACCAAACTTGTCCTCCAGACCATCAAAGAGGTGGATAAGGATACTTTGGCCAACTATGCCATCATCGTTCACGGCATAAAAAGCTCCTGCCGGGGAATTTGCGCCGAAACGCCGGGGAGTCAGGCGGAAGCGCTGGAACATGCCGCCAAGGCGGGCGACCTGGACTTCGTAACTGCCAATAACCCGGCCCTTATCGAAATCGTCTCGAATCTTATAGCGAAACTTGACGATGTATTTGAAAAGGATAAACTGCCCGTAGAAAAGCCGAAAAAGGACAAACCGTACGCGGAAGCCCTGCTAAGGCTTTGTAAGGGCTGTGAAGACTACAACATCGAAGAGATAGAAGCGGCGATGAATGAGATAGAGGCGTTCCAATATGTCGCCGACGACGGCCTCGCGCTCTGGCTGCGCAACAATGTCAATCAGATGAATTATATGGAAATTACGGAGAAACTTTCGCAAATAGCATTGGGTAATGGTTGATTGTTATGGTTGTTCGTCAGGGTCTTGACCAAACCCCCGATTTTTTGTATAACGATACTGAACAACGGCGTTCATGAGATGGTACGGAGGCAGTAAACCTGGCGTGGGCTGGTTTGGGGCTGTTTTTATGCTATTTGATGAACGCCTTTTTTGTGGAGGAAACATGCAGCGAGAGGGGCAAGTAAGAATACCGTCCGGCTGTGCTATTTCGGGGATTATCAACAAGAACGGAAAGCGCTCCAGCGGGGAGGCGATTATCAAGTCCATTGCCGTGATGCACGACCGCTCGAACGGTCTGGGCGGCGGTTTTGCGGCTTATGGGATTTATCCCGAATACAAGGATTATTACGCTTTTCATCTGTTTTACGAATCTGTGTCCGCCAAAAAAGAGTGCGAAGAATTTTTGGAACGGCACTTCGATATTATCAACCTTTCAAAAATACCCGTAAGAAAAATGAAGGAGATAACGGACGAGCCGTTGATCTGGCGGTACTTTGTAACCCCCCTGCCGACCAAACTTGCCGCCAGCCAGCTTGACGAGCGCGAGTTCACCGCAAAGTGCGTGTTCCGCGTCAACACAAGAATCGACGGAGCGTACGTTTTTTCCAGCGGTAAAAACATGGGCGTTTTCAAGGCGGTCGGCTTCCCCGAAGACGTGGGAAGATTCTACAAACTTGACGAATACGAAGGCTGGTGCTTTACCTGCCACGGACGCTACCCGACGAATACTCCCGGCTGGTGGGGCGGAGCTCATCCCTTCGCGCTTCTGGACTACTCGGTCGTTCACAACGGCGAAATTTCTTCCTACGACGCGAACCGCCGCGCTATCGAAATGTACGGCTACAAATGCACTCTCCAAACAGACACCGAGGTTATCACCTACATAATTGATTATCTGCACCGAAAGAAAGGATTGACATATAACGAAATTGCTTCCGTCATCGCCGCCCCGTTCTGGCAGACAATCTCCCGAATGTCCCCGGAAGAGCGCGAAACCCATGAATATTTGCGCATAATGTTCGCGGCCCAGCTTATCACAGGCCCCTTCTCAATTCTCGTGGGTTTTGAAGGCGGACTTATGGCGCTTAACGACAGGCTGAAACTTCGCAGTATGGTTGTCGGAGAAAAGGACGATACGGTTTACATTTCGAGTGAGGAAGCGGCCATCCGTATCATAGAGCCGAATCTCGACACGGTGTGGGCCCCCCGAGGCGGACAGCCCGTAATTGTGAACATGAACGGAGGCAGCTTCTAATGGCAATAAATTATTTATACCCCGAATATGAAGTTACAAGGGACTACGATAAATGTATCGTCTGCCGTGCCTGCGAGAGGCAGTGCGCCAACGAAGTGCACGAATACCTTGCCGATTCAAACAAACTTGTCTGCGACGATTCAAAGTGCGTAAACTGCCACCGCTGTGTGTCGCTGTGCCCCACCCGCGCACTGAAAATTGTAAAGAGCGGAAACACCTACAAAGAGAACGTAAACTGGACCGGCAAAACGATAAACGAACTTTACAAACAGGCAAGCAGTGGAGGAGTACTGCTGTCCGGCATGGGCAACCCGGAAAATTATCCCGTGTACTTTGATAAAATTCTTTTGAACGCCTCGCAGGTTACAAACCCTTCGATAGACCCGTTACGCGAACCTATGGAGACTAAAATTTCGTTAGGTGCAAGACCGCAGGTTATTGAACGCGACTCCAAGGGCAGGATAAAAAACAACCTCCCGCCCCAGCTTTCATTGTCTATGCCGATGATGTTCTCCGCGATGAGTTACGGCTCCATCAGCTACAACGCGCATGAAAGCCTTGCCCGCGCCGCAGAAGAACTCGGTATTCTTTACAATACCGGCGAAGGAGGTCTTCACGAAGATTTTTACAAGTACGGAAAAAACACGATTGTGCAAGTCGCGTCGGGACGTTTCGGCGTACATCCTCAGTATCTGAACTCTGGCGCGGCGATAGAAATAAAAATGGGGCAGGGCGCGAAACCCGGTATCGGCGGACATTTGCCCGGCGCGAAAATTGTCGGCGACATTTCGCGTACAAGGATGATCCCCGAAGGAAGCGACGCGATTTCTCCCGCTCCTCACCACGACATTTATTCGATAGAAGATCTGCGCCAGCTTGTTTTCTCTTTAAAAGAAGCGACTAACTATACAAAGCCGGTGATTGTAAAAATCGCAGCCGTTCACAATGTCGCCGCCATAGCGAGCGGTATCGCACGAAGCGGTGCGGACATTATTTCTATTGACGGCTTCCGGGGCGGAACCGGAGCCGCGCCGACCAGAATCCGCGACCACGTCGGCATCCCCATCGAACTTGCGCTCGCCAGCGTAGACAAACGCCTTCGCGACGAAGGAATCCGCGACAATGTTTCTCTTGTAGCAGGCGGCAGTATCCGTTCAAGCGCCGACATTGTAAAAATAGTCGCGCTCGGCGCGGACTGCGTCTACATCGGAACCGCCGCTTTGTTGGCGCTCGGCTGCCACCTCTGCCGAACCTGCCACGGCGGAAAGTGCAACTGGGGCATAGCGACCCAAGTCCCCGAATTGACCAAGCGCCTGAACCCCGACATCGGCTACAAGCGTCTGGTAAATTTGTTGAAAGCGTGGCAGCATGAGATCATGGAAATGATGGGCGGCATGGGCATCAATTCGATTGAAAGTTTAAAAGGAAACCGTCTCATGCTCCGAGGCGTCGGCCTGAACGAGAAGGAGCTTGAGATTTTGGGGATTAAGCACGCAGGAGAGTAGGAGGGATCATGAATTTGGAAAAATTAAAAGAAATTGTTGACTCTGTTGAAGTCGTAGAAGAACTGATTATTTTATCAAAAAAGGTTTTCGGTAAATGCGACGACGATGTAAAAAACGTCGTCGAAATGTTTATCGCGAAGTCATATTTAATGGGCAAGCTGAATCATGCGAAGATAATTACTGATGACTGATTTTTTGGGGCTGGG
>JGI24698J34947_10000309_pt1 | contig 21377 bp, 18 predicted proteins | sample TergutMp193P3_FD_34947 | JGI IMG/M metagenome (IMG submission 34947) | reverse complement strand
CCCCCCCCCCCCCGGATAACCAAAGAGAAACAACAAAGGTCAAGTCAATGGGGATACCTTACAAAATTAAATCTTTACCCGTTTCCTTTCAGTCTTCTCTTCGATCGCAACTTGCATTTTGTTGCTAACTTGTTTTGTAATAAATGATATTTAGTGATGTTTAAAAAATATACCAGTATCCTCCTAATGCTCCTCTGCGCCGCCTGCCTCTGCCTTGGTGGTTTGTATCTTGGCGATACCAATAAGGAGATAACATATTATGCCGGGTGACGTTCGATGGGTTCAGCGGCTCAACAGCTATAAAAAGGCGCTTGCCGCGCTGGAAAGAAATTTAAACGAAATGGAAGAACAGGGTTTAATCCAGGGGTTTGAATTTACCTTTGAACTTTCATGGAAATTATTAAAAGACTATTTAGAAACAAAGGGGTTTAAGGATTTTCATGGTTCAAAGGATACATTCAAGCTGGCCTTTCAGGAAGGTTTAATCAGCGATGGCGAAATATGGATGAAAATGATAGATACCAGAAACCGTTCTTCATATACCTACGAGGAGAATATTGCGAAAGAAATAATTTCTATTGTACTTTCAAACTATTTCTTTAAATTTAAAGAACTTTCGGAAAAAATGAATTGTTATTTACCACAGGGATAGAGCTATGTACGGTATTTCGCAAAGTGCTTTGGATAAAATAAAAACGGTTTTGTTTTCCATGCAGGGAGTTGAACACGTTATTTTGTACGGTTCACGCGCCAAGGGCAATTACAAGGAAGGTTCAGATATAGATTTGACTATAAAGGGGAATTTAACGTTTGATGACTTGACAAAAACGAGCGTTGCTTTGGATGATTTGAATCTGCCTTGGAAAATAGATCTGTCTTTGTATAGCCAAATAAAAAACAAAGAATTATTGGAACATATCGACAGAGTTGGAGTGAATATAAAGTAAACCATGAAAGGGCGTCTACCCACAGGCATACTTCTAATGCTCCTGTGCGCTGCCTGTCTTTGCCTTGCTCAGCTAGTATGGAAACTAATGCCCGGTTACAACGTGGTATACCTCATGGGCGGTTTTGCCATATACGCTGTGGGTGCCCTGTCAATGATCCTTGCCTACAGATATGGAGAATTGTCGGTGTTGCAGCCCATAAACAGCATGAGTTATGTTTTTTTGACGATTCTTGCGGTACTCATTCTGCATGAGGCGATACCTTTAAATAAATATTGCCGGTATTGCGCTTATCGTAAGCGGGGTAATTTATCATTTGTGGTTGTTTATGACTAAAATAAGCAGTAAATATTTTGAGAAGAAAAATATAATTATACTATCTTCTGTCTTAATTATTACTTGGTTAATAGGCATAAGTAATTACTATTTTTCTTCTGCTTCTTTTTCTATTGAAATGGAAGGGGAACAAAATATGCTTCGCAAGTGGATAGGTAACAGCGATGTATTTTTTATGGTTTTTATTATTAATATTTTCATTGCTATATTGTGGTTCTTAAGTATTAAATTCGATTATTTAGATAAACTTATAGCAACATTCATCAATTCAATCGTTATTATGAAAAAAATAAACGCGAAATAATTCGAAAAGTCATTGTAATAATCTGAATATTCGTTTCAGCTATAATTGTTGAAACAATTACTAGTTTTGTAATAAAAAGTAACGGTGGATTTAGCCTTTTTAGAATGTTATTATATATCATTGGAGGTCTTGTATGTTTTTGTATTATTAATTTCCGTGGACAGCCTGAAAAAATGTTTTTATCGTCATCGTTATTAATTGGAATACTTTATATAATCGCATTTCCTCCGCATATTAGAATAACATGGGATGAGGAAATACACTACGTACGAGCTATAGAAAGTTCCTTTGCGAGAACAGTTTCGATAGGAAATTCGGTTAAAATGTTTAGTAATACATTGCCTATTTTATATCTAGACATTAATTTATATGATAAGGAAGTTAGGGCGAACCATATATCTGAAATTAATTCAGAGCATAATAATTCTGTTGTTCATAGGTATCCCAGAAAATATAGTAATGTATATAATTATATTGGATATATACCTGCCGGACTTATGATATTTATTGGAAGAAGTTTAGCAATACCAACGGATATAACATTTATTTTTGGTAGACTTGGAATTCATATTGTTTATACAATACTTATATATTTTGCAATAAGACGGTTAACTAGCGGAAAATACATTATGGTAGTAATAGCTATGTTTCCGACTGTATTTTTTCAGTCTGTAACATATAATTGTGATTATTGGGTAATTGCTTTTCTTATGTTAGGGTATGCGTATTTTTTTCATGAAATTCAAAATCCTAAAAATTTAATAGAAAAAAAGAATCTATTAATAATGGTTAGCTCATTTGTTTTAGGATTAGGACCCAAAGCGATATATTTTCCACTTATGTTTGTTTTATATTTTTTAAATGAGAAAAAGTTTAAAACAAAAATAGAATATAAAAAATATATTGTAACTATAACAATTTTGTTGTTTATTGTTGTTGCTAGTTTCATGATACCATTCATTATAAATAAAGGTGGAACAGGTGATTTGAGAGGCGGTTCTGATATATCTCCGGTCGGGCAGGTCAAATTTATACTTAATAAACCATTTACATATGCAAATATTTTACTAAATCATTTAAAAGGATATTTGAATATTTTTACTACACACAATTATACAACTAGTTTCGCTTATTTGGGTGATACATCATTTTATTATTTGATATGGATTTTGTTAGGCTTTGTTATACTAACTGATAAAAATAAAGCAGATATTTTTTCTTCAAATATTCAATTTAAGATAATAATGTCATTGCTTTTGTTTGTAACTTCAACTTTAATTATAACGGCTCTGTATATTGATTTTAATGCAGTAGGTACGTATAATATACATGGAGTTCAAGGAAGATATTTATTGCCAATGCTTTTTCCATTTTTATTTGTCTTGGGCAGTTCAAAGATTGAAAATAATATGAATAAATCATTTTATTCCGTAATTGTATTTGGAATTATGAGCTTTGTTCTATTAAATGGAATATGGAAATTATGTATTTCAAAATATATTTAGAGATGTGTAAAATAGAAATAGATTATATTAATTATCAATGAAATACTTGAAAGAACTGGAAAAAATAGTTAAACTTTTGTAAGAATAAAAATATTTATTTAACACAATGTTTTTTACTTGAAAGAAAAAGGAATTGGCAACCATATGATCGCAAAGGTAAAATTACTCATCATCATCCCTGCCTATAACGAGGCTGAAAATATTCCTCAAGTAGTCAGCAACCTTGTTCATAATTTTCCAGAGTATGATTTTGTTGTGGTTAATGATGGATCCAGTGATGACACTGCCAAAATTTGTTATGCGAACAGTTGGCCTGTAATAGATCTGCCTGTAGATCTTGGTTTAGCGGCAGGAGTAAGAGCTGGTATGAAATATGCCAAGGCGCATGATTATGCGCTTCAGTTTGATGGTGATGGGCAGCATAACCCTGAATATATTGAGTCCATGCTTGATACAATTATACGAGACCATGCAGATATTGTTATTGGTTCAAGGTTCGTTTCGGGCCGCAAGCCAAATACGTTACGAATGTTGGGAAGTAATCTGATTCAATTTGCACTGTTTATGGCCTGCCGAAAAAAGATAAGTGATCCAACTTCGGGAATGAGAATGTACAATAAAAGGTTAATTGCTGTTATGGCCAACTTTCATGATTTTGGACCGGAACCGGATACTATGGCACATTTTATCCGTTCGGGCATATTTTTAAAGGAAGTTTCTGTAAAAATGAACGAGCGTACAAGTGGTAAAAGCTACCTAAACACAGCAAGAGCAATACATTATATGATTCGTATTTTTTCAACAAATGACATAACAATTTTTCAAAATAAATATGATGTTGTGTGTATGTTTGATGTTTTAGAACATATAGAGGATTGGAAAAAAATGCTTGATAAAATAATGATTATTGCGGACAAATATATTATTCTATCATTTCCAACCGGCAGAATGCGCCCGTATGAAAAGCATATTGGACACTATAGAAATTTTGTTCGCGGCGAAGTTGAATCATATATCGAAATAATGGGGGGGGCGTGGAAATTAATGGAGCGATACAATGCCGGATTCCCCTTTTATTCTCCGATAGTAAGAGATTTGACAAATTTATTTTTTAAAAGTTACTCAGAAATTACATATCAAAAAATGTCCATGATTGCACAAATAAGGCATTATATATAATATATTTTACTAAGATACTTCTCGTTTAAACAAATAGGCGATAATTGCATGCTTTTATTTGAAAAAAGGTATACAGGTACTTAGTATAACCAGTGGTTATAGAGTTAAAAGATTAAAACAATTCTTAAAGGAAAAAGCATGAAAAGCTATTTATCCAGAAAAAATATTTATAATATAATAATATCTTTACTGATAATATTAACTGGTCTTGCATTCACACGGAAATTCGACGTGAATCTTATTTCAGGTGATTTACAGGATATGCTTATTGTAGAAAAATATATAAAAAAATATACGCAACAGGAATTGTACAGTAATCTTTATGGGTTCTCTGTTGATGGTAATGTCATAACTTCTACAAATAACGATCCGCAGGTTTATTTGTATACTGACGGCGTTAAACCTTTTAAGTACATTAGACTAGATATAGATTTACTCGGAGCTAAATTTACGGAAGCTCAAGTTTTTTATGCCGCTAATGGTATAGATTTTAATGAAGCCGATTCCAAAAGACAGATTTTAAAAAACGGGATAAATCACATAAGGATTCTACCCCTTCAAGAATACACAGGTCTAAGGCTTGATTTGACTGAAAAGGAAGGAGTTTCGCTCTCGGTAAAATCGGTTGAATTGACAAATAAATTTACTCCTCCGATGAAGGACTTAGTACTAATAGTATCTTTAAATATCTTATGGTTTGGAATCTGTTTTTTATTTATAAAAAATAAAGAATTACGAACATCCGGATTTTTTTTATTGCTCGTAAGGACGGAAAAAAATCTAAAAAATAAAATTAATAGACGTTTTCTTGTTATTTTTGAAAAAATAAATTTATTTATAACTAACAACAAAAAGACTGCTATTGTTATATCAGTAACGGTATTACTGTTTTGTGGTTTTATCGTTGAACGGTTCAAAAACAATTATTCCTTTTTCACCCAAAACGATAAATTAACGTCGATTGAGCTTCATTTGACTGATTTCTTAACAGATGAAAACATTCAAATCATAGGCGCACAGACTTTTAAATCAAATACATCTAATCCTACATGCGATTTTAACAATGGAATTAACGTTAATCCGATTAAAATTAGAAGTGTATTAGTTGACGCGGAATGGTCTTCCGAACAGACCATTCTCAGGGTCAATTTTAAAAACAGTTATCATTGGCAAAAAGAAATAAGCGTACCTATAACAAACAATTTATCACGGCCTTTTTACGAAAATAAAAAAAGTGATAAATGGTATGTATCGAGACGGGTTACGTCTAACAACACAACGAGAGTTCCTTTTGTTATTCCATGTAATTATAACGATATTAGCATTTTTCGAATATTATTTACGTCTGAACCTGGTGTTGTTGTGAAAATGAATAAAGTTATAATAAATCCAAAACTAAATTTTCTTTTTAATTTCAAACTTGTTGAATTTTTAAGCATTTCTTTTTTGTTTTTTTTGATATTCTGTTTTCTGTTCATTTTTCCCTACAAAGAAAAAAAAGTTATATTTGAAAATGTTGATTTAATTGGAACGAATTTAAATAAACCTGAAAAATTATTTTGTATTTTAGCGCTAATTTTTGGTATGATTTTCGTGTTTTTATATCCGCCATTACAATCACCCGATGAATATGCGCATTTTGCTAAATCTTTGTCACTATCTACATTTCATTTGTTTCCGCAGAAAAGTGAAACTAATACTATAGGGATAAATATTCCATCCGAGTTTAATACCATTTTTTCGAATTGGTATAGTCAACATTATCAACTAGATGATAAGAAATATAATTATATTATTGATTTTTTGAGATATAAAAATATCAAATTAAGCGGTAATGAAGTAATTCGATCTGTTCCTACAAATTCGGTATTTCCGGTTATGTATTTTCCGCAAGTTACAGGTATGTATACAATTAGGTTGTTTGAAAATTTATTTTTTTTGCAAGACGCTAACATTTTAGACATTTTTTATGCCGGCAGAATATTCAATTTATTATTTTATATAATAATTGGTTATTTTGCAATCAAAACAATTCCTTTTTACAAATATGTTATAATGTCCATTTTACTTATGCCCATGTCAATTACCCAGGCTGCATCACTAAGTTATGATAGTTGTATAATAGGACTTGGTATATATTTGATTTGTTTATTTTTTAGAATACATTTCCTCAAGGGATATTGTATATCAAAAAAGGATGCTGTATCAATAGGTGTGATAGCTTCACTAATTATTAATATGAAATTTCTGTATGGCATAATACTTTTAGTGATAGTATTATTTAAAAAAGAGAAATTTGATTTATTATTTAATAAAATAAAAAGAAAAAAAGAATGTTATATTGCTATTATCTTGTTTGTAACGTTATTGTCTTTTTTTATATGGAATGGATACATTGCCAATCTTTACTGGGATCCTGCCGGTTTGTCGCTTGTTTTTAATAAGGAAATAAATCGAAACGCGCCTCCTGTAAAACAATTATTGCTCTCATTTTTTAATGCCGATTATTACAGGACATTATTATATGATGCATTCGAAAATAGGTCTTATTATTTAGAGGGAATTATTGGGATATTTGCATGGATAGATGTTTTTTTTCCGAGAATATTTATAACAATCAGTATTTTTTTTATTTTAGTTTTATCTGTTCTGGATGTTAATAATAAAATTATAATTATATCTAGAGAAAAAATATTTTTTATTTTTATTTATATAATTGCAGGAATACTAATTCTTACAGCTATGTATTTAGCTCATGGTACTTTCCCTGATGGAAGAATAATTGGCGTTCAGGGACGTTACTTTATACCTGTTTTGCCTCTGCTCTTTACATTATTTTATACGCGATTATCTTTATCCTTCAAGCTATTTAGAACGATAAATTCTTCATTGAGTTTGGTAACGACTTGTTTTGTATGTTTTTCCTTAACACTGTCAATTATGTTATTGATGTTTCGTTTTTATACCTGATGTAAATTTTGGAACATATCGACAGAGTTGGAGTGAATATAAAGTAAACCATGAAAGGGCGTCTACCCATCGGCATACTCCTAATGCTCCTGTGCGCCGCCTGCCTCTGCCTTGGTCAGCTTGTATGGAAACTAATGCCAGAATACGACTTGACATACATCTTGGGAGGTTTTGCCGTATACGGTGTGGGAGCCCTGTCAATGATCCTTGCCTACCGCTATGGGGAATTGTCGGTGTTGCAGCCTATGAACAGTATGAGTTATGTTTTTTCCACAATTCTTGCGGTACTCATACTTCATGAAAAAATACCCTTAGTAAATATTGCCGGTATTATGCTTATCATAAGTGGAGTTATTCTGATTGGAGTAAACAGCCGGTGATACTTAACTATGTAGTGCTTTTTGGAATGACTTTCGTAGCAGCGTTTGCAAGTTTTTTCCTAAAAAAATCCACAAAAAACGGAACTGTTTTAAGCATCATCTGTAATAAATATTTATATGCAGGCGGATTCTTATATGTTATCGGAGCTCTATTTAATATATGGTTATTGAAAAGAATGCCCTACTCTGTTCTTATACCTATGGGCAGCATCTGTTATATTTGGACTATGCTTATCGCCGGGTTCTTTCTTAAAGAAAAAATAAGATTAGGAAAAATTATTGGTGTTTTACTCATACTTTCCGGGGTTATTTGCATAGCGGTGTAAATAAATAATGAAACGAATTCTTTTTTTTGTTCATTATAACAAACTATTTTATTATTTGCGCCCAGATTAATAAAAAAAATATTTAATAAAATAAAGGGATTTTATATATAATTCATGAAAGAAAAGCATAAATATTTTAAATTATTTATAAACGGTTTTATTTATTTTAGAAAATATGGACTTGCCAAGACATTAAAAAAAGTTATTAAAAAAATATTCTTTCATAATCAATTAAAAAAACAAATTTTTACTAATATAGAAATCAGCGTTAAGAATGAAAAAAGATTATTTTTTCCTGTCCTGGAATTTCCCGTTGCAAATACTCCTGATGTTACGATAATAGTGCCTGTTTTTAATAATTTTAACTATACTTACAATTGTTTATATTCAATCTTAAAATATACTACAAACACACAATATGAAATAATATTGGCCGATGATTGTTCGACAGAAAAAATAAAAAAAAATTATAAAATATTTAAAAATATTAAAATAATTTCTAACACAAATAATATTGGTTTTTTAAAGAATTGCAATAACGCGGCAAAACAGGCGAAAGGCAGATATATTCTTTTTTTAAATAACGATACTCAGGTACAAAAAGACTGGCTTTTCCATCTGGTTAAATTAATGGAACATGATAAAAATATTGGATTAGCCGGTTCAAAACTTGTTTTCCCCGACGGAAAATTACAGGAGGCGGGCGGCATTATATGGAATGATGGAACCGCTTTAAAGTATGGATACGGTTCTTATTCTGATTGCCCTGAGTTTAATTATGTTAAGGAAGTTGATTACATATCGGGCGCGTCAATACTAATACGACAATCAATATGGGAACAAATTGGCGGATTTGACGAAATATACAGTCCTGCCTACTGCGAAGATTCTGATTTGGCGTTTAAAGTCAGAAAAGCCGGATATAAGGCGGTATTTCAGCCTGCGTCCGTTGTTGTTCATTTCGAAGGTATATCTAACGGAACAGATCTTTTGGAAGGACAAAAACAGTATCAGGTTGTAAATCAAAAAATATTCTATAAAAAATGGAAGGAAGTACTTGAAAAAGAACATTTCCCAAACGGAGAAAATGTTTTTCTTGCGAGGGATAGAAGCAGATACAGAAAAACACTTCTAATGATTGATGATTTTGTTCCGCATTTTGATATGAACGCGGGTGCGAAGACTATTTATCAATATATAAATTTTTTTGTGGAATCTGGATTTAATGTTAAGTTTATTGGAAATTATTTTTTTAAACATGAGCGTTATACGACTGCATTAGAACAGCTTGGTGTTGAAATTTTATACGGTTTATATTATAGCCAGAACTGGAAAACATGGCTTAAGACCAACGGTCAATATATTGATTATGTATTCTTAAACAGACCTGATACTTCCATTATCTATATTGATGAAATTAAAAAATATACAAAGGCGAAAATATTTTATTATGGCCATGATTTGCATTTTTTTAGATATAAACGTGATTATGAACTGACAAAAAACATGGAATCTCTTAATTTATCAGAAAAATATAAAAAATATGAACTTGAACTTATAAAAAAATCAGATATCGCGTTTTTTCCTTCTCCCGTAGAAATTGACGTGATTAAAAGTATAGATTCTTCATTAAACGCAAAAATATTGCCGCCGTATATATATGAAAATAAAAGAAAAATAGAAAGGGTCTTAAAAACAACAAAAGATATTATGTTTATCGGCGGGTTTAATCATCCGCCAAATGTGGATGGAATTTTATGGTATTCGGAAAAAATAGCGCCATTAATAAAAGAGAAAAGACAGGATATAAAAACTTATATACTTGGCTCAAATATAACAAGGCAGATTCAAAAATTAAATTCAGAAAATATTAAAGTTATAGGTTATGTCACAGAAGAAGAACTTGAATATTATTATAAAAATTGCAGGCTTTCCATAGTTCCTCTCAGGTACGGCGCCGGCATAAAGGGTAAAGTCATTGAAGCCATGTATTACCAGCTACCTGTAGTTACTACGTCCGCGGGCGCCGAGGGTATTTACAGAGCGGATGAATGTTTATTTATTAAAGACAATGCTGAGGATTTCGCGAATAAAATAATAAATATTTACGATAATTTAACTCTTCTTTCAGAAGTGTCCGCTATACAAGCCGATGTTATTGATAAATGTTTTACAAGGGATTATGTTATAAAAACAATTAAAGATGATTTTGATTTATAAAATATTTTTATGTCATTTAAAGCCTTAATTAATAAATTACTTCCTGTTCATAGCAAACGCAGGCTTTTCGCAAAACTAATTTTTACTTTTTTATCGCACCCTCTCGGTTTTATATCAAAATTTACCTTTAAAAGCATATTTTCATTTTTTTATGTTTTAAATACGGAAGGAATCTCCGGAGTTTCTAGACGAATCAATTATCGTATTTATAATAATAGAAAATTTAAATATTTAGAAAAGACAAATAATAAAATAACGGATTACGAACCGGTTGTTTTTAAAAAGGAAGATAAACCTGTTGTTTCGATCATTATCCCTGTGTATAATCAGTTCAATTTTACTTATAATTGTTTAAAATCAATATTCGATAATTCAGGCGTTAAAACAAGTTATGAAATTATTATCGCGGATGATTGTTCAAATGACCTTACAATAAATATTAAAAATATTATTTCCAATATAAAAGTTATTACAACGCCGGCAAATACGGGATTTTTAAGAAATTGCAACAATGCGACCAAATATAGTGACGGAAAATATATACTGTTTCTTAATAATGATACCCAAGTACAAAAAAACTGGTTAACGCCATTAATTGAACTTATAGAAAGAGACAATACTATCGGCGCGGTTGGCTCAAAGATAATTTTTCCAAATGGGTTGCTTCTGGAAGCCGTCGGAATGGTCTGGAATGACGGTTCGGCGTGGAATTACGGCAGATTTGGCGATCCCTCTTTACCTGAGTACAATTATGTTAAAGAAGTTGATTATTTATCCGGCGCGGCTTTAATGGTCAGGAAGTCAATATGGGAAAAGCTTGGCGGCTTTGATGAATTATTTGTTCCCGCTTATTATGAGGATCCGGACTTGTGCTTTTCCATAAGGAAAATGGGTTATAAAGTTATGTATCAGCCTAAGTCTGTTGTTGCGCATTATGAAGGCATATCAAATGGCAATAATCCTTCGCAGGGACTAAAACAATATCAGGTTGTAAATCAAAGAAAATTCCATGAAAAATGGAAGGATATTCTTGAACAAGAGCATTTTCCAAACGGAAAAAATGTATTTCTCGCAAGGGACAGAAGCAGAAACAAAAAAACTATTCTAATGATAGATGATCTAATTCCCGATTTTGACAAGGATGAATATTCAAAAAAAGTTTTTCATATTTTAAGTTTATTCGCAAGTCATGATTATAATGTAAAATTTATTGGAGATAATTTTTGCGAACGTGAACCTTACGCGAATATCTTGGAACAGACAGGTATTGAAGTCTTATATGGAGATTATTATGCCAGAAACTGGAAAACATGGCTTAGAATAAATGGCCGCTATATTGATTTTGTTTTTTTAAACAGTCCATATGTTTCCAAAAAATACATTAATAAAATCAAAAAATACATAAAAAATTGTAAAACATTCTCAAATTTCATGGAAAACCATGACAGGATTAAGGAAATAATAAATAATGATTTAATTATTTCTTATGGTATAGAATTAAATAAATGAGCAAATTTTTAAAATTTATAAACAAACGGGGAATACGCCTTGAAAAACCTTCCCATTGGTTAATTTTATTAAAACACGGTATTAATTTTGTACGACGACATGGTTTAAAAAGTAATGCCGCCTTGCGTGCAAATTTCCATAGATATTCAATCGTTGATACCCTGACACACGCTCAAATTTGGGAACACGTTAAACCTTCGTACGCGGAACTTGATAAAATGAAATGCGCAATTCCTAATTTAAAAAAACATTTTACTTTTTCCGTTATAATGCCAAATGAGGATAGTTACACTTTTTCTTCTGTTAAGAAACAAATTTATGATAAGTTTGAAATACTATTTGGAGATCCAAAAGAAACCGTTTTAAAGGCTTCCGGTGACTATATTTTATTTTTACAACCCGGAGATTTCCTGCATGAAAACGCTTTTTTCGAGATTGTTTACGAACTTAACCGGATAAACAATACTCCGCCGCTGTTATATTTCGACCATGATTATTTTTTTAATAATACAATAGATAAACCATATTATAAACCGGGCTGGTCGCCTGATTTGCTTCTTGTAAATAATTATATTAACCGCGCATGTGTATTCAAACGGGAATTGTTAAATAATATTGAAATAGAAGACAGGCCGTTTTATGCGGCGTTGTATGACATCGTACTTAAATTGACGGATTTTAAACCGGGGCATCATAAATCAGGCATTTTACTTACAATGCCAAACGCCGATGATGAATGTACATTTGACGCTGAAGAAAATATTGTGAGAGCAAACGCCCTTTTACGCCGTAATATAGACGGTATTATCGAAACCAATAAATACGGCGCCGCTTCTTTAAAAAGAAAATTAGCGGGAAATCCAAAAATTTCGATTGTAATACCTACCTGCTATAAAGATTCGTATATTGAAAATTGTCTTAAATCTATCGAACTTATTACATTGTATAAAAATTATGAAATAATCGTTATTGATAATTCCAGAAAATCTCCTGACTTTGGAAATAACAGATTAAGGGAATTTAATTGTAAAATATTATATGTTAATGAACCTTTCAATTGGTCGCGTCTTAATAACCTTGGCGCAAACGAAGCGTCTGGTGAATTTTTACTGTTTTTGAACGATGATACGGAAATTTTAACGCCTGATTGGCTTGAGCGAATGGCGGCGGAAGCGCAGCGTCCGGAGATTGGGGCGGTGAGCGTATTGCAGCTATATCCAAACGGTACGGTCTACAGCGGCGGAATATTTAATAATATGAGCGCCCACGGTACGGAGCATTCATTTAAATATGAGGATGAGTCTTCCGCTGTTTATCATAATTTACTGCATTATACAAGACCAACGATTTCTTTTCAAGGCGCGTGTTTTCTTATCGAGAAAAAAAAGTTAATTAAGGCCGGCGGATTTAACGAAGTATTTCCTGTCACCTGCAATGAGATGGATTTGTCATTTAGGCTAAGACAGAACGGTTATTATAACTTATTCCTCGCCGAAGTTAAAATAACTCATTTTGAACTCGCGTCCAGGCCGAAGTTACAAACCAAAACAGAAAAAGAATGCAACAATCATCTCTGGGAAATTTGGTATAATGAACTATATAAAAATGATATTTATTTTAATCCTTATCTTGATAAATATCGCTATAATTACTCTGAAGACCAAGCTCCTGTAGTTTATTGTTTGTCTGATCACCCTTCAATTAATAAAGATATTCATGTCGCTAAAAAATCATACAATAATGAACTTTTAATTGGTATACATATTAAATACAGTGATTCTTTAAAATTATTTTCAATCATGAAATATGCGCAACTTTGTGATTTAATTTTAACAAGATTAAACGCAAAAATAGCGTTGCTAGGAAGTAAGCGTGAAATAAATGAAAAATTATTACGACTTGTAAAAAATAAAGATATGGTTATTACAGCGGCTGATAATATTTCATTATATGAAAATAATTATACTTTAGAAAAACCTGACTATTGTATTGACTTTAACAGTGATTATGCGCACATCGCCGCCATTCATGGCATATCCGCAATTGTCGTATGCGCCGAAAACTATATTCCATGGTTTGAAAAAATAAACCCCTGTAATGTATATGACGGCCTTGAGCGCCTAATGATACTATATCCATACAAATGAAAACCATAAATATCATTTTTGACGCGTCAGTTATCATAAAATCTTTTAATGAAACGTCATTTAACCGCGCGGGTATATTTTGGTGCGCTTTTAATATATTAAAGCAATTCAATAACAGTGAACTATATAAAGTTACGCTGCTTGTTTCTCCCGAAATTATATATAAAAAAAAGGGCGGCTTAAAAGATTTTATTTTTTCATTTCCTGTAATAATTTATTTTGACAAAATACTATTTAAAAAAAAATTAAATTTCTGGATTAACCAGTTAAATAGAAAGAATTTTTTGTTTTTTATTCTGGCTAATTTATTTAAATATTGTATACAATTAGGTTTAATTTTTATACCAAAGACAAAAAATAAATTATTTAATGATTTCGACATATATTTTTCACCGGTTCATGGTATACCTGATATAATCAAGGAAAATCCTAAAATAAAATCATTTCATATACTTCATGACGCCATTGCCAGCCTAAGCGGTATTTCTACCGCTTCTCCGTTAAAATCAAATTTCCGGTATATTAATTTGATAGAAAATCTTAATAAAGAAACATTTTATTTTTGCGTCTCAGAATGTACGAAAAACGATTTTCTTAAACTTTTTCAGGATCGACTTGATGAAAAAAAAATGTTTGTTACCCCAAATGCTGCGGCCCAGTCTTTTTATCCAAATTATGATAAACATGAACTTCAAAGAGTATTAAAAAAATACGGAATTACTCAAAAACAGGGTGATTGCTATATCTTTTCTTTCTGTTCTGTTGATCCAAGAAAAAATATTGTCTTTACCTGTAAATGTTTTATAAATTTTTTAAAAAAACACAGCATAAATAATATGTATTTTTATATTGGGGGCGCGCATTTTCCTGAGTATTCCAGCATATTTGAAAAAGAAATATCCGAATTTACTTATTTAAAAAATAGAATTGTCCGTCTTGGTTATGTGGACGATCAAGATGTTAACATCCTATACAGTAATTCTTTATTATTTACCTATATTTCCCAATATGAAGGATTCGGAATGCCGCCGCTTGAGGCGATGCAGGCCGGCGCTCCCGTAATATGTTCAAATAACTCCTCATTGCCGGAGGTTGTCGGTGATGCCGCGATTACAATAGACTATAACAGCGAGGAACAATGCGTTAAAGCATTTGAGGATTTATATTTTAACGACGACCTTCGAAAAATATATATCAAAAAGGGCCTTGAACGCGCGAAATTATTTTCCTGGGAAAAAACATTTAATATTATGTCAAATATTATTCAGGAAAAAATTAAATAACAAGGAAAATATCGTGATAATACGCTCTAAAGCTCCACTGCGCCTCGGTCTTGCGGGGGGCGGCACTGATATCTCAAACTACTACAACCGTTACGGCGGCTACGTACTGAATGCAACCGTTGATATGTACGCCTATTGCACCATTGAACCGGCAGAAACAGGTACGGTGGAATTCATTGCCGCCGATATAGGAAAACATGAAAGATACGATTCCGGTGAAAAACTCCCCATATCTTTTGAAGCTTCGCCCCCTGCCCTGCCCCTCCATACGGGCATTTACAACAGGATAATTTCCGATTTCAGTAAAAAACCGTTATCGTTTAAAATGACCACGTACTCCGACGCTCCGGCAGGTTCCGGCCTCGGTTCGTCATCTACAATGGTTGTCGCTATTATCAAGGCTTATGAGGAATGGCTTAATCTTCCGTTAGGTGAATATGATATTGCCTCGCTTGCGTACAATATTGAACGTGAAGATATCGGTCTTGCGGGCGGTAAACAGGATCAGTACGCGGCAACCTTCGGCGGTTTTAACTTTATGGAGTTTTACGAGAATGAACGCGTTATTGTAAATCCGTTACGGCTTAAACGCTGGATAAGAAACGAACTGGAAGCGTCGCTGGTTTTGTATTATACAGGCGTTTCAAGGGAAAGCGCGAATATCATTAAAGAACAAATTCGGCACACTGAAGAAGGCGATAAAAAAAATATTGAAAGTATGCACGAAATGAAAAAACAGGCGGTTTATATGAAAGAAGCCCTGTTAAAGGGCGATTTTAAAAAATTTTCAGAATGTCTTTTGGACGGCTGGCACGCGAAGAAAAATCTGGCATCCTCTATTTCAAACTCGTCTCTGGATGAGTTGTACCAATTCGTCATTGACAATGGCGCGGAATCCGCCAAAATTTCCGGCGCCGGCGGCGGCGGCTTTATGATGATCTACTGTAACCCCTGCCGCCGCATTGCCCTGATCAACGCCTTAAAGCAAAGACATGGACAGGTTTTAACGCCAAGTTTTACTGAAATAGGAACACAAGCATGGATTATTTACAACAATTAACAGAACGTTACCCCCGCCTCGAATCTGTCAGAGGCGATATAAAAGCGGCCTTTGACATAACGGCCGGGTCTTACGCCAATGGCGGAAAACTCTTAATTGCGGGTAACGGCGGCAGCGCATCAGACGCCGAGCACATCGCCGGCGAACTGATGAAAACTTTCGCAAAAAAAAGAACTTTGCCTGACTCGTTTATTGCCGATATCGAACAGGTTGATTCTGAAATCGCGCAATACCTCGTTCCGCGTTTGCAGCCCGGCCTCCCCGCCATCGCTCTTTGCGGCAACGCTTCCCTCAATACCGCCTGTATAAACGATATCGACGGAAACATCACTTTTGCCCAGCAGGTCTACGGTTATGGAAAAGAAGGCGACGTATTCCTTGGGATATCCACTTCGGGAAACTCAAAAAATGTGCTGTACGCCGCCGCTGTCGCGCGCACAAAAAAACTGAAAATAATCGGACTTACAGGCGCAAGCGGGGGAGAACTAAAATCTTTAACTGATGTGTGTATTTGCGTTCCTGAGACTGAAACTTATAAAATCCAGGAATTGCACTTGCCTGTGTACCACGTCCTGTGCATGATGCTGGAGGATTATTTCTTTTAAAGATGAAAACTGTAATCATGGCTGGCGGAAAGGGAACCCGCGTTTTGTCAATAGCGAGCGATATACCCAAACCGATGATTCCGGTCTGCGGCAAGCCTATCCTTGAACACCAGATAGAAGTTTTAAAAAAAAACGGCCTTACGGACATTACTATTGTAGTAGGACACCTCGGCCATTATATAAAGAATCACTTCGGAGACGGAAGACGCTTTGGCTGTGATATAACTTACTTTACGGAAACTGAGCCTCTGGGAACGGCGGGCGCGTTATACAAAATCGAAAACCTCACGGGAGATTTTATCTTGCTTAACGGCGATACGATTTTTGACATTGATTTTTCGCGCATGATAAGTTTTCATAAAGAAAAAAAAGCCCATGTTTCTCTTGCGGTGCATCCCAATAATCATCCTTACGATAGCGCTTTGATAATCAGCGGCAACAACAATCAGGTAACAGGCTGGATAAACAGGGAAGACGAACGCAAATGGTACAAAAATCAGGTTAACGCCGGCGTTCACATACTGTCGTCTGATTTTTTAAAAAGCTGCCCTCAGTCAGGGGAAAAAATAGATCTTGACCGTGATATGCTAAAGCCCATGATTTCAAGCGGTAAAATTTTCGCCTACCCTACTCCCGAATTTATCAAGGATATGGGGACTCCTGAACGTTACGCGCAAGTTGCTTCTGATATTGAAAAGGGTATTGTACACGGAAGGAATTTACGCGAAAAACAAAAAGCTGTTTTTCTTGACAGAGACGGTACAATTAATGTTTTTAACGGTTTTGTAACCAACCCGGAAAATTTAGAGCTCGTCGAAGGCGCGGCGGAAGCGGTTAAAATAATAAACAGCCTCGGGTATCTTGCCATCGTAATAACCAATCAGCCGGTTATCGCCAGAGGCGAGGTTGATTTCCAAACGCTGGATTTAATCCACATGAAAATGGAAACAGACCTTGGCAAACAGGGCGCTTACATAGACGACATTTTCTATTGCCCCCATCATCCCGACTCAGGGTTTGCCGGGGAGCGGCTTGAATACAAAATCGACTGTGACTGCCGCAAGCCAAAACCCGGCATGATCTTAAAAGCTGCGGAAAAATACAACATTGACCTTGCTCAATCTTACATGGCCGGCGACGACAAACGCGACGTGCAGGCGGGGATAAATGCCGGCTGCAAACCTGTTTTTCTTACCGGAGGCGGCCAAGAGAAAAAAGAAAACTTCGATTCAAATGTTAAGATATTTACCGGCTTGAAAGAATTCGCGGTCAGCCTGGCCTCGGAAATACGATGACAATCGCCGTTGACTGCCGGATGATAGATTCAAGCGGTGTCGGCGTTTACCTGCGCGGAATTTTGCCGTGGTTTTTACAAACGGAAAATAATTTTCTGCTGCTTGGAAACGCGGGTCAATTACAGTCTTTCGCGTCAAATAAAAACGTAACGATTGTTTCCTGTGATATAAAACCTTTTTCAATAAAAGAACTTTTCTTTTTTCGTTTAAAAACATTCCGCCGGATTAACAAAGCCCGCCTTTTTTTTTCACCTTTTTTTAATATTCTTCCTGTTTCCATTCCCGTCTTTACAACAATCCACGACATTGTTTTTCCCGATATGCCGCGTCTTACGTCCAAAGGCGGCCTTGCTTTGCGTATGTGGTTTTTTCGCAGAGCTTATAAAAATTCGCTGAAAATATTTACCGTATCGGAATTCTCAAAATCAAGAATTGAATTTCACCTTGGAAAAACAAAACCGGTTATCGTCACACATTCGGCAATCCGGCCTGTGTTCCTTGAATACAGAGACAAAACACGCGGTATTCAAAAAGAAAAAAACATTATTTTTATCGGCAATATAAAAAAACACAAAGGGCTTGACTGCCTGCTTGACGCTTTTCATCTTGCCAGAAGAGAAGGACTGCCCCACCGGTTAATTATCATAGGCACAAAAGAGAATTTCCGCACCGCCGACAAAGCGATCCTTAAAAAGATTGAAGCAATCGGCGATAACGCGGTTTCCTTTACCGGCTTTGTTTCCGACGAAGAGCTGATAAAACATCTATCTACAGCCGCTCTTCTTGTACAGCCTTCGCTTTACGAAGGTTTCTGCCTTCCGCCTCTTGAGGCGATGGTTTTGGGCACCCACGCGCTGATTTCGGATATTCCCGTATTAAAAGAGATCTACGGCGATTATCCCGTAACATTCTTTCACGCGGACGACAGTACGGACTTAAAGGAAAAAATACTGGAACTGCTTTTAAAAGAAACTGTCCGTACCGTTTGTTTACCGGAAGATCTGGCGCAAAAATACACTTTTGAAAAAACCGCGTCTGTAATTCTACGGAATCTAACCGTAGGCTTGTTATAAAATTGAATATCAAGTAACATTAGTCAATGAAAACCGCAATTGTTCACTACTGGCTCGTAAATATGCGCGGCGGGGAAAAAGTAATTGAAACCCTGCTGGAGATGTTTCCAGATGCCGATATTTATACCCATGTTTACGACCCCAAAGCTGTTTCGCGGTTAATAAACAGCCGCCGCGTTTTCACTTCACGCATCAACCGCCTTCCATTAGTTAAAAAACTTTACCGGCTTTATATGCCCCTCATGCCCAACGCGCTTATGGACTTTAACCTTCAGAATTACGATCTTGTTATTTCAAGCGAGTCGGGTCCTTCCAAAGGCGTTGTTCCCAACCCAAACGCATATCATATTTGCTACTGCCACAGCCCAATACGCTACCTGTGGGATATGTACCATGAGTATTTCAGGGCAGCCAATCCTTTTGTCCGCTTTTTTATGAAGCGCCTCATTCCTGGTCTGCGGATATGGGATATGGTTTCAGCCAATATGGTAGATTGTTTTATAGCCAATTCGAGTTATGTGGCGAAACGCATCAGGCGTTATTACAATCGGGAAGCGCCGGTGGTCTATCCTCCGGTAGATGTAGAAAAATATTTTTCTGTGGAACGCAGACCCGCGGATTTTTATCTGTTTTTTGGGCAGCTTACAGGTTATAAGAGGGCGGATTTGGCTATTGAGGCGTGCGTTCAATCCGGAAGAAAACTGGTTGTCGCGGGAGCCGGAGCGGATAAAAAGGCTCTAAAAAAATACAAAAAAACGACCCTTGTTACATTTAAAGGCAAGGTTTCTGATGAGGAAATTTTCGAGCTTTTCACTGCCGCAAAAGCCCTGCTCTTCCCCGGTATCGAAGATTTTGGCATTGTTCCTGTAGAAGCCAATTCCGCAGGCTGCCCGGTTATCGCCTTCCGCGGGGGCGGCGTTCTGGAAACCGTCAAGGAAAATGTTACGGGCCTTTTTTTTAACGAACAGACGCCCGAATCCCTCATTGCCGCAATGGACAAATATGAGCGAAACGAGATTAACTTCCGCGATCGGCAGTTATTTATGGAGCATGTACAGCAATTTTCAAAAAGCGCGTTTTTTAAGCGAATGCAGGGGGTCATTGAAAAAAGGGCCAGAATATAATAAGTTAGTAATATGACCCTTTCCGAGTTTGATGTCTGGTACCAAAAAAAATACAGGCATACCAGTTCCGCGCTTACTTCTATAGTATTTATCTTCTCGGATATAATGGCCGTTATGCTGTCTATCGGATGGGGTTTCTTCTGGGTCAGAATCTACGGCTTTATCTACAATTACGGCAGCATTAATTTCAAATCCTTTATTACATATTGGCCGTATTTGCCTGTCTTCATAGTATTTTTTAAAATCATGCAGATGTATCCGGGTATCTCGCTTGCTCCTTCCGAGGAGCTTAGACGGTTTTTTCTCGGTTCATTATTGGCCTACACCGGCATTATCATGTCCCGTTATATCGAAAAAGACGGGTGGGATTCAATCAATACGGCGTTTATCATAAGCTGCGCTTTTTCTACAATTTTCCTGCTTGTCACAAGAAGCATGGCCCACCGGTTTCTTCACATAACCGGACTTGGCGGTATTTCCGCCGTGATATACGGTTCGAGCGGCACGGGAAAACTGGTTGTTAATTGCCTTAAAAACGGTAAAAGAACCGGATACAAACCGGTTCTTATTCTTGACGATAATCCTCTTGGCGAAGACGAATATGCAGGCATTCCTATAATTCACGACACCTCTATCGGTTATGAGATCGTGAACCGGTATAAAATAAAGATGGCTATAATCGCGATGCCAAGGCTTGATCCCAGCATGTTAAAGCATCTTATCAATACGTCCGCATCGGCGTTTCGTTACAATGTAATCATACCAAACTACTTTAATATAACTACTATCTGGATGTCTGTCCGTGACTTCAGCGGAATTTTGGGAATAGACACCAGCAACAAACTCAAACTGTCATGGAATTTGGGAATAAAACGTTTCGTGGATCTTGCCGTGGTAATAATAGGCGGTATTCTGATCCTGCCTTTTCTTCTGTTAACCGCGCTTATTATAAAGCTCAATTCGCCGGGACCGGTGCTCTACAAACACAAGCGGCTCGGTAAAAACGGAAAGAGTTTTTTTATGTATAAGTTTCGTTCAATGACAGCCGACGCGGAACAGCAAATATATAAATTAACCGAAACAAATACTACTTTAAAAGAAGAATGGGAAAAAA
>JGI24698J34947_10000308_pt1 | contig 21481 bp, 16 predicted proteins | sample TergutMp193P3_FD_34947 | JGI IMG/M metagenome (IMG submission 34947) | reverse complement strand
CGGAAGTTAAAGCCCTGCTGGAAAAGGAAGGAGAACCGGATGTCAGATAACAACAGTTCCGCCATTACCCAGAAAGTGTGGAGTATGTGCGGCGTCCTCTACGATGACGGCGTCAGCTATGGCGACTATCTGGAACAGCTTACCTATTTGATCTTCCTCAAAATGGCGGATGAGTATTCAAAACCGCCGTACAAAAGAAACCTCGGCATACCGGAAAAATTTACATGGGAAAAACTTTGTCCCCTTTCGGGCGCGGAACTGGAGAATCATTACAAAAAGACACTGGAAGCCCTCGCGAAACTCGGCGGAATTCTCGGTGAGATATTTACCGGAGCGCAGAACAAGGTGAGTGAAGCCGCCAAACTGAAACGTATCGTCAACATGATAGGCGAGGTGAATTGGGTGTCAATGTCTGCCGATGTAAAGGGAGACATTTACGAGGGGCTTTTGGAGAAAAACGCCGAGGACACCAAGAGCGGCGCGGGACAGTATTTTACGCCGCGCCCACTTATCAAGGCGATGGTCGCCTGTCTCAAACCTGAGCCTGAGAAGACCATCGTGGATCCTGCCTGCGGAACCGGCGGTTTTTTCCTTGCCTCTTACGATTATCTGACCAATCCCGACAATTACAAACTCGACCGGAAACAACGGGAATTTTTGAAGTACAAAACATTTTACGGCTGGGAAATTGTCAGAAACACCTATCGCCTTTGCCTGATGAACCTATTCCTGCACAACATCGGCGAGATAGACGGAAAGGTCCCGGTTACCCGCAATGACGCGCTCCTTTCCGCGCCGAAAGAGACATTCGATTATGTTTTAACCAATCCTCCCTTCGGCAAAAAGAGTAGTATGACCTTTACCAACGATGAGGGGGAACAGGAGAAAGAGGATTTGGTCTACAACCGTCAGGATTTTTGGGCGACAGGTTCAAACAAACAGCTCAACTTTGTTCAGCATATTCACAGTATTCTGAAATCAAACGGCAAGGCAGCGGTCGTGGTTCCCGACAATGTGCTGTTTGAAGGTGGTGCGGGAGAAATCGTCCGCAAAAAACTGCTTGAAACCACCGACTTGCATACCATTCTGCGCCTTCCCACCGGGGTTTTTTACAAACAGGGCGTAAAGGCCAATGTGATTTTTTTCGACAACAAGCCCGCAAGCCCCGACCCCTGGACAAAGGAAGTTTGGGTATACGATTTTCGTACCAATATTCATTTTACCCTGAAACAGAATCCGCTGCGTTTTGAGGACTTGCAGGATTTTATCAAGTGCTACAATCCCGATAACCGCCACAAACGCCGTGAAACATGGAGCGAGAAAAACAATGAAGGCCGCTTCCGCCGCTTTACATACAAAGAAATTCTGGAACGCGACAAAACCAGCCTTGACATTTTCTGGCTCAAGGACAAGTCCCTGACCGATCTTGACAACCTGCCGGAACCGGATGTTCTGGCCGCAGAAATCATTGAAAACCTGGAAACCGCATTGGAAAGTTTCAAAGCCGTGATGAAAAATCTGGATACCCATGATAATTGATCAATTCAGCGATCTTTATTAATATACCTTATGGTAATTGCATCAATCGACATTCAAAAAGGGAAAGTTGTCCAACTCAGGCAGGGAGCGGAACTGGTATTACAAAGGGAAAACGCCGGAGAACTGGCTGAAGAATTTGACCGCTATGGGGAAGTGGCGATCATCGATCTTGACGCCGCGATGAGGAAGGGGAACAACAGGGAAATGATCAAACCCCTGCTCCGCAAGGCCGAGTGCCGCTTTGGGGGCGGTATCAGGACGCCAGAGCAGGCGAGGGAACTTGTGAGCCTCGGTGCGCAAAAGATCATCATCGGCTCAAGCGTGTTTCGCGACCAGGCGAAAAAGGGGGCGGGAATAAGCGGCGGCGAATTCGGCGTCAACGTACCTCTTCTGGAAGCTTTCGCGAAGGAAATTGGCCGCGAACGGCTTATCGTCGCGGTGGATGCGTGGGACGGGGAAATCCTGATTGACGGCTGGAAAACCCCCACAGGGCTTGATCTAATCGAAGCCGCCAAAGCGGTGGAAGAATGGGCATCGGAACTGCTCTTTACCTGTATTGAGCGGGAAGGGACCATGACCGGCGCCGATACCGAGCTAGTCAAAAAACTTAGGGGAGCCGTCTCGAATCGCGTAACGGTCGCCGGTGGCGTAAGCACCCCGAAGGAAATCGAAACCCTCGCCGGCCTTGGCTGCGACGCGCAGATAGGCATGGCCCTCTACACCGGCAAAATAGCGCTTGACGACGCCTTCGTCCGCTCCCTCAACTGGTCGAAGGGAGGCGGGAAACTCCCGCTCATCGCGCAGGCGGCCGATGGACAGGTGCTTATGACAGGGGTCACCGATCGCGAAGCGTTATACGAAACTTTCAAACGGGGGAAGCTCTGCTTCCACAGCCGCAAACGGGGCAAGCTCTGGATGAAGGGTGAAACTTCCGGCAATACCCTCGCGGTAATTCGCCTCCGCGCCGACTGCGACAGGGACGCGGTTCTCGCGACGGTCGATCCGGCCGGCTCTGTCTGCCATACCGGCGCGTGGTCGTGTTTTTCTACCGGTCGTCATTTTACCATGGAATACCTCCAGTCGGTGATCAAAGATCGTTTCAGTAATCCCGTCCCAGGCTCCTACACAGCAACCCTGGACGACAAGCTCGTCCGGGAAAAACTGATGGAAGAGGCCGGAGAAGTCTGCGCCGCGAAAACCCATGACGAAATCGTATGGGAGGCTGCGGACGTCCTCTACTTTACCACCGCTCTTATCACCCGCGCCGGGGTCGATGTTGAGGAGGTCTTCGCGGAACTGGACAGGCGGCACAAAAAATGAGCGCCTATTGGAGCGAGTTGACCCGGCGGCTTGTCCCCTACGTCCCGGGNGAGCAGCCGCGAGATCGAAAGTTCGTCAAGCTAAANACCAACGAAAACCCCTACCCGCCTTCTCCCCTCGTGGTCGAGGCGATAAAAAAGGCCGCGGACGGGAACCTCAACCTTTATCCGGATCAAAGCTGCACGGAACTACGGGAAGCAGTCGCGGCCCGCTATAGGGTCAAGACCTCTCAGGTCTTCGCGGGCAACGGCTCCGACGAGATCCTCGCCTTCGCCTTCGCCGCCTTCTTCGACAGGGCCGCGTTATGCGAAACAGAACCGGGCAGTGCCGAAAACGCGATCCTCTTCCCGGATGTCACCTACAGTTTCTATCCGGTATACGCCGATCTATGGGGCATTGCGTACCGGACGATCCCGTTGAGGGAGGATTTTTCCCTGGATACCGACCCATACATGGATATTTCAGGCGGTGTCGTTTTACCCAACCCCAACGCGCCCACGGGCATGGCAGTTAACGTTGAGGATTTGAGGAAGATCGCGGTCTCAGTTGAACGCGGCAAGCGGGTTTTTATCGTAGATGAAGCCTATATAGCTTTCGTCGACGGGGAAGGCGTGTCAACGGCGATTCCCCTCATCGGGGAATTTCCAAACCTGCTCGTTATTCGCACGCTTTCAAAGGATGCTTCGCTGGCGGGCCTTCGCGCCGCATTTACCGTGGGCAGCGAGGAACTCATCGACGCTCTTTGCAGAATACGCGATTCCTTCAATTCATATACACTTGACCGCCTCGCCATGGCGGGTGCAGCCGCCGCCGTCAACGATTCATCGTATTACGATGGGATAAACCGAAAGATAACCGCCACACGCAACCGCGTCTCGGCGGGGCTAGAGGCAATGGGCTTCAGGGTACTGCCTTCCCAGGCGAACTTCGTCTTCGCAGCGCCTCCAGTAGACGGCAAAAGTAGTCAGGAATTTTTCGGCGCCTTGAGGGAAAAGGGATTTCTGGTGAGGCGCTTCAATCAACCCCGTATCGTGGATTTCCTCAGGATCAGCATTGGCACGGACGACGACATGAACGCTTTTCTTGAAGCCTGTGGGGAGATAATACATGGTCACTCTGTGTAACTCCGTGGTAAAATTCTTAAGCATGGAGAACTGAAATGAGCCTCGTAAAGATTATAGAAAGTCCGGATTTCAAAACTTATTTCGCGGGTGTTTCTTCGGGAACCGCCGCGGATTCGGCGGTAAACACCGTTGTAAACGAGATAATCGCCGCGGTCCGCAGCGAGGGCGACGCCGCCGTCAGGCGCTATGCGACCCAGCTTTTCCTTACCGGTTTTGAAAAATCTGTGCCTGAAAAATTTGAAGTTCCCCTGGAACTGGCAAAGGAAGCCTGGGAACAGTTGAAAAAAGACGAAGGCGATCTCGCTTCTTCCCTGGTCATCGCCGCGGACAACATCCGGCACTTTGCGGAACTCCAAAAAAAGCAATTTGTTTCTTTTGAGGCGGAAATCGCGCCGGGGCTCATTGCCGGCCAGCGGGTAATCCCGATTGACAGGGCGGCGATCTACGTACCCGGCGGGCGCTTCCCCCTGATTTCGTCGGCCCTTATGGGACTCATTCCTGCAAGAGTAGCCGGGGTGAGGGAGCTGACCTTTGCTTCCCCCCCCGGAACCAACGGCCTTCCGGATCGCCGCATCCTGGCGGTCGCGCACCTGGCAGGAGTAGACCGTATTTTCGCTTTAGGCGGTGCACAGGCCATAGCCGCCCTTGCCCTTGGGACAGAGACGGTTCCACGGGTAGACCTTATCGCTGGGCCGGGGAACAAGTACGTGGTCGCAGCCAAACGTATGCTTTTTGGGGAAGTAGGTATTGATCTACTGCCCGGCCCCACCGACGTGCTGATCATCACCGACACGAAGGCCGGGACAGCAGGCGCCGAAGAAGCCGCAAATCTGATAGCGGCGGACATGCTCGCCCAGGCCGAGCATGACCCCGACGCGAGGGCGAGGGCCCTCGTGCCGGACAGTAAGATGGCGGAACTCATCGAGCGGGCCCTTGAAAAGCGCCTTGAGCAGCTTCCCACTGCGGAAACCGCCCGAGCGTCTCTTGAGGCCGGGGGGCTCATCGTTATCTACAGATCACGGGATGAAGCCATTGCCATCGCCAATGAGATAGCGCCGGAACACCTGGAACTCCAGGTTTCATCGCCAGATAATTGGATACCAGACTTAAGAAACTATGGCTCACTTTTCATCGGCACGCTTGCCGCAGAGGCGCTTGGGGACTATTCGGCGGGCATCAACCACACCCTGCCCACCTCGACTTCGGCGCGTTTCACAGGCGGGCTTTCGGTGCGTCACTTCCTCAAGACCGCTACCACCCTGCGCTGCACCCCCAGCAAAGACTATTCCAAGGCCCTACAGGCAGCGGAAACGATCGCCCGCGCCGAAGGCCTCGCCGCCCACGCCGAAAGCGCCGCCCTTCGGATTCGCTAGATTTATAGAATTTTACCACGGAGGGCATGGAGTTTCACGGAGGGGATGACGAAAAATCCTCTTGACAAACGCCTGACTTATTCATATAGTATTGATGCTTATACATTTTCGCGGGAATAGCTCAGTGGTAGAGCGCGACCTTGCCAAGGTCGATGTCGCGGGTCCGACTCCCGTTTCCCGCTGTAGATTCAGAAAGATAGATTTCGATTTACTGTTTTTACCCCTTCCACCGAATTTCATAAGCGGGAAACTGGAAGGCAAGTTGTTCTTCAGCCTCGTCGGCCCGGCTTTCTCCCATAAATTCAAGCATTACCTGTGCTGGCCCAGCCATCACTTGCTCGAATCGTTGGCGACGCATTTTCAACGCCGGGCATTTCACGGCTATTTCTTCTTTAAATGTCTCGAAAAACAGACGGTGGGTTTTCCACGCGCCGCCGCATGTGACCAGGCGCTCATCCACTTCCGGAATATTATGACGGTTCTTGAGACATAGCGTTTGAACAGCCATCAGTTTCCCGGCCTCGGTTAAAATATCCATGGCGACCTGATCGCCTGAGTACGCGGCTTCCTCCACGATCATGGTCAGCGATGCTACTTTGCGGAACGGCGCAGGAGAGTTATAAACCATGTTTATTATTTCCTTATCCGAATGCGGTTTCCAGTCACGCCGGATCAATTCCATAATATTCGTGGGTTCCGCCCAACCTTCCATCCCGGCGATGGCTCTTTGGATCGCTTGTTGGCCGATCCAAACGCCGCTGCCCTGATCGCCCAAAATAGACCCCCAGCCGCCGACCGACCATGTGATTGTTCCCGATTTTTCCTGCACATGGATCGGCGAATCGCCGGGTACATAGAACACATTGGAACCTGTGCCTGACAGCGCCAATAGCCCGCTGCGCCATAACGCGCCGGCAAGCAGCCCGCTCGACCCCTCGGACATGTAGATCGTTTCCGTCACGGGGCAATAAACCTTCATGGCATCTAACAGGAAAACAGAAGAGGAACGGCCTACCATAATGCAATAAAATTTATCAATTGCCTTAAGTCTAGTCCGGCTGAAAACTTCCTCCACGCATCGGCCGATATTCACCCTAACATCCTGTTCCGAGGCCTGGGTCATACTAATGCCGCCGCTCAGCCCTTCCCCCAAAATCCTGAAATCCTCGTCGAACAGGATCATCCTCAATTTTGAGCCGCCACCGTCAGCCGAAAGATAAATCCTGCGCCTCATATCCCTTCCCGGTCGTAACGCGGTTCAACAAAACCCTTGTTATAATCCCTGCCACCGGGGAAATTGGCACTTTTTAACACTCCTGGCATAATGCCCATTTTCAACAATTCTTCCACCACCACCGTTGTGATACTCCACATTATAAAAGCGGTGGTCAGGCCTGAAGCCGCGCATAACGGGGCCTCCAGGCCTTCCACTTCCATCATGCCTTCGGCGGCGGGCGCGCAGTTGTCCAGTACAACATCGGCGATCTCAAACAATTTTTTACCGCTGGAATGTACGGCTTCTACGGTAGAGGCATAGCTCATTGAAGTGATGAGGATGATTTTAAGGCCAAGTTTTTTCGCCTCAAAGGCCAGATCCACCGCGCTAAATGTCCGCCCCGATACGGTACCGATGATCAACACATCGCCGGGCCNCGCACCTGACGACTTNANCGCGTATGCCGCCANCCCTTCCATTGAACAGTCCAAATCCGAACGATCCCTTTGCCGGACCGGGTTTTCAACACTCAGGTTGTACTTTAATTTTCTGTAAATAACCAGCCCCCCGCCACGGTTTACCAGCTCCGAGTCGATGATATGTCCTGTATCGTGGATGTGTATGCACGCTCCTCCCGCAACAACCCCTGCGATGAGTCTCCCGGCGTTTATCATGTTGTCCTTCTGCGTCGTCTTTACCCGGTTGTAAAGATCGTTCACGTTCTCCCAATAACGGTCAATAAGCATTTGCTTCCCTTTTGTCACATATAAAAGATCCGATCCCTGTACTGCGCAAGTATCTTCTGATTGTGCATGCCCCCGCCGTCAATGTTAGCCGAAACAAACACCGGTGGGATCACGTTAGCCTCGGCAATTAAAGCCACGGCCTGCGCAATAACAGCGTTCAATATCGCAGCTCCTACCGCGGTAGAGGTCGGCGCGACTTTTACCGGCACCCCCGGCACGTCAAGCGACGCGTCTCCCATGCAGCCGCAATTATCCACCACTATATCCGCCACATTATGCAGGCTCTTCCCGGACGGATGACGGGAAGGCTGCTGCGTCGCGGCCTGGAGGCTGGTGAGGGCGATTACACATACGCCAAGTTCCCGCGCCCGCAACGCCACATCCACCGTCACTGTGTTGCGACCGGACACGGAGTGAATGATCAGCACATCCCCCGCGCCCATCGGCTGGTTGTTCACGATGATACGGCCATATTCGGCCAAGCATTCCATCTGAGTGGTCATAGTGGCCGGATCCACATCAAGGTTCAGGCCCGGCGCGCGGATGGGGTTGATGGTAGCCATGCCGCCGGTTCGATAGTACAACTCCAAAGCCAAAAGGCCCGCGTGGCTACAGCCGAAAGTGAAAATATTCCGGCCGTCAAGGGATGCCTTACAGATTTTTTCCGCTGCTTCCCGCATTGCCCCTTGCTGTGTGTTTTCAACCTTGTCCAAAATTACGCGAAGATTGGAAAAATAACATTCAATCGCGTTCATGGCCGTCTCCTTTTCCAAATAACGCTCCCTTATTCAAAATCTCCCCAATAGTACCATCGTATTAAACGAGTTTCAATATAAAAACAAGATAATCCATCTTCTTGGCTAAATAATCTATTGTCTTTCATTTTTTAACTGTTAATATTTTTTGTAATTCCATTATCAGGAAGCGTTAAAGGTTGAAGGGAATTTCAATTTTGCAGGTAAAACCAGATGACAAGCCTTGAACGTTTTAACGCGGCCATTGCCCGTAAAGACTATGATCGCCTCCCTTACTCAATGAGTTTTGTACACGAATTAGTTAAGCTGTTAATCAGCCGTCTGGGGATTAAGGATAATCCATCTTTACTGGACAGCAAACTCGGATGCGACAGGAGATCCGCGTGGCCCAGGTACATAGGGACTACGCCGCAAAAATTCGAGAACGGCACCTACACCGACCTGTTTGGGGTGCTGAAACGGGACGTTCAGTATCCCCAGGGCAAGTATTCCGAGGCGATTGGGAATCCCCTCGCGGGAGTTGAATCGGTCAGGGAGATCGAAAACTACAACTGGCCCAAGGGCAGTGACTATGATTATTCATCCATTCCCAAAATACTGGCAAAGGACCCGGACCATCCCTATACAGTCGGCTATTTTTCCCTGGGCTGGTTCTCCTGGGACATGGTGGGGATGGAGCAGTTCCTTGAAAACCTGCTTCTGGAACCCGAATTGTCCCATGCGCTGATAAACGCGGTGTCCGATTTCGGCTATGACTATTACCTGAAAGTGCTGGACGCGGGCCGGGACTATATCGGCCGCAATTTCAGGATGATTCATCTTGCGGACGACTGGGCCACGCAGAATGGAATTATGATCAGCGTAGAATTGTACCGGACATATTTCAAGAAGCACTACAGACGCATAATTGACGCCGCCCACAACGCGGGCGTACTGGTGGAATTTCACTGCTGCGGCAGCGCGGAGCGGCTCATTCCCGAATTCATCGATACCGGCATAGACATTCTCAACCCAATCCAGACAAGCGCCCATGGGATGGTTCCCGAGGTACTAAAAGAAAAATACGGGAATTACATCGCCTTCAGCGGCGGGCTTGATGTCCAGACCATAATGCCCTTTGGCACCCCTGACGAAGTTGAAAAAGAAGTGTATCATCTGCTTGATGTCCTGGGCAAGGGGGGAGGATACATTCTTGAACCTTCTCACGCATTGCAGATAGACACGCCTTTAAAAAACATTTCCGCCATGTTAAGGGCGATCTATGGTTACTATGGTTTGGCAGACGCTCCGGAAATACCGGATGCCTGAAAGGGTTACATGACCAAAAGCGCTTTTCATTCAAAACCGGATTGGGAAAACAACGATGTCCTTTCCATAAATCGCGAACAGGCGCATACCCGCTGGGGCGCATACGAAAGTGAAGAACAGGCCGTGGAAGGTAACTACGGTTCCTCTTCCTTTATCAAAAGCCTCAATGGAACATGGCAGTTCAGGGCATACCGGAATCCCGATGAAGTGGATGATTTTTACCTCCCCTCCTTTAATGCCGAAGGATTTTCGCCCATCGTTGTTCCCGGCAACTGGGAACTTCAGGGTTTTGACCGGCCTATTTACACCAACGTTGTCTATCCCTGGAAACTTGCTGGGGATGAAAACTACTCCCTCCAGGCAAAGAGTGGGGTATATATTCCCAACCCGCCCTTCGTACCGGCGGGATACAACACCGTTGGCTGCTACCGTTTTATATTTACTGTACCGAACAGTATCAAAGGCAGGGAGATATATATACGCTTTGAAGGAGTAGAGACCGTTTATTATTTATGGATAAACGGTCAGCCTGTGGGTTATTCCCAGGACAGCAAGCTCCCTTCGGAGTTCAACATAACTTCCTTTGTTAAAGAAGGCGAAAACCTCCTTGCCCTGCAAGTCCTCCGTTTTGCCGATTCCACTTACCTTGAGGATCAGGATTACTGGTACCTTTGCGGCGTCTATCGGGATGTCTGGCTCATCTCGAAACCTTCCCTTCGTATCGTTGACTGGAAAATAGACGCGGTGCCGGAAATCGCCACTGCGGCCGGTTCATGCGGCGGAACCTTGAGCGCCGATATTACGGTTTCCCGTGTTCCCTTTTTTGCCGAATGCCGCGTCCGTTTGGCGCTATACGATGGCAAGACGAAAATCGCCTGCGGTGACGCGGAAGTAAAGGCTTCCGCCCAATACAGGACGGATAGCGCTCCCACGGCCAACACAGGCCGGGTTGTTTTACATTTAGCCTCAATACAGAAGTGGTCGCCGGCTTCACCGAAACTCTACACGGCGGTTATCGCTCTGCTTGATAAGGAAGGGAGGACGCTTGATATCGAGAGTTCCCGGATCGGTTTTAGGAAGATAGAAGTTCGCAGCGGTGTGGTATTTTTCAATGGGGAACGGCTCCTTGTTCAGGGCGTTAATCGCCACGAGCATTGCTGGCGCGGGGGCAGNGCCGTACCGGTGGAACACATGAGGGAGGAAATTCGGCAGATGAAACGCATGAANATCAACGCTGTNCGCACCTGCCATTACCCTGACAGCCCCCGGTGGTACGAACTCTGCGATGAAATGGGTATTCTTGTCGTCTGCGAAACGAACCTTGAGACNCACGGCCTCCAGGGAGGTATGACCCATGATCCCGCTTATGCCCTTGCNTTTCTTGACCGGGCGGTACGGATGGCGCTTAATTACAAAAATCACGTTTGCATTTTTTCCTGGTCNCTTGGGAACGAAAGCGGAACAGGCGCGAACCACGCCGCCATGTACGGTTTCATAAAAGAATACGACCATTCAAGGCTTTGCCAGTATGAGGCGGGAGAACCCGGAAAAAACATTTCCGATATTCGGGGCAATATGTACGCCACAGTGGGCAATATCATGAAGTTACTCTGCGATCCCGAAGATAACCGTCCGGTAATTTTAGTCGAATACCTCTATCAGATCAGTAATTCAGGCGGGGGCCTTGAGCATTTCCTCCGCCTGACTGCCGATTTCCCCCGTTTCCAGGGGGGCTTTGTCTGGGACTGGCAGGACAAATGCCTTCCGGGTAAAACAGCCGATGGAAAAGAATTTTTTGCCTACGGGGGTGATTTTGGCGAGGCCTTTGTTGAGGAATCGAATCCACGCTTTATGACCTGTAACGGCGTGGTACTCCCGGATTTGCGCTGGAAACCCGTGGCGTATGAGTTGAAGCAGGCTTACTGTCCTGTGAGGTTTAAAAAGCCGGAACGGGGCGCCTGGGGTAAAACCGTGGAGGGTAAATACCTCGTGCGGTGTGTAAACGCCCTTCACGGGGATGAGGGCGACGAGAACCTGGAATGTATCGCCGTGGCCCGGGAAGATGGAATGATCGTCGCGGAAAAAGCTGTGGAACTTCCTGCTCTAAAGACCGGCGAAGAAGCCATTGTCGATGTTCCCTTCCCCGTTGAAAGGAAGCCGGGCAGGGAATATTCCCTTACATTCTCCCTGCGGTTGAAAAATAATCGTCCTTACGCTTCCGCCGGATATGAGGTAGGCGCCTGGCAGTTCCTTCTGGGTAAAGAGCCCGGTTATGCGAAAGATTCAGACGGGATGGTTACAGCCGCGTTGTCAGGAGAGCTCCTGATCACCGAATCAGATGAAGCATGGGTAATAAAAACCGCCGGAAGCCTTATTACGGAGCTTTCAAAAAAGAGCGGCCTTATCACAGGGCTTTCGAAAAAGGGAACGCTTTACCTTAACAACGGAGGGCGGCCCGATCTGAATCGGCCCATCACCGGACTTGATGTGCGGCCCGGCTGGGGCTGGTATGATGACTATGAAAAAGTCAGGCGTCTTGAACACAGGATTATCTCTTACAGGACGCTCAAGAGTGACGCTCAGGGCAGCGGCAGCGCCCGGTTTGAATTTGATTTTATAATGGAAAGGAAAGAAACGCCGGCTATTCCCGTCCCGGCTATTCCCGTCCCGGCTATTCCCGGAAAAATCACCTACACCTTCGACGCTTTGGGCAGGATCACTACGGCTTTCGTTATTCATATTGATTCCGGTATTAACGCCGTCCCCAGGGTAGGGGTGGAGTTGATCCTTCCCACAGGATTTGAAGATCTGGAGTATTATGGTTACGGCCCTATAGAGAATTATCCTGATCGCCTGCTTTCGGGTATCCTTGCCTTTCATCGTTCCACGGTTACCGGCGAACACTTCCCCTTTGTGCCGCCTTCCGAGACAGGAGGCCACGAAAAAACCCGCTGGATTAAGCTTGTCCGGCAAGGCGGCGGAAGCCTCAAAATCAGTTCCCCGGCAACCTTCCATTTCGACGTGCGGCATAACTCGACTGAAGATTATCTTTCCGCCGCACATGATCACGAGCTTATACGTCGCGGCGAAACCTTTGTGCATATAGACGCGGCCCACGGCCCCATAGGTTCTGAAATGGCCTGGAGTTCCGTCATGCCCTCGGACTATGCCATCGGGCCGGGTTCGTATCATCTGGAATTTATCATTGAGGTAGAAGATGCACAGGGAGGATATTGAAGCAATGACGAGCTCCCGGCTATGCTAAATCAGTGAAATTATGAGGAGAAAGATCGATGGAAAAAATCAGGGTCGGCATTATTGGGCTGGGGGGCCGCGGGTTCGATGTTTTAAGGGATAATGTATTGCCCCGCAGCTATGTGATCGTAACGGGCGTGTGCGATAAATATGACGACAGGTGCGAAAAGGCGGTGGAAACCGTCAAGGCCACCGGCCAGCCTTCACCGTTTTCCACCACCGACTACCGTGAGTTGCTGGAACTGTCCGAACTTGACGCCGTGTTGATAACATGCGCGTGGGAGCCCCATATTGAAATTGCCTGCGCCGCGATGAAGGCCGGCAAGTATACGGCGGTCGAGGTTGGCGGCGCATATTCCGTGGACGATTGCTGGCGGCTGGTACGTACCCACGAGGAAACAGGCGTGCATTGCATGCTGATGGAAAACTGCTGCTATGGCCGTGTCGAGATGATGGTACTGAATATGGCCAGACAGGGATTATTTGGCGAAATCGTCCATTGCCGGGGAGGGTATCATCATGACCTGCGAAATGAAATCACACATGGACGCGAGAACAGGCATTACCGCTTTCGAAATTATCTTCATCGTAACTGTGAAAACTACCCGACCCACGAACTGGGGCCGATAGCGCAATTGCTGGACATCAACCGGGGAAACCGTATGCTGACGCTGAACTCCGTCGCCTCCAAAGCCGTGGGGCTTCATTCCTATATCATGGACGAATTCGGCCCTGAGCACGACGCGGCCCGCATGAATTTTGCCCAGGGAGACGTAGTCACCACAATAATTAAATGTGCCAGAGGAGAGACTATCACCCTGACGCTGGATACGACGCTTCCAAGGGCGTATTCCCGAGGCTATGAGGTCCATGGCGTTAAAGGTATGTTCATGGAAGATAATATGAGTATTTTTTTGGACAAAAAAGACAACGCCTTCGAATTTGACAAACGTAAACTATGGGGCAGCGCGGATGAATACAGGGCTGAATATGAGCATCCGATCTGGAAACAATCCCTGGAGGAAGGCGTGCGCGGCGGGCATGGGGGTATGGACTGGCTTGTGTTCTCGGATTTTCTTGCCGCGGTGAAGGAAGGGAAGCCCGTGCCCATCGATGTTTACGATATGGCCGCATGGATGAGCGTATCATGCCTGTCCGAGGCGTCAGTTGCCATGGGCGGCGCTCCGGTTGCCATACCGGACTTTACAAACGGCAGATGGATCAGCGCTTTTTAACCGATGGAGTATCTCTGCAACGACCCATGATCCTGGTTCTTCCGGTATTGCCGTGGGGAAACGCCCATGGTCTTTTTGAAAAGCCTGGAAAAATAATAAGCATCCTCTATCCCGTAAATAGCGGCGATTTCCGAAATGGGAGAAACTGAAAAGAAAACATCCCTGGCGGCGGACTGTATTTTTGTTCGAAGGAAGTAGTCTACCGGGGAATATCCTGTAGATTGCTTAAAAAGATGGGCCAAATAGGATGAACTGAGAGAGGCGGCCTGGGCTATCTGTTCCAGGTCCAGCTTTTTATGAAGGTTGTTCTTGATATAAGCAATGGCTCGTTCCACAGCCGTACTGCTATTGACTGAAATTTGCCCTCCCGACAATTTAGCAAGGCAAGGGATTATTGATAATATGGTTCCTGCCATTTGGCATACATAAGCATATTCTTCAACACGGTAGGGCACGCGTAAAATATAAAAGCAGTGATAAAATAACTCCTTTATCCACTCTCCGTAAGAATCTGAAATGGTTATCGGATACGTTGGAAATGTCCTGGCAGTTATGCCATTCCCTACAAAATTAACAAATAAAAGACTCCAGGGATCAGTATCTGAAGCGGCATACAGGCGGCGTATAAAAGGAGGAAATACCGCAATCTGACCTGGCATCAGGGTATACTTTTCCTTATTATCGATTATGTAATATCCGGATCCGCCGGTACAATACATCAATAACAAATCATAGGAAGCAGGATAGTCACAATAATGGTACCTTGCCTCGGGAAAGTACCCCATACGCTCAATGGTCAGGGAATTGAAGCCGGGGGTCTCCTGGCATTGTTCTTTTAGTTCCATGGGAATATGATAGTATTGTTCGTTAACAAACCCGTCTTCTTTTTTTGTTTCCTTCATATAATTTCTCCTGTTTGAAGCCGCTTACGGTATATTTTACCCTACCCTGACGGGAAAAGCAAGATAATCCATCTTTTTTACCGCATAATCTATTGTTTTATATCTTTTTGCTGTTAGAATTTTTGGACAAAACAAATCTATGGAGGATCGTATGAAAAAACTGATGTTTATCACCCTGCTTCTTATATTGACAGGGGCAATGGTTTTCGCGGTTGGAAGCCGGCAGCAATCCGGGGCCAGTACGGGAACGCCCACACTTCAAATTGGAATACAGGCGCAGCCAAATGTTTCGGATTTTGTAGATAACTATCTGACGCATTATCTTGAAAGGCTCAATAATGTTAAGCTGGATTTCCTGGTGTTACCCTCAAGCAATGGTGATTTCAGGACAAGAATCTCGCTTCTGGCAACATCCAACGACCTGCCTGAAACAATCTGGACCAATGGGGCTTTACCCACGGCAAATATTCTGGAATACGGGAGCAGCGGCCGTTTTATTTCCCTTAACAGGTATTTTAACGATCCTTCCAAAACCCCTTATTTTAACAGGATACCGGCTGCTGACAAGGATAGTATGCTCAGGCTTACACGCAGCGGGGACGGCAATAATTACGCTTTCCCGAGGTTTGAGCCGCAAATTGGCAATCTGTCATATTACCGCCGTTATATAAACAGGGACTGGCTGGCAAAACTTGGGCTCCAGGAGCCCAGAACCACAGAGGACTTGCGGAACGTGCTGATCGCCTTCCGCGACAGGGACCCCAACGGGAACGGCAGGCGGGACGAAATAGGGGTATTCGGTTTTATGAACGGCTGGGGAACAAATGTAATAACCGCGCTCATCAATGCTTTTGTATATTACAATGGAACTTTCGCCCTGGACTCAACAGGGAACAATATAATTACCCCCATTACAGACCCCAATTTCCGCAAAGCCCTGCAGTACATTAACGGGCTTTACAGGGANGGGCTTTTTGAAGCTTCAACCTTTACCGTGGATGAAACAGGCTACCGGGCTTTAATCAACGCCGATCCTCCCATAGTCGGNTTTACGGTNAGCGGCTGGCTTGGAGGTCATTTTACTTATGGACTCACTGACCCCAGGCACGCTATTTATTATCCGATGATTGCGCCGCTTACAGGTCCGGACGGCGTCAGTTATTCCCCGTTTGACGAATATTTTCCCAATTCATATAACTTCATCACAAACAGGGCGAGGGACGTTGATCTGGCGTTAAAGGTAATGGATTCCTTTTATTCGGAAGACGTTTCAATAATTACGCGTTACGGGGAAGAAAACGTAGACTGGACGCGTGATCCGGCTATCACCAGAATTGCGCCCATTAATGGATACGTATCTGCCGCGGGTTTAACGAGTATTGCTATTGTCGTTAGTCCAGATGATGTTTGGGGCAGAGCTACCAACAAGATATGGGGTAACACTACCCCGCGTTATGCTGACTTTGTGATGGCGAATGCTACGGCTAGTATGGACTTTTTAACAAGACCAATAACCGCCGGGACAGGTTATCGTGATGATGTGAACGAGGATATCGTTTTATATTACCAACTGAATTATCCAAGGCATCCCCAGTATCTATTGTCGGGGTTGAGTAGAGGGTTCACGGCTGACGATCTTGACGCCATCGCGGAACCCGCTTCCAATGTCTCAAGTTATCTGGATCGGTCCATCGCCCAGTTTATTACCGGCGAAAGGGACATCAACAGTGACACTGTATGGAACGCCTACCTCAGGGAACTTGACAACATGGGCTTACAGCAGTACCTCCGCGTCGCGCAGCAAGCCTATAACAGAATAAGGTAAACTTAACGGGGAACAGAGAGGAGGAAAATCTTGAGCGGTAAATCTATCGAAAAGACGCGGCTGACAAAAAGAATAAAAGCGCGCTGGCAGGTTTATCTGCTCTTGATTTTCCCTGTTGCCTATGTCTTCATCTTTTCCTATATACCCATGGGNGGCCTTTATATGGCCTTCACCCGGTACAATCTGGTACAGGGCGTCTTCGGCAGCCCCTGGGTCGGACTGGAGAATTTCCGCCGCTTTTTCCGATCCTATTCGTTTGGCCTGACTTTACGCAATACGCTGATCCTTTCGTTTTACAGTCTTGCCACGTTCCCCATCCCCGTTATTTTCGCGTTGTTNCTTAACGCTCTGCCCTATAAAGGGTATCAAAAAATAGTCCAAACCGTTACGTATATCCCCTACTTTATCTCAACCGTGGTAATGGTGGGTATCACATTTCAGGTGCTTAATAACCGCTCCGGCCTTTACGGCGCGTTGATGATGGCTTTAACCGATTCTGTCCCGCGTGATCTGCTGGCCGTGGGGCCGTACTTCAAGCATATTTACGTATGGTCAGGGGTTTGGCAGAGTACAGGCTACGCTTCGGTTATCTACTTCGCGGCCCTGTCCGGTGTTGATCCCACACTCCACGAAGCCGCCCTTGTAGACGGCGCCACAAGGTTCCAGAGGGTAATCCATATTGATCTCCCTACGATCCAGCCCACGATCAGTATATTGCTGATCCTTGCCGCCGGCGGTATCATGAGCGTGGCTTTTGAAAAGGTGTTATTGATGCAGAACAGTCTTAACCTGGAATACAGCGAGGTGATTGCGACTTATGTCTACAAGATAGGTCTTGCCAGCGGCAGGAACGACTTTTCACTCAGTACGGCGATAGGAATGTTCAATATGGTGGTCAATACCATGCTTCTATTCACAGCCAACTGGATAAGCAAGAAAGTATCTGGCACCGAATTCCTGTAGGAGGTTTCATGAAATTCAGCCTCGCCAAAAGCCCGGTGGGCGACCGGATTTTCTACGGTATTGTTTTTACGGTTATCACGTTGTTTTTCCTGATTGTGCTTTACCCTTGCTTGTATGTTTTATCCGCGTCGGTTTCTTCCGGACCGGCGATCCAGTCCGGACGGGTGGTATTGTTTCCGGTGGGCTTCAACCTCCAGGGCTACCGCACGGTTATTAATACTCCGAATGTGATTATAGGTTTCAGGAATTCAGTTCTATACACCATAAGCTCAACCATCCTTGCCATCGTGGTGACCATGACTACCGCCTACTGTCTTTCCCACAGGGACTTGCCGGGAAAAAGATTTTTCATTCTTTATTTTACGTTCACAATGCTTTTCTCGGGCGGCCTGATTCCCGGATATCTTTTGGTAAGGAGCCTCGGACTCTTAAACACCCCGTGGGTAATGATTATTGGCGGCATACTTGGGATCTACAGTATGATCATAGCCAAGACATTTATTCAGAATTCGATCCCCGGCGAACTGTTTGACGCGGCCATAATAGACGGGTGCAGCGATTTTTATTACTATGTGCGGATTGTGCTGCCCCTGTCCAAGGCAATCATCGCGGTGTTGGCCCTTTGGTACGGTGTCGGATGCTGGAACTCCTATTTTATGCCCATGATTTATCTGAACAACAGAAACCTCTTTCCCTTGACCATATTCCTCCGGGAGATTCTGCTGGCAGGCGAGATCGATGTAACAACAATAAGCAACAATCCGGAACTCCAGAACCGGATGGCGACCATGGCGGCGGGAATCAAATACGCCCTTATCATTGTAACGATGGTGCCGGTAATCATGATGTATCCATTCGCACAAAAATATTTTATCAAAGGTGTAATGATCGGTTCGATTAAGGGATAAAAAAGAGAGAAGAAAAACAATATGGATCTGCCTGTAAACTGGACCAACAAATATAAACAAAACTGGGATGAAGCGTGGAAACGTATGGAAGCGTGGTGGCATTGTGAGGAAACTGACAGGCCCTTGGTTTTTAGTTCCGTTCCCAAACCGGTTTCCGAGCGTAAAGGTAAGATAATTCTTCCGCAAAACCCTGATGAAGCGGCGCGATTTGATCTTGACTATGAGGTAAAGCTGAATAATACCCGGTATTTTCTGGAAAATACCCTGTTCCTCGCGGAAGCTGTTCCGTATGCGTATACAGATTATGCAAGACTACTGGGTATGCTCTGTGTTCAGGCAGGCGGAAGAATATCTTATTCCGTTGATCCCTATAACGCTTCGGTTAACGCCTGGATGCAACGGGAAGACGATCTCTTTGACCGGGAACCTCCTCAAGTTTTAACGCCATGCAAAGAACTTGAATTTGCCCTGGAAATGATAAACCGGAACCATAATACCTTTGGGTTTGATGTGGTTTTGGGGGCCAGCCCCATGTTGGACCCCATGACTACCCTTTCCCTTATGCGGGGCACGGAGGATTTTCTCGCCGATTTGATAGAACGCGAAGATGATGTAATGCGCTGGCTGAAACGGCTTGGTGAGTTCCACAGGCAGGCAATTTCAGGATATCGGGAGGCAAGGGCTGCCCTTGGCAGGAGGGAAGATTTTGGCTGGACTGGCGCATGGTGTCCGGGCGACATGGATGCCATACAATGCGATGTAAGTACCATGATATCCCAGGAAATGTTCAGGAAATTTGCATTGCCCGAGATGGAATATGAAGCTTCTTTTTATGATTACACGATATGGCATCTGGATGGAACTGATGAATTTAGACACATTGATGATATTTGCAGTATCCCGAATATAAACGCTATCCAGTTTGTAGATGGAAAAAGACGGGATCTTACGGAATTTTCCGATATTTGGAAAAAAATATTAAAGTATGGCAAGAGTTTATTGTTCTCTTGCGATCCTAAACTCGCTGTTTCATTGACAAAAGAACTCGGGCCCAGGGGAATTGCTTTTAACAGTTATGATATCAAGACAGAAGGTGAAATGGAAAAATTCCTAAAATCGTTAGTGATATAATGCGGCGGGTTCGACTCCCGCGTCTGTTTTACCGGTAATATGCCCTGCAAACTTCCGCCGCCGTTGCGGCGTCAGAGGCATAAGCGTCGGCGCCGATTTCATCCGCAAAGCCCTGGGTTACAGGCGCGCCGCCTACCATGATTTTCACCTTGTCCCTTACACCCGCCGCTTTCAGGGCTTCAATCGTGTCCTTCTTAAAAAATTGTAATACATTCTGTACATTATTTCAATTATCAATCTCCTCTGAGTTAACGCCAGTATTTGTCCTCCTCTTGAAAGCCACAAAGTCTTTAGCCCGACGCAGGTAACTGGCTAATCTAGAAAACTTCCTTCCAAAAAGGGATAGATTCCATTGCCCCTTTTCTGGAGACCGTAATGGAAGCAGCTTTGCACGCGATGTCAAGGGATTCCTGGACGGATTTGCCGTTTTCGCGGCTGGCGATAAAATAACCGGAGAAACAGTCTCCCGCCCCGGTTGTGTCAACAACCTGGACATCGACACCCTTCCCCCTGTTCCCCCTGTTCCCCCTAGCCCTGATCTTTCCAAAGCCGTAATGAGCCCCCTCTTTTCCTACTGTAAGGATAATTTCAGTTTCAGGAAAAATGGAACACAGGCTGTTCAGAATCTTCTCCGCAGAAGCGCGTTGCTTCAGCCCCGCCAGACCCGCACCTTCAATTTCGTTTACAAAGAGCATGTCCGCCAAGGTCAGGGGCAAAGTCTTTGCCTTTTCATTCCAGGGCGAGGGGTTAAGCGCTATCCTCATCCCACAGGCTTTCGCTCTTTCCATAATGTAGTCAGTGTTGGCAATTTCGTTCTGCAGCAGCGCCAGATCGCCTTTTTCGAATGACGAAAGAACCTGATCAATCTCGGCCGGAGTCACAAGGCCGTTTCCGCCCGCAAAGAGTATGATGGAATTCTGTCCAGTTTTATCAATCTGAATAAAGGCATGGCCGCTGGGGCCTTCATACAGAACTACGTTTTCCGTGTGTACCCCATAGGATTCAAGGAGGCGAAGGAGAAATTCTCCGTCATAACCTGTCTTACCGGCTATATAGGTTTCAATACCCGCCTTTGCCAATGCAGCGGCCTGATTCGCGCCTTTCCCGCCTGCGCTTTTTATCAGGGAAGAGCTTGAGACGGTTTCACCCGGCTGTACAATGCTATCCACCGCGTAGACAAGATCGATATTGAGGGCGCCGTAAACGAGTGTTTTCATGGAAGCCTGATGCTAAGTCCTATTACGATATACTAACCGCCAGGATTTATTGTTGTCAATTGATAAACAAAAAAATTTGCTTGACGTCATAAAAATAAGCGCGTAATATTATATCTTAAATAACACTAAAGTATTTTAGTATTATTTACTAAAAAACTTCAGGATGGGATTGTACTGTGGAACGGGATGATAAAGGCTTACTCAACCGGCTCCGAAAGCCCTCCACCCCCGTAGACGTGGTAATAGACACCGATACCTACAATGAAATCGATGACCAGTTTGCCCTGGCTTTCCTTATTAAATCAAGTGAGAAACTGAACCTTGTGGGTATCTACGCGGCGCCTTTTCACAACAGCAAATCATCAAGTCCCGCGGATGGAATGGAAAAAAGTTATAACGAAATTTTCAATATCCTTTCCCTTATGAAACGGGATGATCTTAAGCCCCTGGTCAAGAGAGGTTCTGATAAATACCTGCCTTCCGAGGCAGTTCCGGTGGATTCCGAAGCGTCGCGGGATTTGGCCGAAAAGGCGATGCGTTACAGCCCGGAAAAACCTTTATATGTCATCGCCATTGGGGCGATCACCAACATAGCGTCGGCTATTTTGATTAAGAGCGAAATCATTGACCGCCTTGTCATAGTATGGCTTGGCGGCCATGCCCG
>JGI24698J34947_10000307_pt1 | contig 21485 bp, 15 predicted proteins | sample TergutMp193P3_FD_34947 | JGI IMG/M metagenome (IMG submission 34947) | reverse complement strand
CATGTCCATAGTCATGGTTTTACGTACCACACTGTCCATGGTTTTGATGATCTTATCCCTGTCGTACTTTAGTTTCAACAACTCTTCTTCATCCCCCATTTCCTGCATCATATTTGCCGACAGGGTTATTGTAGGATATTGAGGTGAGAAATGCAACCTTGCTTAAATTACGCGCCGGCTCCGCGAAGGAGTTCTCTCGGTTTGCTCCCATTGGCGGGACCGACAACTCCGTTATGCTCCATTTCGTCTACGAGTCTCGCGGCGCGGTTAAAGCCGATTTTCAGTCTGCGTTGGATATAACTGGCGCTTGCCTTGCCCTGCTGTAAAACAATTTCCAGGGCTTTATCGTATAACGGATCGTCGCCCTCGGTAAAAAGCGACGCGCTCGTTTCTTCATCTTCTTCCTCAAAGAAAATCTCATCGTCAATGTACTCAGGCTCTCCGAATTTTTTCACGTGTTCGACAACGGCTTCAACTTCCTCTTCGGAAACAAACGCGCCCTGCATACGGATTGGGAACGGATCGACAACTCCTGAGTAAAGCATATCGCCCTTGCCCAGAAGTTTTTCAGCTCCTACCATGTCGATAATGATGCGGCTGTCGGTTTTGCTGGCGACCATGAATGCGATACGGCTGGGAATGTTTGCCTTGATGAGTCCTGTGATTACGTCAATTGAGGGACGCTGGGTTGCCAGCACAAGGTGGATGCCGACCGCGCGGCTCATCGCGGCAAGGCGCGCCACTGTGGACTCAAGTTCCTTGCCTGTGGTTGTCATTAAATCGGCGAACTCGTCAATCACCACTACGATGTAGGGCAGGTGTTCCTGAGCTATATTTTTTTCCTTGATGCGCCTGTTGTAACTGCGGATGTCGCGTACTCCCATTGAATCAAGGCAGGCGTAACGCCGTTCCATTTCGTAGATGCAGTATTGAAGAGCCTGAAACGCCTTTTTAGGTTCGGTGATAACAGGCGTCAACAGGTGGGGAATGTCGTTGTACAGTTTCAATTCCACAATTTTGGGATCGATAAGGATGAGCCTGCAATCCGCAGGATGAAGCTGGTAAAGTATCGAAAGGATCATTGAATTTACGCAGACGGATTTTCCAGAACCTGTAGCGCCGGCAATCAGAATATGCGGCATCTGAATAAGGTCTACAGTCTGCGCTTCGCCTGTGATGTCCTTTCCCATAACGAGGGGAATCTCCATCCGCTTGCCGGAACGCTGTAATTCGCTTTCGATTATTTCCCTGAAAGAGACGATGTTCCGTTTCGCGTTGGGGACTTCGATGCCCACGGCGTGTTTTCCGGGAATGGGAGCCACTATCCGAACAGAGGACGCGGCAAGACGCAGGGCGATGTTATCCTGCAAACCGACTATCTTTGAAAGTTTTACTCCCGGCGCGGGAAGAATCTCAATCATCGTAATAACAGGCCCCTTTCTGATGCCTGTAACTTCCGCCTGAATTTTAAACTCTTCCAGAGTCTCTTTAAGAGCTATTGCCGCGTCCCGTGTAGCCTGATCGATGATCCAGTATTCGCCGTCAGGGTATTCGTTCAAAATATCAACGGGGACAGAGTACTTTCCAGAGCGGAAACTTGTTTTCGTATTTTTTTTTCTTATTTGCTCGCCGTGAATCGCCGCCGCGGCTTCGGCTTCTTCAAGAGCGCGCGCGACGCCGACACTGTCCTGTGTTTCATCTTCTTCGTCTTCGTAATCGTCTGAATTCCCATGTTCTATAATTGCAACGGCCTTTTCATCTGGAGCAGGTTCTATGGAATACAGATTACTTTCCTCTTTCAGAAAAAGCTGACGCCTGTTTTCTTCATTATCAGCCGTTCTTGCTTCAGGCGGCGGAAGCAGTCTTATCTCTTTGAAGCTGCGATTCACGGAAGGATTTGGTTTTCTGTTACGGCTCCAAAGCGTGTTTTTAAGCACTTGCAGAAGAAGCGTTTCCACTACTGTAATAAAGATAACGAGAAGGCTAAATCCTGTTTTCCCGGTGAAATTTAAAAGAGAGTATTGCGCCGAGCGGATTTCAAAATCGCGGGTAAAGGCGTACCCTATGGCAAGAGTCAAAAATGGAAAGATACACGCGCTTAACAGAAAAATGCGCTCAGGCCGCCAGCGCGTATCAATCAGGATAAAGGCGGCGTAGGATAGGTACACCGGAATTAATAATGAAAGTATTCCGAAGGAACGGGCAAAGAACATTCCCAATGCGCCCAAAAAGTCCCCCAATCCGAACAGGGCGAAAACTATGGAAAGACCCAATAAAATACCGAAAAGCCCCAGAAAAGCCGCCAGGCTTACGGCGATAGTACGGAATCTAAAGTACAAATCGCTGGAAAACTTCAATTTAAATTCAGCTATGTTCCGCAAAACCGCATACCTCTCCGCCTCATTATCGGAATTTATAATAAAGAAATTGACAGATAAATGCGGTTGGATTAAAATTATATATTATGCCGGAAGATCGGGAGAAACGGATAAGTCCACGTTATCGTGCTGTCTGCCGTGCGCATATTGACAGTGCGCCGAAATTCGATGCCGTGTTAAAAAACTTGAGTATTACCGGATGTTGTCTGGAATGTAATTTAAATTCCGATAAGCTAAATCCCTCTAATGTATACAAGATCGGTATTGAGCCGGAAAAAAGCGCGCACATCAGTGAATTTGAACTTGAAGTGGAATGTAGATGGATACGCAAAAAGAACGAAACTTGCGAAGTCGGCTTTCATATACTCGACTTTCCCAAGGGCAAGAGTTTTCAAAGTTATGTTGATTATCTGGCTTATTATTCAACCCTGGCGTAAAACGCTGTGAGTGACGCATTTTCTACCGGTGTAAAAATCCCCCCACGTCCGCCAAATTGCCTGAAGTGCGCTTTTTTTAAAGTTACCTGGGATCCGTTGTTTCCGCGTTCCTGCGACATTTTTTCGATTAAGTGCGGCAATCTGCCTTCCGCTGAGGTGTTCCGCGCGACCGGCGCGAATTGCCCCTCCTTCCGTCTGAAAGAGGGGCTAAAAAGCTGACACTTGACTTGTTCGGGGGTTCCCGGACAACTCTACTATTCTTTTACGCCGCCGACGTTAAGACCGACTACGAAGTAACGCTGCATAAACGGATAGATAAGCAGAATAGGAGCCGCGGCGATTACAGTAATGGCGGCGCGGATGCTAAGGGGTGTTACCGTGCTTGATGATTGAGACGACATGGCCAATCCTGCGGCTTCACTGGCAGTTCGGCCTGACGACTGGCTTGCCTGTAGATACTCCATTAACTTGTATTGAAGGGTATGTAGTTTCACATTGCCGGAATTGTAAATCATCGTGTCAAACCAGGCGTTCCATGAGCCGACCGCTATGAAAAGCCCTATTGTCGCCAATACGGGAAGGCACAAAGGCAGAATGATACGGATAAAAATATAAAAATCCCCGTAACCATCAATGCGGGCGGACTCAATGATGCTTTCTGGAATGGAACGCATATAGGTTCTCATAACGACAAAATTAAAGGCGTTGACAATTCCCGGGACTACGTACACCCAGAAGGAATTAACCATGCCGAGGTTTCGTATTAAGAGAAACGTGGGAATAAGCCCCGCGTTCACATACATGGAAAGCACAAGAATATATGTAAAAGGTTTCCGCAGAACGTATTCGTTTCTGGAAAGGGCAAAGGCAATCATGGCGTTAAAAAATACGCCCGTAACAAGGTTAATAACAGTCCTCGCCACAGAAACCATGAAGGCGCGCGGAATGGCGTCCGTACGGAAAAGCGTTTGATAATTATAGGTACTGAATTTTCTGGGCCAGAAAGTAATGCCCCCCCGAATGGCGTCCATAGCGTCATTAAACGATACGACTATGGTATTCCAGAAAGGATACAGCGTAATAAAAGCAAGCAAGCACAAAAAAAGCGTATTTAAAGTATGAAAAACAATGCTTTCTATCCTTGACGCGGTAAAGTATTTCATATTAAACGCTCCTCACCGGCCCTCTTGGCGATTTCGTTGGCAATAAATATTAGGGTAATATTTATGATATTCTTGAACATTCCGGCGGCGGTGGCAAGTGAAAAATTGTTACGGCTCAGGCCGAAAATAAGCACGTATATATCTATCGTGTCAGATACATCCATTACCAGTCCGTTTCGCAGAAGGTACTGCAATTCAAAACCGGCATCAAGAATATGCCCGACACTCATAATCAGCAAAATAATAATGGTTGGCTTTATACAGGGAAGGGTAATGCGCCACATTTTCTGATAACGGTTACAGCCGTCAATATCGGCGGCTTCGTATAAATTGGGGTCTATGCCTGCCATTGCCGCAAGGTAAATAATTGTGTTCCAGCCGACTTCTTTCCAGACATAGGTAGCTCCGACAATACCCCAGAAGTATTTTGGTTCGGCAAGCCAGAATACAGGTTCTTTAATGAAGCCGAATGCCATGAACACACTGTTTATCGCCCCGCCGTCCGTGGTAAGCATTGAGGAAACAAGTGCGGTAACTATAACCCATGAAAGAAAGTGGGGAAGGTAAGAGATCGTCTGAATTACGCGCTTAAAAAATATTTTTTTAACTTCGTTAAGCAGGAGGGCGAAGCCTATAGCGGTTATAAACCCGAGTGAGGTGTTTATAACGCTCATGACGACGGTGTTTCTTATGGTTTGTAAAAACCGTTGATCCTCGAACAGGAACTTGAACCAGTATAATCCAACCCATTCCTGCGCGGAAAACTTTCTTGATGCCCTGAAATTCTGAAACGCCATAGTCCAGCCCCAAAGGGGAACATAGGTAAAGAGTATGATGTAAAGTATTATGGGAAGGCTCATGTAGAGAAGCTGACGCTGGCGTCCCAGCCTATGAAAAAAGATTTTCCCATTGGAAGTAGTAAGAGCAGGCATTACCTTATCCTCCTTGGACTGGATTTGTCAAAACGAAAGTTTTAAAGAAAAGGGAATGGGGACTAGAGAAAGAAAAATGAAAAAGCTGCGCTCTTCTCTCTTCCCTACTCCCTTATTCCCTTACTCCTCTATGTTAGCTCCAATCTCTGATACGTTGGTTGAGTTGTTGCTGCATATACTGCTCGTATACGCCGATGTTGTTGGTAACTTCCATTTCCCTTACATACGCGTCCCACAGGCTGTCAAATTGGGCGGTTGGCGCGAGGATCATCGCGGGCAGAAGCCGCTTCATGGTCTGCTCGCAGCGCTGAAGCGCAATCTGAGCCGGCGAACCGTCCGGGGGATTATCCATGTTCCATGTGGGGAACCACAGTGAGTTTTTCAGGGGCTCCGCAGCCATCATTTGCGCATAGCCTCCAACTCCGTAGGCGTTATAGAGTTCCCTGTCTTCAGGTCTCAGCATGGCTTCCCTTTCAGGATAATAATCGGAAAGGTTGGTGGGATAACCATCCGCGAAAGAGCCTTCCATCTTGGGGGCCAAGTTGGACCACAGGGTTGCGCGGTTCGCGTCCTGCCAGCTTTGGCTGTCCCAATTGGTGCGCTGTTGCTGCGTGCGGTAAGGAACGCCCTGTGCATTGTACTGCCAGTCTTCGCCTTGAATACCCCAGAGCATCGTGCGCTGTACGTCTTCCGCCAGATAATCATTCAGGAAACGGATAATCCTTACAGGGTCTTGCGCGCTGACAGAAATACCTAATCCACGGCCAATATTGGGAATGGTCTCGGTACGATAGCGGGGGGTGATATTCGCGTCAAATACAACTGGAAGAGGAGCCATAGTGCGGATATGTTCGTTGCGGTCGGTTTTTGCCGCTTCCGCGTTATCGAACTGCCATTGCTGACCGAACAGACCCAATACCCTTCCAGAGGCGATTTTCGCCAGATACGCATCGTAATTGTCGGTAAAGCCGGTCCTGTCGATTAAGCCCTGTTTGTCCATTTGGTTAAGCAATCTGAACCAACGTTTGGAAATATCATTGGTAAAGAAATTCTTATACTCATAAGTACGGGGATCAACAATACCGTTTCCCTCATTGGGATACCCGGCGAGGAAGTTGGGCGGATTCCACAGTTCGAATGCCCGCCAGTCATCGGTAACAACTGTAAAGGGAATCGTCGGCTGGCCGTTAATAGTCCGGTTTCTACTGTAATAGTTGGATATCAATGCAAAGAATTCATCAACTGTAGTAATCCTCGGGTAGCCGGCGTCTCTCAGCACTGCCTTTTGAATCCAAAACGCCGACCCGTTGTAGAAGGGATTTTGCTCCACGCCATGGATGACGCCATAATCAATAAGATGGTAAATGTGGCCGTCTGCGGATTTCATTTTATTCCACACATCGGCGTAATGTGCCTTAATCCTGGGGCCGTACTGCTCGATTAGGGCTTCCAATGGTATCACAGAACCCTGATCGATAAAAAATGTTTCGTTAATCTGGAGTATATCAGGATACTGTCCGCCGGCAACCATGGTTCCCCGCCTTTGGTTACGATCCCCGACAAGGATATCCCAGTTGAACGTAACATTCAGTTTCTCCTGAATATACCTGTACAGTTTATTGCCGGCGGTAGGCCTCGGAGAACCCGCCGCGTCAATAAAGACCGATATTTCTATCGGGTAGTTGGGATCTGTCGAAACGGCTCGAGAATTCCCGCCTCCCGCCCACAGCATTGAGGATATCAGAACGATACCCGCAATCACAAACATTGATTTTCTCATAAAATCCTCCTATAAGAATTTAGAAATTTTCAAAAAAACCGATCTTCCCCCATACTGAGAAATCCAGCTTTTTTGGCTTATTGGAATTATACCACAGGTTCTTTTTGGAAGCAACAAAAAAATAAACGAATTTGAACATTTTTAAAACGACGGGTAGAGCCTGAATTTTTCCCCTTATTCACCCATACAGGTTCCGACAGCTCTCGCGGAATCCAGCATATAGTGGTCAAGCGGCACATTTTTAACCTTGCCCTCGGGAACGCTCAGATCGACTGAGCCTATGTCGTTGCCGGTAACAGCGACCATACGGCCGTATTTCCCGCTGGCAAGGAGTTCCCCGGCGGCGGTTCCAATACTGGTGGCAAGGACTCTGTCCATTGCGCTTGGAGTTCCCCCGCGCTGTACATAACCAAGCACTGTAGCGCGGGTTTCCATGCCTGTTTCAGTCTGAATTTCACGCGCGACACGGTAAGCCACGGACGGACCGTTTTCAAGACGGTATTTTTTGCGCTCTTTTTTATCCATTTCCGCTTCCTTGACAGAATGAGCGCCTTCTGCGACTACAACTATCGAAAAGGTATTGCCGGATTTTGCCCGTTTTTCAATATGGCGGGCAACTTCACGAATATCGTAGGGAATCTCCGGGATGAGGATAACGTCTCCGCCTCCGGCAACCCCGGCGTAAAGGGCAAGCCAGCCGGCTTTATGCCCCATTAACTCGATTACGATGACCCTGCTGTGGCTTTCTGCAGTGGAATGAAGGCGGTCAATGGCTTCCGTGCCTATATCCAGTGCGGAATCAAAGCCGAATGTTTTGTCTGTGCCAAAAATGTCGTTGTCAATGGTTTTTGGAAGCCCGATTACATTGAGCCCCTCGCGGGAGAGTTTGTAGCCGGTGGTGTTGGTTCCGTTTCCGCCAAGCACTACAAGGCAGTCAAGCCCCAGTTTTGAATAAGTTTCCTTGATCGCGGAAACCTTTTCATCGACATTTTCGTCTTTATCGGCTGCCACAAAGGGTTTTTCCCTGCTGGAACCGAGGATGGTCCCTCCGCGTGTCAGGATACCTGTAAAATCTTCAGGCTTGAGTACCCTGGTGTCCTCGTCAATCAGCCCCTTATAGCCGTTTGCTATACCGACGATTTCCATGCCGTAGCGGCTTTGGGCCGTCCGGCAAATACCCCTGATAGCGGCATTCAGTCCCGGGCAGTCGCCCCCGGCTGTCAGAATGCCAAACCTCTTCGTTACACTGTGCTTATCCGCCATATTAACTTTATACAATAAAAAACGTTTTTCCGCAAGGTTAATTTATCCCTTTGCCTCGTTCCAGAATGTGTCCATAATATTGAGGTTTTCCCTCTTCATTTCATGCCCCGATTCCCCCATCTTCTTTTCCACATATTTAAAGCGTTCCACAAACTTGCCGTTTGTCCGGCGGAGGGCAATCGAAGGCTCCACTTTTAAAAAGCGGCAAAGGTTGACACATGAAAAAAGCAGGTCGCCCAGTTCTTCCTCAAGCTTGCCTTCTTGAAGGTTTTTTTCCTGCGTGTTTTCCGGCTGTTCTCTTTTTTGCGCGGCTTCCCGCGCTTCTTCAAGTTCTTCCCTGATTTTCGCGATTACCCCGTCAACGTCAGGCCAGTCAAAACCGGCTTTTGCCGCTTTTTTCTGAAGCGCGTACGCGCGATCCATCGGCGGGAGGCCGCGGCTTATCTCATCAAGGAGCGAATCTTTTGGTTTGCGTCCCTCCTGATTCACTTTTATCGCCGCCCAGTTGTCAAGAACTTCCGCGCTGTCTTTTACTTTTACTTCGCCGAAAACATGCGGATGACGGCGTATCAGCTTTTCATTTATCATGGTCAGTACGCCTGAAACCGTAAACTTGCCCTCCTGTTCATACATGAAACTGAGCATGGTCGCAAGCAGGAATAAATCTCCCAGTTCTTCGGCAATGTGCGCGCTGTCATTTTCGTCGATGGCTTCAAGGCACTCGTAGGTTTCTTCAACTAACGCTCCCCTCAATGTGGAGGGGTTTTGTTCCCTGTCCCACGGACAGCCGTCCGGTCCGCGCAGTTTCGCGACAGTGTCGTATAACGCCTTGAAGGATTCTTCTGTGTTCATTGCTGTTTCGTTTCCTCTGTGATTTTCTTTTTTGCCCATTCCGCCAGCAGGGTTTCAGGCTCGCAGTCCAGGACTCGGATTAAAAGATTCGCCCCTGAGTCAAGGGTTGGCATGAGCGCCTCCTGTTCGGCTTTTGAAAAATCCGACAGTACCCAGTCGATAACTCCCTCGCCGCTTCCTTCCGGTCCGCCTTCGCCGGGCAGCCGGGAATCAGGACGGCTGATTCCAATCCGCAGCCGCCAAAAGTCCTCGCTTGAAAAACATTTTTTCATTGAGCGAAGCCCGTTGTGCCCTCCCAGTCCTCCTGAAAATTTTAGGGAAATAAAACCAAGCGGGAGTTCCAGCTCATCGTGGACGATCATTATTTCTTCGATATTAATTTTATAAAACGACGCCGCGGCAAAAACAGATTCGCCTGAAAGGTTCATAAATGTTTCCGGCATTAGAAAGTGGGTATTTTCATGTAAAGCATATAAACCCTTGAATTTTTTCTGCCATGAAAGAGACGGATAAAAAGGCAGCGCCTGCGCGAGCATCCGCCCCGCGTTGTGTCTGTTGTGGGCGTATTCCAAACCCGGGTTGCCAAGGAAGGCGGTAAGTTTAATCATGTTTTTGGCTCTCGATTGAATTTGCGGGCGTTATTTTGTACTGCTCAATCTCATTGCCGCAGACAATAGCGCAATTACGCCCGTTGTTCTTCGCGGTGTAAAGCGCTTTGTCGGCTAATTCGTAAAGAACCCTTGTATCATTGAAAGCGCCGCACTTTTCAATATATATCCCTATACTCAGGGTTACATACGGCGAGATTGCGGATTTTTCATGCGGAATTTTCAGGCCCTTTATCAGATCGGTTAATTTGGCGACGACAGTGTTTACATGGGCGGCTTCTTTCTCAAACCAAAGCAGCGCAAACTCTTCACCGCCGACTCTGGCTGTGTAGACTCCCATGCTGTCCCTCATGTTGTTAAGCGCCCCGCCGATGGAGCGCAGGCACAAGTCGCCGTTTGAGTGTCCGTAATGATCGTTGTAGTTCTTGAAAAAATCTATGTCGGCGATAGCGATGCACATCCATTCATCCGTAGTTCTGTAGTTGGTAAGGAATCTTTGAAAAGTTTGTTCAAAGTCCCTTCGGTTCCTGAGGCCTGTCAATTCGTCTATTGTGCTTTGAGCGTAGTATTTGTCACGTTCATTCTCAATCCTGCTTGTGCTCATTATGGATACAAGCCGCCACATTGTAAGCTGCCAGCCGAAGAACAGGCTGATACATCCTGCTCCCAATACGTTGATAATGTCGATGATCCAGTACTCATAGGTTTTAACATAAACAGTTGACGCTATAAAAAGCGCCATTGCGCCTAACGTAAGGCAAAGGTTAAACTGCGGCGAAATGGTAAAGAGGAATAACGCGCATATCAAGATACACATAAAGGTTACGGCAAAATTGCCGGGGTTTAGCCATACCCCAAGATATATGCCAAACAGAATGATATTCGCGTAATATGCCGTGATCAACAGATAGATAGTAAGATTTGAAATCTGTTTTCCCTGGTTAAACTGGTGTAATTTACGCCTCGCCAAAACGAAAAGCAGGAGTGAGATAATGGCAGCCGCTATGTAACCGGATGCCCTTGTAAGGCTTCTTTCAATCACAAGGGGGAAAAGCGCAAAGCAGGCTGTTAAGATAGCGGCTACTATATTTGCATAACGCAGAAAGTACAGGTTATTCATGAATGGTTTTTTCATATTTTCATGATACTGCTCCCTGCTTAACGAATACCAGCGCCAGAAGTTTACAATTTTACGCATATATTTTTCCTGTTATAGTATAGTGGACTTGTTCGGAAACTGATATTTCCAAACAGCTACATTATACAACTTTTTTAACATCAGGTATACAAGCAAACCGAAAAAAATGGGTTAATTGACAAGTACGGATTATTGCTTTATGTTATAAATTTACAGGCGAATTAAGGAGCGTATATGATTTATCGTCCAATTGGCAATACCGGAATGTCCGCCGGCGTAATAGGGCTTGGTATGGAACATCTTGATAACAAGCCCTACGAAACGGTCATGAGCGTTATCAATGCCGCGCTGGAACAGGGGATCAACATGATGGATCTTTTTATGCCGGGGGAGCCGGTACGCCAAAACATAGGACGCGCCCTGGCCGGAAGGCGGGACAAGGTTCTCATTCAGGGACACATCGGCTCTACAGATGTGAACGAACAGTACGACAAGAGCCGCGACCTTAAAACCATCAAAAAATATTTTGAAAACCTGTTGCGCTGCCTTAATACGGATTATATTGATTTTGGGATGCTGTTCTTTATTGACAGCGAAGAGGATTTTACCGACGTATTTGAAGGCGATACCGTTAAATACGCCCTGGAACTGAAAAAACAGGGTCGTGTCCGTGCATTAGGCGCAAGTTCCCACAACCCTGTAATCGCCCGCAAAATCGTCCAAACCGGATTGATAGATCTGCTCATGTTCAGCATAAACCCCGCCTTCGACATGGCTGCCGCTGATACTTATGTCCTTGACTACCTTGAGGGAAAGATTGACATTGAGAAAAAGCTCGATCCAGACCGCGCCGCCCTTTACCGTTTCTGCGAACAGCGGGGAACCGCCATCACTGTGATGAAAACCCTTGGAGCCGGAAAGCTCATCTCAGCCCGGCACACTCCCTTCAGCCGTCCTCTTTCGGTAACGCAGTGTATCCACTATGCGCTGACAAGGCCGGCGGTGGTGAGCGCCCTGATTGGCTGCGCGACAGCGGAACAGGTAACGCAGGCTGTCGGCTATCTTAACGCGGGTGAAGAGGAAAGGGACTACAGCGGCGTAATAAAGGACTTTCAGGGAAACATGAAGGGAAGCTGTGTCTACTGTAACCACTGCCTTCCATGCCCTGTGCAGATCAATATCGCCGATGTCAACAAATATCTGGACATAGCGCTGTTAGACGAAAAGAACATACCGCCTTCTGTCGCAAGCCATTACCGCTCCCTTGCGCATCACGGTTCGCAGTGTACCGCCTGTGGAAGCTGCGAAGGACGCTGTCCCTTCTCTGTGCCTGTGATCAGTAACATGAAGAAGGCGTCTGATCTGTTTGGTGTTTGAAAATATGGCTTCGAAGATTCATGATGTCTTTTGTCCCTCCTGAAACGAAGGTATGGAAATAATGAAACTTGTCCCCTCACAGTTTTCCTGCATGACTGAAATTGACCAGCCGTGAGACTCAATTATGGATTTTGCCACGGTAAGCCCCATGCCCATACCCTGTTCTCCCCTTGACGCGCTTCCACGGTAGAAAAGGTCAAAAATGTAGGGCAGATCTTTTTGATGTATGCCGTTTCCGTTATCTGATATGGTTAATTTAACAGCCGTACCGTCCAGACTTGCGTTAATTGAAAGGCATGAGCCTTCGGGCGTATAACGGAAACAGTTGTTTACGATATTGTCAAGTGCGCGCTGTACGAGGAGGCTGTCCATTTTAACGGCAAGGGAAGGGGGAAGGCTGATATTTGATTCAACTTTATGATGGAGCAATTCAGCGTCAATAGCGACTCGTTCAGTAAAGGAAGAAAGAAACGACTTCATGTTTGTTACGCGAACATTCCGCGCCGCCTCGCCTGAATCCATGCGGACATAGTCAAGGAGGTTGTTTATCATCCCTTCCAATTCATCTACTTTGTTGTTGATAATGTTAAGGGAATGTTTTTGTTCTTCCGGGTTTGTGGCTATTCCGTCTTCTATAGCCTCGACATTAGCCTTGATAAGCGCAAGGGGTGTTTTAAGATCGTGGGTAATTCCCATGATAAAAAATCCCCTGCGCCTTTCCTCCTCCTTGAGCGCGTTCCGCATTTTGTTCAGCGAATTGGCAAGAGACGTTATCTCGTTGCTTCCCCCGACATCCACCGCCAAATCCAGTTCGCCGTCGGCGATACGCCGGGTGGCGTTTTCCAGCGTTGCCACGGACCTTGTAATGGAGCGGGCGATAAGCAAAGACATGGCAATGACAAATAACAAAATGATCAATATGATGAAAAACGGAAGAAGGCGCGTTTGCGCCGGAGGATCGGGAAGCCCCGCAAGTTCTTTCAGGCGGATGAATTCTTTAAATTCTTCACTGAATTCATTATAAGTGGAAATAAAACGCCTGTAAATCGCGCTCCCTGTAAAAGCCAGAACCGGAATAAAGACAATGCCGGCAACCAGCAGGTAAAACTGGTTTTTTATTTTCATTGATGCGCCTCATGAACGGCGTTTTTGTCCAGTTTGTACCCCATGCCTCTGGCTGTTATGAGCCATACAGGATTGGCGGGATCGTCTTCAATCTTTTTACGAAGGCGCTGAATGTGAACAGCCACCGTGGTAAGATCGCCGTATAACCCGTCCCACACTTTTTCGTAGATCGTTTCCGGGCTCATGGGTTTTCCGTCGTTTTCCGCGAGAAAGGCGAGAAGGGCGTATTCCTTTGCGGATAACTCAATTGGAACATTGTCTTTTTTCAATGACCGTGTATCCATATCTAGAACACACGGGCCGAAATTTATTATCCGGCTTGTTTCTTTGTCATAAAGCCCCTCCATACGACGGAAAAGGGAACGCACCCTCGCCGTAAGTACCTTGGGAGAAAAAGGCTTGGTAATATATTCGTCCGCGCCAATCCCGAAGCCTGTTATCTGATCTTCCTCCGAAGTCCGCGCCGACATAATGATTACGGGAGTATTGCTGGTTTTTTTGAATCTGGTGAGAAATTCAAAACCGTCCATACCTGGAAGGTTTATGTCAAGGATGATAAGATTGCACTTCCATTTATCAAGCAGCGAAAAAGCGTCTTCCGCTCTGGAAACCGCTTTTACCTCGAAACCTTCCTTGACGAGGTAGCGGGCTACCACATCGGCAAGATCTGTAACATCCTCGATAATCAGAATATTCCCTTTCATTAGGAGATTATATTACCTGCTTTTTGCATCCGCAATAGGAAAGATACCTGTTTAAACAAAAGTTAAACTGCATTTTATACGGCGTTTATGAGCAGTATTACCAATTGATATTTAACGCCGTAATTATATAGAATAAAAATATCATAAAGGAGTACTGCTTTGGCTGAAATCAAACTTGCGACAGATCGTCTAAGGACAGCCCCCATTGGCCGGCTGTTACTTGACTTTTCCATTCCGGCGATAATCGGAATGTTTGTAAACGCGATTTACAATATCGTTGACCGTATATATATAGGACAGGGCGTTGACCCTCTGGGCATTGCCGGCGTCGGGCTTGTTATGCCCGTTATGATGATTATACAGGCGGTCTCAATGCTTGTCGGCATCGGCGCGAATTCGCTCTTTTCAATCCGTTTGGGTGAAAAACGTTCAGATGAAGTTGAAAAAATTATGGGAAACGCGTTCACTCTTCTTTTCTTTATTCCCGGCGTTTGTATAGTCGTGTGCCTTATTTTCATAGAGCCAATCCTGCGCGATATTATGAAGGCGTCAGGTGATGTGTATTATTACGCGGAAAGTTATCTGCGCATTATTCTTTACGGCGCGATTTTCGCCGCGATGAGTCCCGGCCTTACCCATTTTATCCGTTCCGATGGACACCCTAAAACCTCAATGCTGGTACAGATTGTCGGAGCGGTGCTGAATATTATACTCGACCCGATTTTTATTTTTGTTTTCGGTTTGGGAGTCGCGGGCGCGGCATGGGCGACCATCATATCGCAGTTTGTTTCATTTGTTTTTGTTTTGGGATATTTTTCCTCTAAATGGACGCGGCTGCGATTCCGCTTTAAGTATATGAAGTTAGACGTGAAACTCGTCGGCAGTATTCTTGCCATCGGTTTCGCCCCGTTTATCATGCAGTTTGCCATGAGCCTTGTCGGTATTTTACAGAACGCGACAATCCTGAAATACGGCGGCGATGAGGCGCTCACCGCCATGACCATTTTCTTCAGCATGCTTACCGTTGTAATTATGCCGCTAATGGGAATAGGGCAGGGCGCGCAGCCGATTATCGGCTACAATTACGGGGCGAAACAGTACGACCGCGTTAAAAAATGTTTTAAGCTGGCCGTTATCGCCTGTACCGGAGTTCTTTCAGCCGGATTTCTCGTAACGCAGCTTGTTCCCGGTTTTTGTTTCTCACTGTTCAGCAAGGATACCGGGCACTTGCGTGAACTTGGAATAGTGGCAATACGGATATGTACCAGTATGTTCCCGTTTATCGCGCTTCAAATGATGGGCGGCCAGTTTTTTCAGGCAATCGGAAAACCGGTTCAGGCTTCCATTTTGAGCCTTTCACGGCAAATTCTCTTCTTCATTCCGTCACTCATATTTTTACCCGTTCTGTTTGAGACGATAGGCATACGCCCTGTCTACGGCGTATACTGGGCTTTCCCGTTATCTGATTTTTGCTCTTCGATAATTTCGGGAACATTTATCTTCAGGGAATTCAGAGCGTGGAAAAAGTTACGGGAGAATGAATTCAGGCAGTAACATGTTCCATATTTTGGCGCCGACTACGGACGTGACGGGAAACGAATAAAGGGCGTTATAAATACTTGTACAGCCTGTCCAATACTTCCTCGATGGCAAGCGGCTTGCCGACATGGCCGCTCATTCCGGCATCAAGGCATTTTTCGATGTCCTCGCGGAACACGTTAGCGGTCATCGCAATAATTGGGACTTGCTTACGCGTAGTCTTGTTTGCCGTGGGCAAGCTGTGAGTTTCACCTTCGGTGAAACTCGGGGAGGATTCTTTTAACTGTGCCTCAAATGCGCGTATCTGGCGCGTCGCTTCATAGCCGTCCATTTCCGGCATCTGTACGTCCATGAAGATCAGATCGTACTTCTGCGGCGCCTCTCTGAAAATACGCACGGCTTCGATGCCGTTTTCCGCGCAGTCGATCTCCAGAAGCGTCGGCTCCAAAAGCGCGATCACGATCTCGCGGTTGATCTCCATGTCCTCAACAAGCAAAACACGCCTGCCTTTGTAAATACTGGTTATGTCCTGATGCCTGCTTTCTTCCGCTTCCGTTTTTTCGCCCTTGCCCCGTTTCATCAGGAATGTGAAAGTGAAGGCCGAGCCTTTTCCCGGCTCTGAGCTGACCCATATATTTCCATCCATCAGCTCAACAATGCGTTTGGAGATAGCGAGTCCAAGACCTGTACCCTCAAATTTGCGCGCAACGATGCTGTCAACCTGCTGAAAGGGATGGAACAGAAGGTTCTGTTTTTCAGGGCTTATGCCGATCCCAGTGTCGCGCACTTCGACCTGAAGGGTACAGAAACTGTCCACTTCTTCCAGCAGGCGGGCGTTAAGGTATATCCGTCCGCCCTCCGGCGTAAATTTCACCGCGTTACTCAAAAGATTAGTAATGACCTGCGCAAGTCTCTGATCGTCGCCGAGCAGCTCTTCGGGTATGTTACTGTCAATGCTGATCTCCAGCTTCTGTTCTTTTTTATCGATCTGGAAATTGATTACGTTTGTTACGCGCTGGATCAGTTTCTCAAAAGAGAACGCCACAGGCGAAAGTTCCAGCTTGTTAGCCTCAATTTTTGACATATCCAGAATGTCGTTGATGACGCCTAACAAATGTTTTGACGCGCCCTCAATCTTTTTAAAGCAGTATTCCCTGCGCTCAGGATCGCCTGAGGACATGCCGATGCTTGTCATGCCAATGATGGCGTTCATCGGCGTGCGAATCTCATGGCTCATCTGCGCGAGAAAAGTGCTTTTCGCCAGGTTGCTCTGTTCCGCCAGTTTTCTCGCTTCTTCCAGCCGCGCGTTTGTTTTGATGTTTTTGATGAACAGCGCGGCCATAACGATCAGCAGCGCGGCAAGAACGGCGGAGAATACGCCCAGATAGGTTGAACGCTCTTCGGCGTACTTCCTTTCGTAGTTGAAAGTGCGGCTTTTCCAGTCTCTTGTATGCGCTTCGATATCGATCAGGGACATGGCTTTATCAACGATCGATCTTAAGAGGACTTCGTTTATATTAAATCCGAGAAACGCTTCACGCACGGGAGACGGGAAAATGATGTTGGCTTTGTAGCCGGACTGTTCGTAATAATTCGTAAGGGTGAGGCTTTCGGCTTCGGAGGACATTAGCAGATTTACTTTGCCCTGTTTCAGCGCGTCAAACGATTCCTCTGTAGAGGAAAAATATATGATTTTTTCATGGTTGGGGAACAGCGATTTGAAAACATCCTCAAACGACGTTGACTTTTCAATGCCGACGGTTTCCCGTATTATCTGATACAGCCTTAAATCAGGATAATCCGTCTTGGATAAAAGCGCGTAACTGAAAGCCGCGATTGCGTGTTCGGACCACAGGAATCTGCCGCTGCGCTCCGGCGTATACGCCAAATCGGAAACCAGCGCGGATTTGCCTGTTTCAAGCATTTGGAGTATCTCACCCCAGGGCGTATCTATCGCGTTGACAACCTCAAACTCAATCCCGCTTAAGACACTTACCTTGTCCAAAATTTCAGGCGCTATCCCCTGAAATTCTTTATCTTCCCTGTTGTAAAAAGAGAGCGGATAATTGTCCGTCTCCAAAGCGACAGGAACCTTCGCGCCCCTGGAAGTCAGGTCTGTAATATAGGCCCTTTCGTCGTCGCTTAAAAAACGATCAAAGCTGTACATCGCGAATTCATGTTCGCCGTTTGCGTATAACCGGTAAAGCTCGTCGATTCCTCCCGCCTGTAAATATTTATTCACGGCGGATATAATCGGCTCAAGATCGGGATTGGCGGTAGAAAGCGAAACGGGGGTATAGACAAACGGCAGGGCGTCCTCACCGTGTATAAAGTCATAGTCAATAAAATCGTATGAAACGACAGAGTCGGCAATGAACGCGTCAATTTCACCTTCAAAAAGTTTTTTCGCAATCTCTTCGCTGTTTTGCAGCGCCGCTGCATGGAAAGACAGTGCCGGGTAAGACGCGCGGACTAACTGCTCGGTGACCGTCCCTGCGAAAAAACCGATTGTAAGTCCGTTTATGTCTTCCGACGTTTTGATTCTTTTCCCGCCGCTTTTTATGAATACGGTAAGCGAACGTTCCGCTATGGGGGTACTCATGTAATAAATTTGAGCGCGCTGCGGCGTTGGGGTCAGATCGCCTGTAAAATCAATGGCGAGGCTGTTAAACCCTTCCATTAGGGAATCCCATCCGTGGGACTCCTGAACAAACGGGATTGCGAAAAGACTTGTCAAAAGTTCGCAGAACATGGACGTAAAGCCCGAATATGTTCCGTCCGGCAGGATAAACGATTCTGTCGTAAGCGAACTGCCGTAAGAGAAACTGCCCCTGTATGATTTCAGCGCCTCGATAGCTGCAATTTCCTGTTCGGTTATGCCGGGGATGTCATGGTAGGTTTTAATTGAACTTATATCAAAGGATGACTCGTTTTGCGGAGAAAAACATCCGGCGGATATAAACGCGGCTAATAATAGAAGAAACACACCTGTTTTTTTGACCATGTTTTATGAAAATAATTATAACACAGGAAGCGCTTTTGTCAAATGAAAAAGGGAAACACCCTATATTTCAATAGAGACGCGGATCTGCTCTCCTTTTGAATGACGGTTACTCAGCCGCAGAGAATCTCCTGGCTTGTGATGTCGGAGTAAAGGGTAAGCCCGTCCGTTTTCGCCAGATGTAAAACTTCAGCCCAGCTTTTTTCAGATGGCAGAATTTCCCCAAGTAAATTTTCCCGGTTAATAATTTGTTCAGGCTTGAAAATAACGCCCGGCTCTCCGTCAAAAATCGCGGCGTAAAAAATGCCGGATTCTACTATGTCCTGAAAAAAGTGGCTGCCAAAAGACAGTTCCGGTATCAGTCCGCCCTGTTTGTATGACACCTCACAAAGGGCTGCCATGTTGCATAATTCGCTGAAATGAACAGGCACTCCCAGGGAAGGAGTTGTCGTTCCCCATCTTCCGGGCCCTATTAACATGATGTTGCTGCCCTTGAGACTTTGATTCAACATGCCGATCAGACGGGCGATCTGGTACTTGTCCCGCTCCACAAGCGCGAGGTACTCCTGCGCTTTTACAAAGATCACGTAATCCAGAGGAAGGCGCACATTGCCGCCCATAAAATTTCCCGCAGAAGAGAAGAAGATGTTATCCCGCTGAGGCTTCGGAATGTTGACGGCCTTTCCCATTCCTTTTGTCTGTAACGGGCGGCACTGAAGCAGATTAAATTTGAATTTTCCTTCCGGGTTGAAGTTAGCTGCAAACTCAATATCCACCGGGTAATCATAAGCTGTTTCCAGAGTGGAAAGGATTTTTTTGACGAGAACTGGAAACTCGGTTTCAGCTAACAGTTTTCTGAAATCCAGAATTTGCGGCATTGCGGCAATCGGGCGTCCCAGTTCCCGCAGGCGGGCAAGTCTCGCTGAATCCACGCTGAAAAACGCTTCTTTGCCGGTCTTTAAATCCTGATTCCACAAAGTATCCACAGAAACTTCCGCCATGCGGTTTTCCTTAAGATCGAGAACATCGGCCTTGTGCTGTGAAAATTTCTGCTCATCGCCGTAGGAGACGGGCGGTCCCTTTTCCGGGCGGTCAAGAGGAACAATTCTCGCGTAATCGCCGGAAATGCGATCCACAGCGCGGGTTCCAAGCCCAAAGACCAGCCTTAACATTCCGGCGGACGGGTCCATGTCCTTGCTCCACACGTACAGGTTGGAGGAGTGCCCAACGCCGGCGATGTGCGGGAAGAACAATTCACCGTAATGGTCGCCTGAAACGCGCTGTACAAGGATTGCCATTTGTTCGTCCTTGCCGGCAAGCCCCCTGCTCTGCCGGTAGTTCAGGGCGTCGTCGCTCATTGCGCTGGCGTAAACGGTACGCACCGCCTGTTCAAAAGCCTCAAAGCGTTCTTCAGGGGAGCCCTGATTGGCGCAGAAGACGCTCTCGTACTTTCCGGCGAACGCGTTGCCGAAGTTGTCTTCCAAAAGCGAACTTGATCTTACAATAATTGGCGACTGTCCGTAATATTCAAGCATCTGGAAAAATTGTTCGCGAATCATCTCGGGGAATTTTCCGTTCAGAAGTTTTTCCCGCAATTCATGTGCGAGAGAGAAGTAGCCTTCCTGAGTTTTTTGCTTGCAGCGCAATTCCCACCATCCGTTTTGCACAATGTAGGTATAGAAAATGTCCGAACCCAGATAGTAGGAGTCATGCGGCTCCCAGCAATTTTGCAAAACATTCCAGGCGTCTATCTCTAAAATTTTTCTTCCAATCAGTAAACCGACGCTCTTGCCGCCGATAAAGCCTGAGCCGATTTCGCGTGACGCGATATACAAAATGTCGCGAAGGGTAAAATACCGTTCGGCAAGCTCCGCTATGCGCGGCTCCCTGCCGATCATCAGTCCAATTAAAAGTTTTTTTATTTTGGACTGGGTTTCCTCACCGGCGTCAAGAGCGGCGTACGCGCGTTCTAGAGTGACCTCCCAATAATCACGCGCCTGCCTGTTCTGTCCCTGCCCTGAAAAGAGCGCCGCCGCGTCCGCGCTTGAAGTAATGGAGAGGGCTTTTTCCCCGTCTATCAGATGCGGGAAGAACATTGTAGGCGAATAGCGTTCCCAGACTTTCAGCGGGTGAACGTAGAGTTTTTCGTCAACACTGTAAAGATCGAGTAACAACTGGGTTGTGGACCTTATACGGGCGATTGTATTGTGTGTGTGAACTCCTCTTATAAGGGCGAAGTAGGCTACAGTGTCAAGTACAAAAAGAAACGGGCATGTTACGCGAAAAAAGTTTCCTATCATTAAATCAGAGTACCAGAATTCCAAAAGGTCGGTCAGGCAGTCAAAAACATAAAAGGCCTTAAGCCCTTCCTTCTCAATAATGTCATGAATCGTCGTGGCGAAACTTTCAAACCCGACCGAAGCGTCTACCTTGTAAACAATCGAAGGCTCATCGTCCGCCATCAAAGGCTCATGGTTTCCAAACCGGAAATAAACAAGCCTGCGCCCATCTTTTTTCGACTGCTCAATATAAGGCCGTACCACCTGAAGATAGTCCGCGATTGACTGCACCTGCCACACAACATTGTCGCCCAGCCAAAGCATATCGATAACCTGATCCAGCCCCGAAAGCCCCGTGCTTACCTGCTTGTCAACGGTCATGTTATAGCAGACTCCTCATTCTTCTATATAATAGCGGAAAAAAAGGCGTGTTTCAAGGGTACAACGTGTAACAGGGTATGCCGTTTCAATGGCGGATACTTGGAGATAGACGACGTTTTAATGTCGTCTATCGTGGTAGTATCTGCCGTTTTAATGGCGGATACTTGTCTATATTACCCAAAAGGCAGATACTTACAGCAGGTATCTTCTATGGAAACAGAATCGATAACCGAACTTATGGCTATTTTGGTCCTGCAACTGGGGGTCGTCCTCTTTGCGGTACGTTTTTTGGGCAGGTTGGCAAGAAGGATAAAAATCCATCCGGTTCTGGGAGAACTGCTCGCTGGTATCATTATCGGGCCGTATGCCCTTGGGGGTATAAGCCTGCCGGGTTTCCCCAACGGGATCTTTCCCCTGTCGGCAAGCCCGGTGGCGGTGAGTACCGAATTATACGCTTTTGCGACCGTAGCGTCGGTTGTTTTGCTTTTTGTCGCCGGACTTGAAACCAATATCCGGCTTTTTCTCCGT
>JGI24698J34947_10000306_pt1 | contig 21491 bp, 15 predicted proteins | sample TergutMp193P3_FD_34947 | JGI IMG/M metagenome (IMG submission 34947) | reverse complement strand
CAGAAATTCGGGAATGAATTATATACTTGTTTTCCACACTGCCCTCCTAAAATTAACATAAAATAATTTATGCTTAACTAGGATTGAACCTAAACAAAATCGACAAAACTAAAAACTCGCCGAGAAAAAATTTATCAATAAAAAATAACCCTACTAAACGACTATCGCTTATAACGATATTGAATATAATTAAAGTTAAAAATCCTCGAATTATATTTGTGAAAAAATTGTTTTTCGGAGAATCGGTTTTTTCTGATTTAATTTCAGTTTTTTCGTACTTAAAATTATCATAGAGGATAAAACGATAAACAATAAACAAAATAACGCAAATAAAAATCGGTATTATTACGATATTAATATTGTATTTATGAAATCCTGTAACCCAAACAATAATATTTAATAACAATACGGTAAATGTCAATATCCTTATATACGCTATATTATAGTTTTTTTTTCTTAATTTTCCCAAAACGGACAATAAGGCGTCGCTTAAACAGACAAGGCAAAAATTAACGGCGGCGAAAAATAAAAATAATCCTGTTGATATGATTATCAAATCTCCCGTGAAATTAGGCGTCGGGTCGTCGGAATAACCAATTTCGCCACGAATAACCTCGACAATAAAAAGCCATATCATAGCGATAGAGTGTGTCAACGTAACTATTATTCTTAATTTCATTATGGTTCTCCTTTAATTTTTTCTAAAAAATAATATTTTCTGCGGATATTTTCTGCGGATATTTTTGGCAAATAATATTTTTCCCATAAAAAATAAGGAGATTTTAATTATGGCTAAAAAAGACATTGCTTGGAGCGAACTTGGCTTTTCTTATATGCGGACAAATTCGATTGCCCGTATAAAATTCAAAGACGGAAAATGGGGAGCGATAGAACTGCTTAACGACCCGATTGTTCCGATTCACGTCGCGGCGACCTGCCTGCATTACGGACAGGCGGCTTTTGAAGGATTAAAGGTTTTCGAGATGAAAAACGGCGATATCGCGGCGTTTCGTCCCGATGAAAACGCTATACGTATGCAAAATACTGCCGACAGATTGCTTATGGAATGCGTATCGACCGAATTATTTTTGGAAACGCTGAACGTAATCGTAAAAGACAACATTGATTTTGTTCCGCCTTACGGCACGGGCGCAAGTTTATACGTTCGTCCGCTACTTATCGGTTCGGGCGCAAGAATCGGCGTTCAGCCCGCCGACGAATACGATTTTTATATTCTTGTCATTCCCGTCGGACCGTATTATAAAAACGGACTTTCGCCGATTGACGCTTGGATACAAACGGAATACGACAGAGCGGCGCCCAACGGTTTGGGACACGTAAAAGCGGGCGGAAATTACGCGGCGGCTTTATACAGCGACAAATTAGGTAAAAAAGCGGGATTTCCGATTTCGCTTTACGTCGATTCCCGCGAACACAAATACATCGAGGAATTTGGAACGTCGAATTTTATCGCAATTACCAAAGACAAAAAATATGTTACGTCCGATTCGCATTCTATTCTTCCAAGCATTACCAATAAGTCGCTTATGACTTTGGCAAAAGATTTGGGAATGCAAGTAGAACGGAGAAAAATAACCATAGAAGAGTTGGAAAATTTTGTCGAAGTCGGCTCGGTCGGTACCGCTACCGTAATTACGCCTATCAGTTCTATCGCTTACGGAGAAAAAGTTTACAAATTCGGCGAAACGGGCAAAGTCGGCGAAACGCTTGAAAAATTATACAACCAACTTCAAGGAATCCAATACGGAGACGTCGAAGACAAATACGGCTGGATGTATAAAATTTGATTAGAATATTGCGCTTTTCATAATCACTCAATTATCCCCAATTTTTTCGCGGCGATTTTTGCTACTTTTTGTTCGGCGATTTTTTTGGAACTGCCTTGCGCGGTTCCTATTTTTTCGTTTTCAATTTCTATTTCTACGGTAAAAGTTTTTTTGTGTTCCGGTCCGTCCTCCGAAAGTATTGCGTATTTTACGGGGGAAAGTCCTTTGCTCTGCAAAAATTCTTGCACGAGCGCTTTGTAATTTATGTTTTCTTCTTGCGCAAGCGCCGTTTCTATAAACGGAAACAACTTTTTTTCTAAAATTTTTCGCGCATTATCCAAGCCGCCGTCCAAATAAACTGCCGCAATTAACGCTTCAAATGCGTTTGAACAAACGTCGGTTTTGGGATTTTCAAGATTTTTATAACTTTTGCCGAAAATCATAGCGTTTTTCAAATTTATGCCGTCGGCTACCTCTCCGATTATTTTTCTGCTGACGATAAGCGATTTTATTTGCGTTATTTGTCCTTCCGTATAAACGGGACGCCTGCCGTATAATTCCTCGACGACCAAAAAATCAAGTATGGAATCGCCCAAAATTTCCAAACGCTCGTTTGAAGCGATTCCCGTCGGGTCAATTTCGGGATTTATCGCGGATTTATGCGTAAGCGCGTGAAAAAGCAACGCGCTATCCTTAAAATAATATCCTATGGATTTTTGAAGTTCGTCAATTTCGTTTCGCTTCATTTACATTTCTTAATAACCAAAGAACAATTATGACCGCCAAAACCGAACAAATTGCACATCGCCGCGTTTATCGTCCTGTTTTTCGCCGTATTCGGAGTATAATCGAGCGGACAATCGGGGTCTGGATTTTCGTAATTTATAGTAGGCGGAACAATATTTTCCGCAAGCGTTTTCACCATTGCCACAAACGCGATTCCGCCCGCGCCGCCAAGCAAATGTCCCGTCATCGATTTTATAGAACTTATGGATATTTTTTGCGCGTGTTCTCCAAATACCTTTTGTATGGCGAGCGATTCGTTTTTGTCGTTTGCGGGAGTAGAAGTTCCGTGCGCCGAAATATAATCTATTTCCGTCGGTTGCATATTCGCGGTTTTAAGCGCCATTTTCAACGCTCTTTGCGCGCCTTCGCCTTCGGGAGCGGGACTGCTCAAATGATAAGCGTCGCCGGTCGCTCCGTATCCTACCAATTCCGCGTAAATTTTCGCGCCTCTTTTTTGCGCGTGTTCAAACGTTTCCAAAACCACGACTCCCGCGCCTTCGCCCATTACAAATCCGTCTCTGTTTAAGTCAAACGGCGAACTCGCTTTTTGCGGATTTTCGTTGCGCGTGCTCATCGCTTTCATAGCGCAAAAACCCGCAAATCCCAAGCGCGTCATAGCCGCTTCGGTTCCGCCGCAAACGCAAGCGTCCATCATTCCCGCTTTAAGCGCGAGCATCGCGTCGCCTATTCCGTGCGCGCCCGAAGCGCAAGCCGAAACTATTCCGTAATTTGGTCCCTTAAATCCGTATTTCATAGAAACCATTCCGCTTGCCATATCGGCAATCATCATAGGAATAAAAAACGCAGAAACGCGACGAGGTCCCTTTTCGGCAAGTTTATTCGCTTCGCTTTCCAAATAACTCAATCCGCCGACTCCCGACGAAATAATTACCCCCACTCTTTCGGGGTCTATGGAAGCGTCCAAAAGATTCGCGTCTTTAACCGCTTCTTCGGAGGCGGCAATCGCGTGAAGAATATAGCGGTCGGTTCTGTTTACTTCTTTTGTGTCCAAATAATTTCCAAAGTCCACGCCTTTTACTTCGCCGCCGATTTTTGTGGGCAAATCCGACGTGTCAAACGCCTGAACGAAATCTATTCCGCTTTTTCCGTTTTTAAGCGAATTGAAAAATTCGGCAGCGCTGTTTCCGCAGGGATTCACCGTCCCTAATCCTGTTATTGCAATTCTTTGCGTCATTAAATTTCCCCTTTATTTTATTAAATTATCTTTTCTAACTCTGTCAATTCCTCGCTGAACGGCGTCTCTAACTTCCTGCGAAAATTCAAGCGAGTTTATAATTTTTTCCGCGTCCATAGTAAAAGACGCGAGCGATTCTACGTGATTTGCCTCCTTAAAAAACTCTTTCCAAACGCGCAAAAAGCCGTCTAAAAGTTGTTCTTCCGTCGTGTGTTTCGGTTTAAAAACGACGTTTGCGGCGTTATATTTCGCCCAGTTAATCGGCAAATGCAAACGTTCTTCCGCTTGCAATCGCTTAAAAAACGGCGTATTCGGAAAAGGCGTCGCTATAAAAAATTCGGCGGTTTTAACGTTTGCCACGCGACAATATTCCAAAATTCTGTCAAATTGGTCTTCGTGGCAACAATCGTAGCCGACGGCGAACGAACCGAAAAATCTTATTCCTCTGTCTTCGAGTTGCTTTACCAAATCGACGCATTTATTCCAAACGTTTTGGTCGCCTTCGTAAAATCTTGCGCTAAACGGGTCGCTTGCAAAAACGGTGTACATACTCGTCGCGCCCGCTTCGGCAATTTTGTCTAAAAATTCGGGATTGCTATTCATCGCGGGAGAACACGACAAAAACATTTTCACCTTAAAATCCTTAATTTTGTCGCACAATTCCATAACGTAATTGGTAATTCGCGGACGATTCAGCATTATCATATCGTCGGTTATGTAAAATTCCTGACCGCTCAATTCGCGAATGTCTTCCACAACCTCGTCCATCGGGCGAAGGCGCGTGCGATTTCCCTGATAAATCGGGACGTTGCACCATTCGCAGCCAAACGGACATCCCCGCGTAACGCTTATGAGCGAAGCGTGCCAATCGTATTTGCCTTTTATGTCGAAAAGTCCTTTTTTGGGAGTTATTATTTGTTCGGGTTCGGGATATTGCGCCGCCTGATAACGCGGTTTTAAGCAACCTTTACGATAATCGTCGATTTGTTGCAAAAATATGGTGTCGCCTTCCCCGACCGTGAGCGAAGTGCAATGTTTTTGCACGTCATCGGGAATCATAGAAGGATGCATACCGCCCATAAAAACGGTTTTGCCCAACGCCAAAAATTTATCGCCTAATTCGTACGCTTTCGCCGCTTGCGGAGTGAAAAAACTTATGGCGACAATATCGGAATCGTCGTTAAAATTTATTTCCTCGACGTTTTGGTCTTGAACGTGATATTCGATATCGGACTGCGTGTCGCACAGTTTCGTTAAAATAGGAATGCCCATAGAAGGCGGCATCGTGTAAGCCCAAGTCGCGGCGATTGCCGGAAACTCCGCAAGTTCCGGTCTTGCTTCCAAGAATTTGTAAAACTTCGGATATATAAATTTTATTTTCATTAACGTTCCTTGTTTACTTTTTCAACAAATACCATATAAAATACTATTTGCAAAAGAACTTTGCGTTAAAAATACGCAAAATATTGAAAAACAAAGTTCGCAAAATAGAAAATTTATAAAAACAAAAACAAAACGCAACACACACCCCCCCAAAAAAAAGCGGAGCAAAATCACTTTACCCCGCTTTCGTTTTCTTCAAAAAATCAAACAAAAATTACTGCAAATCGTTTGCCTTTTCTCTGCTTGAACCACTCGGAATAGCCATATTAAAATATACACCGAACGATAATCCGAAAGATTTAAGTTTATAATCGCCGCTGTTGTCATAACTACCCGGCGCATCTCTCCATTTATAATCGTCATAAGGATCTGTCCAAGTAAACGTCCATACGTTACCGCCTAAACCCGAATAAGCGTTAAGTCCGGCGTAAGCGCCTATATTGGCAAGCGGCGAAACTGCAAATTCCACGCCTAAATTCGCAATACCTCCAATTGTATATTGAGCATACCCATACTCAACATCGTAAGTAAGGTATTTAATCTCTCCTGTCTTAAGAATGACTTTTTTGAAGCCAGCCCCGATTTCAGGCGCTAATACAAAACGTCTGATATACAATTTCTTTGTAAAAGACAATTCGCCGCCAAAACTTTGAGCGTTTTTAATATCTCCAATATCAGTGCTACCGCTTGCACATCCGAAAAGATATTCACCGCTTATATTCAACCAAAGTTGCGGTACGGGAAAACCTGTTTCTTTGAGCATATTAGCCATATTGCCGCTTATTTTAATTCTAGGACCATACATATAATCCTCTATTTTAACGTCTTTAAATTGCAAACCTCCGCCATTTATCCCTCCGTCTTCAATCGAATAAGGAACCGCAACGCCCATAATTGCCACATCAAACGGAAGGTGCGGTATTTCTCTTACGGTCGCGCCAACGTATGGAACTCCTGTAATTATTTGCGCCTGCGATTTCGATTCTTCCGTATCGGTTTTTATTTTATTTACCATTACCCAGCCGCGTCTTTTTTCGGTAACGTTGCCTGCGCCGTCTTCTCTGCTTTCAAAAACGCGATATTTGTCGTCGATAACCACGCCTTCGTTTTTACCGATTGACATTTCTACGTAACGCGGACTTTTGCTAACAATTTGCGCGGAAAGTTGAAACGCGGGAATGCTTCTCGTAGCAACTTGCACGTCCATTGCAATAAGGTCTACCGCGTCTTGAAACGCCTTGTTTTTGTTTGCGTCTACTCCCGTGCGAGTTCTTTGTATTGTGGCTATTATTTTAGCCGTCGGCTCTTGTCCTTCGTTGTCTATTTTCCACCAATATCCGCCTGCGGTAAGTTTTATTACAAATTCGCCTTTGTCGTTTTTACCTTCTTCGTGACCCGCGTAAACAGGAATAAAAATGTAAGCGGAGTTCATAACCGCGTTCAATTCGGCTTCGGTAATTCCCAATTCTTTCGCTTTGTCGGTAATGAAAGAATTTTTTTGCTGTTGCGAAAGCAAATTCTGCGCGCGAATTTCTTTTTGCGCGTCGACCGCCCGCAAAATTACGGGAACAATAGTCGCGTTCATTCTTTCTTCAATCGGCATACGATTCGACATATTTACAAATTTGTCTACGGCTCTTCGACTTATTATGTTATAGTCAAAACGCGCCATACGCACCGTGTCTTGTATCGATTTTACAAGATAGGCAGCCCATCTGGGGTCGTCCAAATTATAGTTAATATATCCGGGAACGTCCAAAAACGTTACGGAACTCCTTGAATAAGCGCCCGCTTCTTTCGTAGAAGCGTTGTTTTGTTGGGGAGCGGTCGGTTGCGCAACCGCCGCGGGTTCTTCGTCGTCGATTTCCTCTTCGTAAACGTTGCTGATATCTTGCGCGAAACAAGCAAACGAGAAAACTACCGTCCAAGTCGCTATAAGCGACAACTTTTTCATCCTGTCAGATTTTTTCATAGATGTAAAACTCCTTAAATTAAAGTAAAAAAAATTAAAATGTAACCGTTTTCACCCCATAAGATACTATTTTTTTCGGAAATGTTACGAATTTTTTTTGAAAAAACGCATTTTTATTTTGCGAAAAATTATTTTACCCCCGAAATTTATTTATAAAACGGGAGAAAATATGCCGAAAGGAAAATCCGCAAAGGACTATAAAACCGCGACGAAACTAAATAATATTTTTGGAGCGATTATGCTTGCCGCGCTTATTATAGGACTTTATACAGCGTTTCAATTTCTTATGAAAGTTGAATTTTTGGAAAATACGGGAACAGAAAAAAACAAACCGCACACTTCGCAAGAGGCAGACGACGGCAAAAAAGAAAAGCCCAGCGCGGTTAAAAACGTAAAAGAAGCCACCGACAAAAGTAAAAAGATAGAAGAAATTCGGTAGAAAAAGCGAGAAATGGACACTTTAAGATTAAAAAAAACAAAAAATAAAAGCCACATCAAAGATTTTCGCGTTCAGTTAATTTTAGTTTTCGTCGCGTTTTTCGTTACGTTTTTGTTGAGTTTGGTAACAATAGTCAATATAATGGACGATTTGCTTCAAGACGCCACAGACAACACGCTTTCTTTAATCGACATAAACATAAATAATACCGTCGAAAATATTGACATTACTTTTGAAAACGCCGCTTATTACATAAAACGCAGAATAGACGAAGGCGCGGACAATCCGCAAATTTCGCAAATTTTGACCGATATAACGAATTGGATGGCTTCGTCGGGAAAATTGCACATTTTCAAAACGGGAATTTACGGCTTTATTCGCGGAGAATATTTTTCCGCAAGCGATTGGATTCCGCCCGACGATTATGTTCCGCAGAGCCGCCCTTGGTTTATAGAAGCGCAAAAAGCAAAAGGCGAAATTGCAATTATTCCTCCCTATATAGACGCGATGACAAACGAATGGATTATAGGATGTTCCAAAGAAATTTTTGACGGCGATTCAAATTCCGTCGGCGTGATTTCTATAGACGCATTTTTAAGCAATATTTTCAGTTATACCGAAAATACGAGTTTTGAACACAACGGATACATAATTATTTTGGACGACGAACTTCGAGTTTTGGTTCACAAAAACGATTCTTATATAGGAAAACACATTACCGAAGTAAATTCAAACGCGCAACGGCTAATAGACAACATAAAAAAGCGCGACACAGCGGCGATTTCGCAAAAAATATTTTTGACCGACAACCGAACGGGAATGATAATTTCCATAAAAAAAGCGCAAAACGGATGGTACATTTTAAGCGTCGTTTCTATGAACGCTTTTTATTCCAAAGTATATAAAATCGCGTTTATTTTGGCTTTAATCGGGCTTATAGGATTTTTGATAACCGCCTATTTTTTGCACGAATTTTACAAACAAAAAAAGATTGCCGAAGAAGCAAACGTCGGCAAATCGGTATTTTTAGCGCGAATGTCGCACGAATTAAGAACCCCGCTAAACGCAATAAAAGGATTTGCCGAAATAGAATTGCGCAAAAATCACGACGCGGACACAAAAAATAATATTTCAAGAATTTTTTCGTCGGGAACCACGCTTTTGAGAATAATAAACGACATTTTGGATATTTCCAAAATAGAAAGCGGAAAAATTGAAATTGTAAAAACCGAATACGACACGGCAACCCTAATAAACGACGTTATAAATATGAATTATTTCAATTTGGAAGAGCGTTCCATAGAATTTGACGTGGAAATCGGCGAAAATATTCCCGCAAAATTTTTCGGCGACGAAACTCGCATAAAGCAGGTCGCGAATAATATATTATCCAATGCGATAAAATATACGACGAAAGGAAAAATTTCAATTTCGTTTTTGGTTAATTATACGGGCGATAAAAATTGCGAATTTATAGTCGACGTAAAAGATACGGGCATAGGAATTTCAAAGGAAAATTTGAAAAAATTATTTTTTGAATACGCGCGTTTCGACGTAGAAAAACACAAAGAAGTTAAGGGAACGGGATTGGGTTTAAGCGTTACCAAAAAACTTGTGGAACTTATGGACGGCGAAATTGTCGTAGAAAGCGAATACGGCGTGGGAAGCAATTTTAAGGTAACGATAAACCAGTCCTTTATCGGCGATTCGGTTATTTCGCAGGAAACGATAAAAGAGTTAAAAAGTTTTAACTCGTCAAAAAGCGAAATTTCAAAAAGCGGAATGGGAATTATTAAGGAAATAAATTTTGTTTCGCTTCCAAACGCAAACGTTTTGCTTGTGGATGACGCGCAGGTAAATCTCGACGTAGCGACGGGAATGATGGCTCCTTACGAAATGAATATTGATACGCTTTTAAGCGGCGAAGAAGCGTTAAAATTACTCGCGAACGGCTGCGAAAAATACGACATTTTGTTCGTCGACCATATGATGCCCGTTATGGACGGAATAGAATGCGTTTCTAAAATTCGCGCGCTAAATTCTTTATACGCAAAAAACGTCCCGATAATAGCGCTTACCGCAAACGCTATCGTCGGCGTGGAAGAAATATTTTTGAAATCGGGCTTTAACGGATATATTTCAAAGCCGATAGACGCGGTAAAACTTAACGAAATAATTCGCAAATTTTTATGTTCAAACGAAAATTTTGCAGAAAAAAGCAAATTATCCGCAAAAAAATCCGCAAAAAACGTCGCGGCAAGCGAAATAAATTTTGAAAAAATAGACGGAATAAATTTTGAAGAAGGCATCCGAAAATTTAACGGAAATTTTGATATTTACGTCGGAATATTAAAGTCGTTTGTTGAAAATATTCCCGAAAAAATTGCCGACGTTTCGCAGCCGTCCGCAGATAATTTATCTAATTACGGCATAACGGTTCACGGAATAAAAGGCAGTTGTTACGGAATCGGCGCGACAAGTTTAGGCGACAAAGCAAATATTTTAGAAAAACTTGCAAAAGAAAACGATTTAGATAAAATATTAAACTTAAATTCGCAATTTATAGAGAGCGCAAACAAGTTAATTTCCGACTTAAAACAATTTATAGAAAACAACGCCGCGCAAAAAAAGACCTTAAAAAAACTTGAAAAACCCGACGCAAAATTATTGAAAGCGCTTAAAATTTCCGCCGAAAATTACGACATAGAAGAAATGCAAAAAATCGTAAAAGAATTGGAAAGTTTTGACTACGAAAACGGCGCCGAATTGATAGAAAAAATTTCGAGCGCGGCGGTTTCGTTCGATTATCAGACAATTATCGATATTTTGTCCGATTAAATTTCTATGCTTATCGGGCAGTGGTCGCTTCCTAAAAATTGCGGATGAATTTCGACGTTTTTTACCGCGCTAACAAAATCGTCGTTTACGCAGCAATAGTCGATTCTCCAGCCGACGTTTCGCTCTCTCGCCTGCGTTCTGTAAGACCACCAAGTGTATAAATTCGGCTCATTCGGATGTCTTTGTCGAAAAATATCGCAAAATCCGTTTGATAAAAATTTTGTCATCCATTCACGTTCTTCCCAATAAAATCCCGGCGAATTTTCGTTGTTTTTCGGATTTTTCAAGTCAATTTCGTTGTGCGCAATGTTGTAATCGCCGACCAATATGACGTTTTTGCCGCTTTCGACGATTTTTTTCAATTTCCAAAGCAAAAAATCGCAAAAACCGAGTTTATAATCCAATCTCATTCTCTCGTCTTGACTGTTTGGAAAATAACAATTTACAAGCGTAAAATTTTCAAAATTAACTATTATCGTTCGTCCTTCGCAATCGTATTTTTCACTGCCAATATTTTCAACGCTTTTCGGCGCGATTTTCGTATAAATTGCGGTTCCGCTGTATCCTTTTTTTGTCGCCGAATGCCAAAAACTTTCGTATCCGTCAATGTTTAATATATTGTCGCTTAACTGTCCTTTTTGGGCTTTCGTTTCCTGAATCGCCAAAACGTCTGGCTTTTGGCTTTCAAAAAAATCAAAAAATCCGTTTTTGGCGCAAGCCCGTATTCCGTTTACGTTCCAAGAATAAATTTTCATTTTTCAAACGCTTCTTTCAAATTTCTAAACACTATTTTTTCGTCGCAGGTTTGCGCTAATTTTTCGTGCGAAACCGTTCCCCACGACAGCAAAAGCGCGTCCGCTCCAAGCGCGGCGGCGACTTCAAAATCGTGGGGAGTATCGCCTATCATAAGCGTTTTTTTTGCGTCTATTTTTCTGCTTTCTATCAGTTCTTTTCCTCTTTGTACTTTGGATTTCGCCAAATTGTCATAAACTCCCGCAATTTCCGTAAAATACTCTCGCAAGTCAAAAAAACTTACCATATCGCAAAGTTCGTTTTGTTCGTAGGCGGACAAAATAAATTGCGAAATTCCCGCGTTTTTAAACTTTGTCAGATATTCGTGAACTTGCTGATGAACTTTGATTTCGTTCCATTTCGGACGATAAAGTTCCGCAAATTTATCGGCGATTTGGCGATATTTTTCTTTTGGAAGTCCTACTTCTTCGTAAAATTTTGAGACGGGAAAGTAAAAACGCTTTTTATATTCGTCAAAATCCATTTTTTTTAGGTTGTATAGTTCGCATTCTTCGCAATAAATATCGAAAGTAAGCCGCGAATCGTCGACAATAGTCCCGTTCCAATCCCAAATTATCGTTGTGTATTTGTTCGTGTTCAAATTTTTATTCCTTATGTTTTTTTGGGGAAAATACTATTTTGCCGCGCCAAAAAGTATTTTTGCCTTATGAAATATAAAAATTTAAGAGAAGAAGAGATAAAAATTCGCGTCGGGGACAATTTTTTTCCTGACTTTGATTGTGCGTCTATAATTCAAAACGTCGACTTTTCGGTTCAAATAAAAAGTAGCGGACAAATTTCGTTTTTGCAATATTTATTGTGGGCAGAAGCGAAAGCCGCGCCGACCGACATAACAATTATGCTCGCGCAACTTGTCTTAACTATTAGAAAGTCGCGGACTTTTAACGAAATTTTGCCGCCGCCGTTTTTGGGCTGTTTTGATTGCGAAAAAATTGCCTTTGTTCATTATCACGAATTTTTAGAAATTTTTCATAAAAACGATTTCAATTGGAATGTTACGCCGTCAAACAGAGAAACACGCGAATTTAAGATAATATGCGATACATTAAAAAAAGTTATAGACAAAAAAAATATTTTTATTTTTGATTTTGAAAAAGACGAAAAAGAGTTAAAAAAATTTATAAAAGAAAATTTTATAGTGGGAAAAATGGAAACAAGCAAAATTAGAATTGATAAAAATAATTTTATAAATATTTATAACAAATGGCTTGATATGGTTAAGCCGACAATTATGCTTTTGAATTGGGAAAAAGCGAAAAAAGCGGGAATTATCGACGGCGATTTTTATTTAGCCGACTTGCTTTCAAGCGAAAATCAAACGTTAAAAGAAAAATTATACGTTATATTAAAACAAACTAAATACGTAATGGACAGACACGAAGACGAATACGGCTTGCTTACATCTAAAGAAGTAGATTTTTCCGACAAACAAAGAGCGCATACAAAATTTTGGGCGATATACGAACGTCCGCCGAAAGAGGAATATTGGGATTATATTATAGAACGGCGCGATTTGCTTGTTCCGCAGGACGTTCGCGAAAGAAAAGGGAGTTTTTACACTCCGAAAATTTGGGTTGAACTTTCTCAAAAATATATTGCCGACGTTTTTGGCGAAAATTGGCAAGACGAATATTACGTTTGGGATTGCGCGGCGGGAACGGGAAACTTGCTTGCGGGTTTAACGAATAAATATAATATTTACGCCTCTACTTTGGACAAAGCCGACGTCGATGTTATGCACGACAGAATAGACAACGGAGCGAATTTATTGAAAGAACATTGTTTTCAGTTTGATTTTTTGAACGACGAGTTTGAGAAATTGCCGCAAAAATTACAAGATATTATTAAAAAAACTCCCGAAAAACTAATAATTTATATAAATCCGCCTTATGCTGATGCCAGCAGTAATATGAAGGCAGGTAAAAAAGCGGGAAACAGTTTCAATAAAATTCATAATAGGTACAAGGATAAATTAGGTAGTTTTTCTCGTGAATTGTATGCGCTATTTTTAATACGTATTTATTTTGAAATACCAGATTGCAGAATCGCCGAATTTTCTAAATTAAAACTATTGTCCGTTACGCACGCCGAAAAAATGCGGAATTACTTTTTAGCAAAACTTGAAAAAATGTTTGTTGTACCTGCCGACACATTTGATAACGTGACGGGTAAATTTCCGATAGGTTTCAAAGTGTGGAATTTGTCCCACAAGAAAAAATTTCAAAAAGTAAAAGCCGATGTCTTTGACAAAGCGGGTAAAAAACTTGGTACAAAGGTCATTCATTCCTACGATGATACTCAAAAGATAAACAGATGGATTACGAATGGAAACGGTAACGCCAACGGTAAAAATAACGAATTGGGCTATGTCAGTTTAGGTAGGAATGATATGCAGAACAGAAATGTTATTTTTATTACGAATGAAAAATCGTTTGCGACAAATTATTTCAGTCCGATTTATTTGGACAATTTAATCGAAGTGTGTATCTATCTTTCGGTACAGAAAGTTGTTACATCGTCGTGGATTAACGATCGTGACCAATTTCTTTTTCCAAATAAAAAGTGGAAAAAAGACAAAGAATTTCAAAATGATTGTTTGACGTTTACTTTATTTCACGATTCAAACAACATCTCTTCAAAGCACGGCGTAAACCATTGGATTCCGTTTTTTGAAAACGAAATAAACGCCAGTGAAAAATTTGAAAGTCATTTTTTATTAAGTTTTATGAACGGAAAAATAATTCCAAATGGATTCTCAAATTTATTTGAACAACAAGAAGACAAAATAGGCATTAAACTTGAATTTTCTTCCGAAGCAACAGCGGTTTTTGACGCGGGACGAGAACTTTGGAAATATTATCACAGCAAACCAAAAGTAAACGTAAATGCAAGTTTTTACGATATTCGCGAATATTTTCAAGGAAGAAGCGACAAAACGGGAAATATGAACAGCAGAAGCGAAGACGAGAAATATACCGAACTTATTTCAAATTTACGCGAAAAAATGAAAATTTTAGCAAAAAAAATCGAGCCGAAAGTTTATGAGTACGAGTTTTTGAGAGAGTGAAAAAGAAGTTTTCGTCGATTTGAAATTTGTGGTATCGGGAAAATACTATTTGCAAACGCTTAAAAACAGACAAGCGACTGTTTTTAAGCGAAAACGTGAAACGGGTTAATCAATAAAACTCAATAATGTCGGCTGTTATAACGTACTTTACCGTAGAAACAATTCCCAAAACAGTGGTAAATTGCCTATCGTAAGTAACATTTACCATTGCTTGATTCGGCTGTAATTCATAATTTCTTAACAGGTTTCTCCTTGCTTCTCCGATTATGCCGTTGGGAGTAGCCAGTCCGCCTATGCCAAAGACATAAACGCATTTGCCTATTCCAACTACGCCGCGATGAACATACCTGAAATTCTTGCTTCCGTCAATTAAGACGTTTGTTTGATTTAACGCCGACACGCTTGAAGCGCCGGGAGTACCTGCGCAACCGAACAAAAACAAACTGAACGACAACGCCGCCATTGTTTTGATAAAACTACTCATAAAAAATCCTCCTTGCGTTATTTTAACGCGGTTTAATTTTTTTTTGTCGAGCAAGGAGAAAAAGGTCGCCCTGCCCATAATCATAGGTTTTACCACAAACAATGAGTATGTACGACAGATTGATTAACGTCGAGATGAGCGCGTGCCACCAAACAGAACGACCCGAAGAGGTGCGTTGTGGTTTGCGCTCATCTTAACGCTAAAAAACAAAAAAAATCAATCAGACCGACAAAATTTCGCAATAAAATTTCATCGCCTCATTGTTTGTGGTATCGGGAAAATACTATTTGTCAAACATCATTAACAATAACGCGAATACTTTGCTTAAACAAAAAAGATTTTTTTCGCGTGAAAAATTAAATTTTCGATAAAAAACTCTTGCTTTTTTTCGGGAGAAAAGTGTATTTTTATTGGGTGATTTTCGGGAGAAAAGTGTAAAAAATTAACAAAAAATCGGGAGAAAAGTGTATAGAGAAAGCATTAAGTCGTTAAAACAGTGGAAGTTAAACAAAAATAAAAAACCACTCGTTTTTTTAGGGGCAAATAAGTAAAACTTGGATGACAAACGTTCCTTTGTACATTATCGGAAATTATTTCGGCGAAAAAGAAAAAAAAGAAGAAGAGTAAAAAATTCTATTCCCCGACGCTATTTACAGCGACTCCGCGCCTCTGCAAAAGCGTGGCGTCTTTGGAATAAAGAGAAAGCAACGCTTCTATATATGCTATTCGCGCCCGCGCTTCGTCGAGATTTGCCGACACCAAATCACGCTGAACTTGCAAAACTGCGTATCCCGTCGATTTTCCGACGTTCATTCTTTCTTGTTCCGCGTCTAATTTTTGCTGTTGAAGCGCGCTGACGGTTTTTGCCGTTTCAATTTGTCTAAACGCTCTTAACGCCTCTATATGCGCCGCTCTTATTTCGTATTCGAGAAGACGCAAAAAATTTTCCAAAGATAATTTTTGCTGTTGCAACGAATATTTTGCGATATTATTTTTTTGCCGCGACGAGCCAAGCAATGCGGGAAATTGAAGCGTCAAGCCGCCGGAAATTTGGCTTTTACGCTCGTCGGGCGAAAGCGGATTTGAAAACGATTCCGCATAAGACGTTTCCTGCAACGAAATAAAAAAGTCGAGTTTCGGCAAAAGTCCGTTTCTTGTCGCGGTCAAATCCAATTCGCCTTTTTTCGCCAATAAATTCGCCTGACGAAAATCCTGCCTAAACTTTTTCGCCGCCTCTATATGCTCTTCTACGCCGCCGACTTCGCCAAGCGACACGACCGTATCTGTAAGAATTATTTCCGAATCCCAATATTGCGGCGCGTTCATAAGATAAACAAGATAAAGAAGTTTTTGCCGATACGCGCTTACCGCGTCGAACAGTTGTCTTTCTCTTGAAGCCGCTTCGGCAGTAATCGCCGCAAGGTCAATGGCGGCGACGTTTCCAATTTTTAGTCGCTCCTGCGATTCGTAAAGAAAACGTTGCGCTAAATCTAAAGAATATCGATAAATTTTTACTTCTTCGCCGCTCAACATCAAGTTCCAGTATGCGCGTTCGGTATCTGATAAAAATTTTTGCGCGTAAGCCGACAATTCTTCTTCGCGCATTTCTACGTCGATTCGCGCTTTGCGTATAGGAACAAGATTTGCCAGCGGATTGCCCCCCTGCAAAAGCGCTTGCGTTACGGTAATTCCTATGCGATTTTCATATTCAAAACCTTCGGGAGCCGCCTGCTTTGTAGACGGATTTAGCGGCGAAGCGTTTGCCCAAAATTCAATATTTGTTCCGCTTATAGTCGCTTGCGTTGCGGACAGCGAAATTTCCTGCGACGAATCAAACGGCTCGCTTGTTTTATAAGAAACTCTAATTTGCGGCTCGTAAGCGTAATAATTTCCTTTTAATAGAGACGCGGCAACATTCGTATTTATTTTTTCTATGCGCACAAGCGGATTATCGCGAAGCGCGCGGGTTAAAGCGTCGTTAAGCGAAAGATTAAGCGTATCAGCCGCAAAAATAATATTTACAAAAATAAGCGCAAACGCAATACTTTTATTTTTCATACCGTTACTAAAACCTTTCTTTTTCTTTCGGCTCTTTGCTCGATTACCGAATAAACAATCGGCACCAATACGAGCGTAATAAGCGTAGAAACCGTAAGTCCGCCGATAATAACTCTCGCCATCGGCACTTGCGCTTCGCTTCCTTCGCCTATTCCGATTGCCATAGGAAGCAGTCCTAAAACCGTCGATAAAGCCGTCATAAGAATAGGACGAAGCCGTCTTTCGCCCGCAGTTTCTATGGCGGCAAAAAGTTCCAATTTTTCCTGCCTATACAGACGATTTGTCAAATCTATCAGTACTATGGCGTTATTTATCACCACGCCGACCAAAATTATACATCCTATAAACGCTTGTATTGTAAAGGGAGTTCGCGTGGCAAGCATCATAATTACGACTCCCGTTAAAGCCATCGGAATTGAAAATAAAACTATAAACGGGTCTTTAAACGATTCAAATTGCCCCGCCATTACTAAAAATATTAGCATTATCGCCATTGCGATTCCGAAAAATAATTCACTCTGCGCTTTTTGTTGTTCTTCCCAATCGCCGCGAATTAAAACTACAAATTCTTGCGGTATTGCGATGTCTTTTATTGCGGCGCGAATGTCTTCTACAACGCTTTTCATATCTCTTCCCGCGTAATTTACGCTTACGGTTACTATGCGCTCGCGGTCGCGGCGTTCCACTCGCACGGGTCCCACTCCCGATTCTATATTCGCCGCGCTTTGCAGAAGTATTGGTTCGCCGCTACTGTTTAGTATGGAAAGATTATTTACGTTGCTGACGTTTTGTCTGTCTTCTTCGGCAAATCGCGCTACTACGTCGTATTCTTTTCCCGCGACGCGAACCTTTGTCGCCGCCGTTCCTCCGAGCGCGGTTTGAACGGTCGCGCCAATCTGAGTCGCGGACAATCCGAGTTCTGCGGCTTTGCTTCTGTCTATTGTTACGCGATATTCGGGCATTCCCGCTTCGCGGCTTATTTGCACTTCGGTAATTCCCGCCACGTGCGACACCGCTTCGTTTACCTGTTGCGCAAGCGACTGCCCGATATCCAAATCGTAGCCGCGTATTTCTATGCCTATCGCTTGGTCGGTATTTGCTCCCATTCGCATTATCCATAAGCCCTGTCCTTCGCGCACGCGAATTGTCGCTCCGGGCAAATTTGAAAGTTTAGGTCGAAGGTCGGCGGCGACTTGCGCGGAAGAACGTTTTCTTTGATTTATCGGAACAAGCGCGGTTCGTATCTGCGACACGTTGCTTCCCGACGACATTCCGCCAAGATTTGCGCCTATACTCGCGAGCATAAATTTTGCTTCGGGAACTTCTTGACGTATAATATTTTCAACTTTTTTTACGGTTTCGTCAAGCACTTCGAGTTTTGTTCCGACTTCCATTTCTATGCTTATTCTAACGTCGCTTTCGTCCGTCGCGGGCATAAGTTCCACACCCACAAGCGGCAAAGCCAAAAGCGAAAGCACAAAAAGCACAAATATCGCCACTACTACGGTAAGTCGATTATGCAAAGCCCAATGAATAATTTTTCTGTATCTATGCTCGATTTTTAAGTAAAAATTTTCCGAAGCGCGAAATATTTTTACCATAAGCGAATCGCCCGTGTGCTTCAAACTTTCGGTTTTTAAAAACTTTGACGTAAGCATAGGCACAAGCGTAAGCGCGACTATTAAAGAACAGGTTATCGAAAATCCTACGACATACGCAAGCGACTGAAACATTATTCCCGACATTCCGCGCATAAATATTACGGGAATAAATACGACCAAAGTGGTTATCGTCGCCGCAATAACAGCCGAAGCGACTTCTCCCGCGCCTTTTACCGCTCCCTCAAACGCGCCCATTCCTTTTTCTCGCTTGTGAAATATGTTGTCCAAAACGACTATCGCGTTATCCAGTAACATTCCTATTCCCAAAGCCAAGCCGCCGAAAGTCATCATATTAAGCGTAAATCCGCAAAAATAAATCAGCGCAAACGTCGCGACGACCGAAATAGGAATCGCCGCGCTTATTATTAGAGTGGTTGTTATGTTGCGCAAAAATAAAAGAAGCACCAATATCGCTATGCTTCCGCCCATTAAAAGAGCCGTAGTAACCGACTTTATGGAATTTCGCACGTATCGCGCATTATCTACAAGCGGCATTATTTCCAAGTCCTCGAGGTCTCTGTTTATGCGATTTATTTCTTTTATTACGCCGTCGGCGACCGCTACGGTGTTGCTTCCCGATTGCTTGCTTATCGAAAGTCGAATACCCGGAATTTGGTTTATACGCACAAACGATTTTACGTCTTCGTGCCCGTCTCTTACTTCCGCAATATCCGCGATTCGTATCGGCACGCCGTCTTTTACGGTTATTACGGTATTATTTACGTCGTCTACGCCCGTATATTCGGCAAGCGTTCTCACGGTTATTTCACGATTTCCCGAAATTACAGAACCTGCGGGAACGTTTTTGTTTTCGCGTTTCAATGCGGCTACAACCATATCGGTCGATATTCCGTAAGCGTCCATACTCGACGAACGAAGCGAAACGTGAACCTGTTTTTTTTGTCCGCCGCGAATTTCTACCGTGGCGACTCCCGCAACTCGTTCCAAACGATATTGAACTTGGTCTTCGAGTATTTGTTGAATTTCGTGAATATCTTTGTCTCGCGTAATTACGCCCAAAATCATAATCGGCATTGCGGAAACGTCAAATTTGCGGATAAGCGGTCTATCGACTTCTTCGGGAAGAACGCCCAAAATTCTGTCTATTCTGTCGCGCATATCGTTCACGGCGGCATCCTGATTCGTCCCCCACGGAAACGTTACGCGCACAATGCTTCTGCCTTCAATGGACGTCGACGTAATTTCTTCGATTCCCTGAATTCCCGCAAGCGCGGCTTCTATCGGACGGGTAACCAACTCCTCAATTTCAAGCGGACCCGCGTTTTCGTAAGTCGTAATAACGCTTACGGTAGGCATAGTAATTTCGGGCATAAGGTCAATAGGCAAGCGGGTCAGCGAAAAAAGCCCCATTACCAAAACTATAAGATAAATTACGGTAATAAGAATCGGTCTGCGGACGGGAAGCGAAATCATTGAACGTTCGCTCATTTACTATTCTCCATTGCGAGTTCGTCTTTCTTTTTTTCGGGATTTTTCTCGTGAATTATTACTTTTGAGCCGTCGCGCAATAAATGTTGTCCAAGCGTTACGATTTGTCCTTCAATATCGGTAGGAGATAATATTTGCGCGTATTTTCCGTCGTTTATTCCGACTGTTACGGGAATAAATTTCGCCGTAAGCGAATCGTCAACAACAAATATAGCGTTTACTCCGTCTTTTTCTACAAGCGCGGCGGAAGGCACAACTTTCGCGTTTTCGTCGCTTTCAAGTACGATATTTATACGCGCCGACATTCCGGGCATAAGCAGATGCGAATCGTTTTTCAGCGCGATTTCCACCGCCGCGGTTCGCGAAGCCGATTGAAAAAAAGGCGCGACTCGAAAAACTTCTCCTTCAAACGATTTTCCCGGTACCGCGCTCGTAGTTACGGCGGCTTTTTTCCCCTGATTTATACTGCGATAATCCTTTTCGGTAACGGCAAGTTCTACGAAAACCGTATCGATTCCCACTATCGTAACAACCGCGCTTCCCGTCGAAAGCAGCGTTCCGCCGTCGATGTGACGTTGTGCGACAAATCCCGCTTTTGCGGCTCTTACCTGCGTGTATTCAAAGTTGGTTCTTGCCTGCGACAAAACGACTTGTCTTTGTTCGAGTTGCGCTTCGGCAAGTTCGCTGCGCGATTTTTGCGTTTCAAATTGAGTGCTTAAACCATCGAATTCCGCTTTTGAAACTATTCCTTTTTCCAATAGCCCGCGCGCCCGTTCAAGTTCTCTTTCGGTGTGATTTAACTGCGCTTTCGACTCGTCAAGCGACGCTTTGCTAACTCTTACCTGCGTTTGCGCTTCGTCCAATGCGTTTCGATATTCGGTGTCGTCGATTTTGGCGATAATTTCGTTGGATTTAACTTCGTCGCCTATTCGCTTGTATATATTTAATAGTCGTCCCGGAACTTTTGCCGACACGACGTAAGTGTAAGACGCTTTTACCGCTCCCGAAAATTCGCGAATATCGGTCATAGAACGTGTGCTCATTTTAGCGGTTTCCACCGCGACGGGCGCGCCGCGTCCCGCTCCTTGCGAAGAAGCGCCTTTCGCTCCCTGACTTGTAGATAATATACGCGCCGTTACTATGGCGATTACCGCGACGACCGCGAATACAATTATAACAACGCTATGTTTCTTTTTCAACCTGATTACCCCATTTTTTACGTAAATATCTCCGTTTCTCCGTTTGTTTGAGACAGTGAAAATACTATTTGTTACAAAAAATTACGGGAATTTATTAAAAACGCGATAAAAAAATTAAAATTTTACAAATATTATGATTTTAACCTTTTGCCAATTTGCCAAATATTATATTATTAGTCGAAAATTAACACAAAACTGTCAAAAATTTTGGCAAAACAGAATGAAAGGTAAAAACGGTATGAACGACAAAATTAAAAGAATGCAAAATAATTTCGCTATTTTGTTGTGTACCGTATTATATTTTATTCTTATGAATAATAAGGTACGAGGAGGCGGTACCCCCCCCCCCCCCCCCCCCCC
>JGI24698J34947_10000305_pt1 | contig 21527 bp, 25 predicted proteins | sample TergutMp193P3_FD_34947 | JGI IMG/M metagenome (IMG submission 34947) | reverse complement strand
GACGATATATTTTTCAATATGAATCACAGGGAAAAAGTGGAATTTGATATTGTTTTGGAAAATGGAAATTCGGTAGCCATAATAGAAGTCAAAAACCGAATTCGCCCGAATTTTGTAAAAAAGCTGGCAGAAGAAAGAATAAAGGAATTCCGCAAATATTTTCCCGAATACAAAGGTTATGATGCCTATCTAGGCATAGCAGGCTTTTCTTTCGGTGAAGATGTTTTGGAAGAAGCGAGAAAATACGGCGTAGGCATAATCCGGCAGGTTGGTGACGGCATTGAGGTTGATGCTACGGGGTTAAGGGCTTATCGCTAATAAAAAATCCATAGCAGCACCGGCTTTTTTGTGTCTTTCAGTTTAGCGTCAAGCCAGGTCATTGTTTCATCGTCTGTAACAGGGCAGCCCATGCTCCAACCCATAGGCAAATGAAAAGGATATATCTCAAAGGAAGAAACAGGCGTAAAAGAATGAAGCACTATGATACGCTTAAAGGCGTTGCTATTGCTTGCTTCCAAACCGTGCAACTTGTAATGCACATTAATACCATACTGACTATAGGCACGGGCACCTGTCTTGTATTTTCCAAGCGAAGTCAGCCAACTTCCTTCTTCGTTGCTGAAAAGAGGCTCGGCACCTGTACTTTTCTTATCGTCTTTCCCGGCTCCGTGAGCAAGCAAAGCCTTTCTTTCCACTTCCTGTTTCTTAAAGTCATAAACAAACATGCGATACTTTCCCGAATGGATTTTCATATCAATAAGGATGCAAAAGTCTGTGTTGCAATCGTTGCTTTTGCAAAACTGCAAGGCTTCCTTTGCTTTTTCGTCTATTCGCGTAGCTGATAGCTCCGAAACTTGGCTGCCATTGCCGGAAACCAACGCAAAAGCACTTAAAATCAACACAAAAAGGCCTAAAATGACTGCTATTTTCTTCATTATTATGGAAAATTTAGAAAATATTCATGGCAATGCCTTGACAAACGCAAAATTTTTTTCTATATTTACTGCGTTAGATTTAAGCAGGAGATACAATATTATGCCACTCACTGCCCAACAAGTTGAAAAACTCTTGCTAGGGAAATATACGTTTGAGCACTTGAACTTTTCCATGATGCTCATGCGAATGAAAATGCTTTACGCAAGGGATCCTTCGTATTCTTCCTTGCAAAATTGTACCAAGGAAATATGCGACTTTCTGGATAAATTCAAAGCGCACATGAGCACCGATTACGCCATTTTGGCAAGACTATAACCCGAGGAAACCTTTATGCTAATATCTTTTCAAGAAACAGCTAAACTCATAGAAGACGGCAAAGTGCTTCACATTGCCGGTACCGAAGCCATGCTTAAAAAATTGCCAAAAGGCAAATGGATAGGCGGTTCCACAGAGTATTTTATGGTCAGAGGAGGCTGCAAAATCTCCAATGAACTCCTGTATGTAACAGAGTTCCCCTACGAGGATTTTTTAATAAAGGCATATTCACCGGAAGAAGTGAAGAATGTTGCCGCCGATGCCTACGACAACGGCTTTTCCATAGTGATTGTACCCTTTAACAGCGCAGTGCACAAGGAATATGCCCAGAATGCAGACGGCTACAAGGATATGTTCATGAAGAACATTCTGGGATGGATTGCCGGCATGAACCTGGAAGTTCCGAGTCAAACCCCCATAGCAGTTTGCGGCACGGATGCTTCCGCCCACAGCAATAAAGCCGTGGTGCTTCATTTGAATATTCCAAAAGACAAAACGGCCAAGGTGAATATCATAAACATATTCTCCCAAGACCTATCTTCGCCCGTTATCACCTTTCCCGAAGGAGGCTTCTCGGCAACAAAGTGCCTTATAAACGGAAAGGAAACCGTGTTTGCCGATTACATAGCGCAGAATAAAATAGACATAAAACTTCCTTTGGTCGGAGATTATGAAGGCAACGGCATTAATATTTCCTTCAAAACCATCGAAAACGGAGTTGTGAATTTTTATGCGCCTACATTCAGCCACATCCAGTACAGAATTGCAAAAAGCATTGAAAATTACGAGAAGGAGTTCAACAGCAGAATTGCCAGTCTCAAGGAAACAAAGGCCGTATTTTCATGCAACTGCATACTTAACTTTTTGTTCGGAGAGCTTGAGGGCAAGAAAATAGATGCCTTTGCGGGGCCTATAACCTTTGGAGAAATCGCCTACCAGTTGGTAAACCAAACCCTGGTGTATGTAACCGTGGAATGATTACCCTAAATTTCTATATTTACTTCTGGCTTCAACCGGAGGAAAGTATATGGGATTCATAGGCGTACAGGAACTGCTGTTAATACTGCTCATTGTGCTGGTGCTGTTTGGGGCAAAAAAAGTTCCCGAACTGGCCAAGGGCCTGGGCATAGGAATAAAGGAATTCAGAAAGGCAGCCAAGGATTCGGATAATGACAAAGAAACCTCTTCCCTAGATGACAAAAGCAGCAAGTGATAACGATGGCGGCAACGGAGAAATGCCGCTTGCAGCCCACATAAGAGAACTGCGGAATGTACTGATTCGCTGCGGTTGTGCCGTTATTGCCTGTTCCATTCCCTGCGCAATATACTGGAAGCAGATTTTTGATATAATAGTATCCCATTCGCTAAGACTATGCCAGCCAAAAGTGCATATAATTTACACCGCTCCGGCAGAAACAATAATGATAAGTTTAAAGATAGCCTTTGTGTGCGGCTTGATGCTCGCTTCTCCGGTTATATTTCAACAGGCCTGGAGTTTTATATCCCCTGCCCTTTACAAAAGGGAAAAGGTTTTGGCACTCCCAACCGCACTCGCTTCTACCTTCTGTTTTTTGACCGGCATAGCCTTCAGTTTTTACCTGTTGCCCCTTGCCTTAAGATTCCTGACCGAATTTGCAACCGGCGCGCTAGACCCCTTTTTCAAGGTTGACGAATATTTCGGTTTCCTGATAAAAATATCCCTGTCCTTTGGCTTTGCCTTTCAACTGCCTGTGGTGGCTTTTGTGTTTTCAAAAATGGGCTGGATTGACCACAAATTTTTACTGCGTAATTTTCGCTATGCAATAGTGATCATATTCATAGTGGCGGCAATTCTCACTCCCCCGGATGTTCTGTCCCAGATAATGCTCGCTTTGCCGCTGCTTGTGCTTTACGCGCTCAGCATACTGATTTCCTTTCTTGCGGGGCAAAAAAAATGACAAGCGGAGTTGGTTTTTCCGAAATTCTTTTAATCCTGGCCATAATGGTGATTTTCGTTGATTCAAAGCAAATCCCCGGGCTTATAAGGAAGAGCATCAGGATTGTATCGCAGGTGCGCGCTGCGGTCAAAAAATTCATAGATGAACTGGATGTAAAATGAATGTCTGTTATATTTCTAGATTACCCCAATGCAAATTACCTCTTCTTCACAACTGCGCGGGGTGTTCCCTGCCCTCTTTACCCCCCTGAAAAATGATGACCCGCGCTGCCTGTATAATTCCATAGACTACGAAAAAACAAAAAAGATGATAGACGACCTTATAGGTGCGGGTGTCCACGGTTTTGTTCCCGTGGGAACAACGGGGCAAAGCGCAACCCTTAGCAGCGAGCAGCATCTGGACTTTATAAAATTCACGCTGGACTATGTGGACGGCAGGGTGCCTATAATAGTAGGTGCCGGTTCCAACAGCACAAAAGAATCCATTGAAATAATAAAGGAAATACTGAAGATTGCCGAAGTTCCCATGCTTTGCCTCACGGGTTATTACAACACTCCTCCGCAAGAGGGCATTTATGCTCATTTCAAGGCGCTCAGCAGCGAGACCGGCGCAAAGATAGTTCTTTACAATGTACCCGGGCGCACCGCCAACTACATACATCCCAGCACCATAATAAAACTCGCCGAAGACAAAAACATAATAGGCCTTAAACAATCCGTTGAATTCCGAATCGGCGAAACATTCTGCGAAGACACAAAGAGCATAATTGACCAGACCAAAAATCTGGACTTCACGGTTTTATCCGGCGAAGACGGTGCCTTTATAGACATGCTTAAATTCGGCGGCACAGGCTTGATCAGCGCAACCGCAAACATCCTGGAAGCGGCAAGGATTTTCGTAGAACTCTACAACGCTTTCCAAAAAGGCGAAACCGAAAAATGCGATAAACTCCAAGCCGATGCACGCGACTATGTAGAAGCCGTATTCTGCCGCAAAAATCCCATCCCGCTGGGAACCTTCTTCAACAGCCCTCTACTCCTCCCCCTGATGAGCGTAAAAGACACGGAACGAGGCGAAGAAGCGGAAGCACGAATTCAAAAACTGATAAAGGAAAAAGCACAGAGTTTGCTGAAATATTTTTGAGATGAGCAACATCAGAGCGATTGCATTTTGTGCCGTCGTAGGGGCATTGCATGCAACACCCACCGGCACATACATAGAAAGCGACGAGGCTTGGGTGTGGAATTCGGCAATTCAATATAAAAAGGGCAAAACGGATTCCGCTGTTTTTGCAAAACTTGCGCAGATAAAATCCGGCAGCCCTGTTGACCTTTCGCAAATCCAAAAGGCAGAAAATTCACTGCTCCGGCTTGGATATTTTTCAAAGAGCGGAGAAACAAGGCTTTACCGCATAGCAAACAGAAACCGCATTGTTCCGGTGTTTGATTTAAGCGATGCAACTGCGAATTTTGCCGAGGCTTCTTTTAGCTATGATGCGGAAAAAGGCGATTTTAACGGGCTTGTGATGGTGCAGCTCATGAATATTGCCGGTACTGCCAGGGATTTTTCCTTTGGCGGAGAAAATTCAAAAAACTATCGCTCGGCGGAAATGTCTTACAGGGAACCTTTTATATTCGGCTTGAACGGTTCGCTAAAACTTCACGGCGAATTTTTGGAATACGATTCAACCAGGCAAAGAAATGCTGATATAAAATATTCCCAGAAACTTGGCTGGGAATGGCAGTATTCCGTTGGCGGCGGCTATAAAAACGGCAAGTTATTTTCTTCCCTTTCGCTGGGATTCGACAGCAGGGATAAAGTTCCGCTTGCTTTCAAGGGTTTATTCGCAGAAATGTCCGCAGAGTTTTCAAAATTTGCCGCGATGGGTTTGGGCGGGGAATATTATCAGCCGTTTTCGGAAAACTGGACTTTGCTTTTGGCGGCAAAGGGTTGCGGAATGTTGCCGGCAAAGAATTACGCAAGGGAAGATTTGTTTTTCGCGGGAGGCCGCAACGATTTTCTCGGTTTGCAGCCGCGCAGCATCAGAACAAGGGCTTACGGGTTTTCGGAGATGGATTTTCAGTGGCACGGCTTAAAGAATTCCGCCTTGCATATTTTCGGGCAAAACGGAATTTACAGGAACACTCCGCCTTTTTCCGGCTGGGAAAGGGTTTTGGCTTACGGCTTGGGTTGGGAACAGGGCATTTCAAATGCCGGCATAGCCGTTTATTATACGCTTTTGCACGGCATGAGTCCGATGGACGGATTGCTGAACATGTCGGTCAGGATTGGGTTTTAGAAACGCCAACGACTACACTCCGTCATCTATTAATCCAACCCCTCAATCTCCGCCTCCGACAAGCCGGTCATTTCTGCAATTAGGGCAACATTCAAGCCTTTAGCCTTCATTTTACGCGCCGTCTGCAAAACACCTTTGATTTCGCCAAGGGCAATGCCTTCATCTCTGCCAATGGCAACACCTCTAGCCTCGCCAATAGCCACGCCTTCCTTCCTGGCAAACTTCATAGACGCATTGTAATCAAGCATATTCATACGACTAGCCTCATATTCAGAGAGTTCCTTCGCAGTAAAGTTAGAAATTCTCGTCTACTTTTGTCATTATTTGTCATAAAAAAAGATAGTTAAAAGCGGCTTTTTTAGCCATTTTCGGCTATTTTCGTAAAATATGGATTTATATTTTCTAAGGATATGTTTTAAAGAGGTTTTTTATGAAAAAGGTTCTGTTTTTTGCGATGCTGGTTTTTGCAACCGGTTTGCTGTTTTCTTGTTCTGATGATCCGGATCCATCGGATCTCGATTTTGCCGATAAAGGGAACGATATTGGCAATTATAAGACCGTCGTTATAGGCACACAAACCTGGATGGCGGAGAATTTGAATTACGCCGTTGCAGGGAGCAAGTGTTACGGCGAAGGCGGTAAAGTTATAATAGATTGGGACGAAGATGATATGCCCATTACAAAAACATTATCGCCCGCAGAAGTGCAGTCTAATTGCGAGAAATACGGTCGCCTTTATGATTGGGCGACAGCTATGGCACTTCCGTCAAGTTGCAATGAAAATAGTTGCTCAAGGCAGATACAGTCCAAGCATCAAGGTATATGTCCTTCCGGGTGGCATATTCCGAGCTATGACGATTGGAATGTTCTTGTGGATTATGCGGGAGGTTCTTCAACTGCAGGCAAATACTTAAAGGCAACTAGTGGCTGGAATGAAAACGGTAACGGCACAGACCAGCACGGCTTTTCGGCTCTGCCGGGCGGCTACGGCGGCTCGGGTGGTAGTTTCGACGGTGTTGAGCGCGGCGGCTTTTGGTGGAGTGCCAGCGAGGACGAGGATGGCAGCAATTATGCCTACAACCGGGACATGGACTACGGCTACGACGACTCATATGGGGATAGCTTCAGCAAATCTGGCTTGTTCTCTGTGCGTTGCGTTCAGGATTAAGCGGTTGGGGTGCTTGCATCCTTGCCACCGCCGCTAGCGAAGTTTTACCAACAAAGGTGTTTTATGAACTCTATGGCAACACAAGCATACCGCACTACCTGCTTTCCCAAGGAAAACGATAGGTTCGGCGATTACATACCTAGCGAATATTTAGGGCAGGAACTTGAAATTATCGTCCTGCCTGTTTTTAAGAAGCCGGAATACAATGAAGAAACAGTGGCGGCTATGCAGGAAGCCCTGGATATTGTTGACGGAAAAATAGAAGCCAAGGTCTATTCCAGTATTGAGGAGTTGGATGCGGATATTGACGCAGAGGAAGACGAATAATGCTTGGATTTGCAACCACTGCCAAATTCAGAAAAGACAGAAAATTGATGAAAAAGCAGAAATTTACTATATTACCCACATGAACAGATTTCTTATTTCTCTCGCGATTTGCGCTTCTGCCGTTTTTTCTGCGGATTTGACCGTTGTTGCCATGGATTACAAGCAGGAATATGCACAGCGCTACAAAACAATAGTATTGAGAGGTCAAAAAGGTACCGCTTTTGAAGCTACCACAAACGGCAACGGCATTGCCCGCCTTCAAGTTGCAAACGGTGACACCTACTCAATCTGGTGCGACGGCATAACAGGCGAATTTGACTGCGGCTTTGGCAATACATGGCCGGTTCCGCACAATGCAGGTTCCGGCGAAATTCGTATTTACTATGATGACGACCGTTTTGAGTTAAAGGGAATAACCTTTGCAACGGGAAAATCCGAACTTTTAAGCTCTTCCTTCAAGATTCTGGAAAGCACCGTAAAAGGCCTGCAAAAATACGACTCGGTAAAGGTCGAAATTTCCGGGCATACCGATAATCAGGGCGGCCTGGAATACAACGACAAACTGTCGCAGGCAAGGGCAGATGCGGTTCGCGATTACCTGATTAAAAAAGGCATTGCGGAAAACAGGATAACAGCCGTGGGGTATGGCTATTCGCGCCCAAGAGCGGATAACAAAACCGAAAATGGCCGTGCGCAAAACCGTAGAATTGAGATTGGCATAATACCATAGGAGAATATGCAAGGCGGAATACTTCGTTCGGGTAACTTCTTGCTGGCAACACCGGCTCTCAAGGGCAGTTACTTTCAGGACTGCGTGATTTTCATGCTGGAATGTTCGCCCGGAACCGGCTCCTGGGGCCTGGTTATAAATCATCCGGTGCACATGCCGCTGGACGAGGTATTTAAAAGAAATCCAAAAATGATGAACGGATTTGTTCCGGCAGAGATGCTAAGGGCGGAGCGCAACTTGCACACCTTCTTTTTCGGCGGGCCGGTTCAGAACACGGATCCCTTTCAAAAACTTTCCGTTTGCATCCTGGAAGTGGGCTTCTCCGTTTTTAACGGGGCCTACGAAATTTCAAAGGGAATTTTCATATCCAGAATTCCTTTGGACATGGAACTTCCCGTGTCCAAGCTGCTGGCTCCGCAAAATAAAACGGCGCGTATTTTCTTTGGCTACAGCGGCTGGGAACCCCGGCAACTGGAAAAGGAAATCCTTGACGGCGCATGGGATATTTCAAGCCCCATTCCCTTTGATGTATTTTCCAGAAACAGGGACGAAATACCAATAACAGCAAATAAATTCCGCGAGTGCTATGAAAACTACCGAGCCTAACCATAATTATACGCATAATGCTCTGCGGCAAGTAACGGTCGAGCAAAAAAAATGGAGTTTACACGGCTTTTCAATTTCCGGGCTTTCAACATACTTTCAAATTCCCGAACTGGATTTGTGCATAGACATGGGCGAATGTCCCATGAGCGCGCTCAGCCTGAACCACGTTCTCCTAACACACTCGCACGGCGACCACAGCCGCTGCCTGATGCGCCACAACTCGCTCCGCCGCATGATGCAAAACCCCACTCCGGCGGTATATTACATTCCCGAAGCCGTTTACGAACTTGCCGTTGACCTGATAAGAGCCGAAACAATGTTTGAAGGAGTTTCCGAAGAACGCTTTGAACTCCCGCGCCTTGAAAGCGTTAAATCGGGCGAATATTTTGGCCTGGCATACCGCAAGGATCTGGAAATATTTCCGTTTAATGTAAAACACTCCATTCCCGCGCTTGGCTACACGGTTTTCTATAAAAAGAAAAAATTGAAAAGGGAATATATCTCCTGTGAAAGAGAGGAAATCATATCCCTTAAAAAATCCGGCGTTGAGATTACAAATGATGTAAACGAACCGGTAATTTCCTTTATGGGAGATTGCCTTGGCGAATCGCTTTGGGAAGAAAGGCACATCTGGAACTCCCCGGTGGTAGTTTGCGAATGTACATTTCTGGAGAAAGACGAAATAACCATGGCACGCAAAAAAGGCCACACCCATATAGAACACCTGGCGCAGATTCTCGGCAAAGTCGGGGGCAATATGGCCTGCCAATGCATAATCCTGACGCATTTTTCCATGAAGTATTCAAAAAAGCACGTTTTGGACATTGTAGATAAAATTATACCGGAAGAATTCAGGGAAAGGGTTAGAGTGTTCTTATGAAAAGAAGTCGGTGGCTGGCGGTCTTTATTTTAAGCGTGAATATGGCGTATGCTCTGGACCCCATGTACGATTACCGCTATACGCTTGGCCCCGAAATTCTGGTTCCCGATGCCTTTCATGTGGGATTCGGCGCATTCAGCCGCCTCAACGAAGATGCCAAGGTTGTCTTTAATTTTCAGGTAGGCATAATGAACAATCTGGAAGCAGGCATGAAATATATGGTTGGAACAAATGACGACTGGATTATAACAAGAAGCACATACAGAAATCACACCCTGTCCATGATTGATATAGGTTTAAAGTATGCAATTTCGCGGAACCTGTCCTTGCAGGCAGACGTTCCCATGGCTCTTAATAAAGACAGGGAGTGGGGGGGGGNGCTTTCGCTTTCGCAATGGGACGGCTACACAAAAAACGTCTCATTTCTCTTTGAAGGGCGTCTCGGTTTTGGCGGCGCAGCCGGAAGCGACAGATACGTAAAGCCCGCCGCGGCTTTTATACCCTATTTTCAAATAGGAGAATCCTTCAGGATTTGCATAGGAACAATAGCTTCCGGAAGCAATTATTTCAAGGACGATTTTATGGTGGACATTCTGCCGAGAATTGAACTGGGGCTGGTATGGTTCCGCCTGCAGGCCGAGACCTCCATTGGAATTTTAACCTGGGATGCCGAAAAATACAACCGCTATGCCCTGTTCATATCCGCGGATATCTAATGCCCTGCAGCATTTAAGATATCGTTGATTTCAAACTCAAAGGAATATCCGTTTTTGCCGGCTATCTTGTTTTTAACCGCCTGAACTGCATTTGCCACGGAAGAAACATCCCTGTTGAAAAACTTGCCTATTTCGCTCAGGGAAAGCCCTGTTTGCTTGCACAGATAAATTGCTATTTGACGGGGCTTGTTTACCTTTGCCATGCGGCTTTTTCCGCAAAGGGAATCTGCGGGAACATTGAATGCAAGTGCGGCTGCCGTGGCTATGGATTTCATTGAGGGAGTGTTTCTTGTATTTTTTTCTTCGTAAATGGAGCGGATTATTTGCGGGGTTATTTTACACTTTAAAAGCGCCTGCCTTGCCGCGAGGTCGTTTATTGCGCCTTCAAGAGAACAGACGCTTTCGCCGAGTTTTCCTGCGATTAGTTTCCAGCAGTCTTCAAGCATATCGGCAGGCAGTTCCTTTTCCTGCGCCTTTTGACGCAGGATTGCTATGCGGGTTCGCAAGTCGGGGCTTTTAAGTTCGCATTTTATGCCCATTTTCAGAAAATCCAGAAAATCATCTATAGGAGAAACCTTGCTTTTGGGATTGATTGCAAGCACTATTGAACGCCCGATTTTTTTCAATTCCTTAAGTATTTTAAGAAGTTCGGTTTGCGAGGATTTGGAAGTATAGAGATTTTGCAAGTTATCTACGAGCAAAATATCCGCTTGAAAGAGCATGGCTAAATTGCCCCTGTCTTTTTCCTTGAAAAAACGGTCTGAGTCCCACAGAACGGCTTTTTTTGCCCAGTTTGTTGAGGCTTCCCGCCCTATTGCATGAAGCAAATGCGTTTTGCCCAAACCGGATGCCCCCTTTATGATTAAAAAATTCTCCTGATTCCTTGGCATGGCGGCTATGAATTTTGCGCTTTCCAAAACAAATTCGTTGGATGTTTCGGCAATAAAGTTGTCCATGCGGTATTTTTTATAGAAATTGCTGCTTCTTAGCCTTTCCGGGCTTTTGAGTTCCGGTAGCAATGCCATAACCCTGTTTTCTTCTTCGATTTCCGGGGCAATAATGATGATTTCGTTGATGTCGGAATCTATTTTTTTTGCGATTTCCAGGAAAGATCCGTAAAAATGCCCCAAAAGCCATTCTTTGGCGAATTCGCTTGGAGCCTCAATCGTTAAAATGCCGTTTTCTGCGGATAAATGCTTTACGGCAGAGAGCCACTTTAAATTGCGGGCCTCCTCGGGCTTTATTGACTGCAAAAATGCCGAGAGACACTGCTCCCATAGAGAAGGAGCAGGCTCGGCAGTGCTTATATTGACATTCACAAACACTCTAAAAATATCCAAAAATTTTAGAGACATTACAAGTAGCAGAGAGGCCTCTTTGCCCTTGAAGCCCAATTTTTCCTAGGCACTTTTATTTTTTATCAGGTTATTAAGGTTTTATTAACACTATACTAAGAAATAATAAACAAGTTATTAAGGATATATTCATAGAGTTATTAACAAAAAAATTAAGGGGAAGCGGAACGGAATTTCGTTTCAAAACGAAACTCTCTAAACCTCATTTATGTTTCAAAATGAAACATTGCCCATTGCAAATCGGCGTTTTTAGCTCAAAAATGCTGTTTTTTAATGTGGCACGGCTTTTGCTTTTTACTAGTGCGTAAGAAAATTTCACTTAACCGAGAGGTAGAATATGTCCATTAAACCGCTTGCAGACCGGGTATTGATAGAGCCGGTTGAAGCAGAAGCCAAAACTCAGGGCGGGATTTTTATTCCCGACAATGCAAAAGAGAAGCCCATGCAAGGAATAGTAAAGGCTGTTGGAGCAGGCCGCAGGAGCGATAAGGGCGAAATTATAGCTCTTGAGTTAAAAGTAGGCGACAAGGTGCTTTACGGCAAATACAGCGGAACGGAAGTTACCGTTGACGGTAAAAATTATCTCATCGTTAAGGAAAACGATGTTTTGGCGGTTCTATAACGGAGAATTTCAAACAAGGAGACAATTATGGCAAAACAGCTAAAATTCGACATTCAAGCCCGTGAAGCACTGATGCGCGGCGTTGACAAACTCGCAAATGCGGTAAAGGTAACGCTAGGCCCAAAAGGCCGCAACGTTATGCTCGGCAAATCCTACGGCGCACCGGTCGTCACAAAAGACGGCGTAACCGTTGCCAAAGACATTGAACTGGAAGACGCATTTGAGAACCTTGGTGCTCAAATGGCTCGCGATGCGGCATCCAAAACCAGCGATATTGCAGGCGACGGAACCACAACCGCAACCGTTCTTGCGCAGTCCATAGCCCGCGAAGGCTTAAAGAACGTTGCAGCCGGCGCAAACCCCATGGATATAAAGAGGGGCCTTGATGCGGCGGTTATCGCAGTTACCGAGCAGATTAGCAAGGCTTCCGTGAAGGTGAACGGCAAGGAGCATATCACTCAGGTAGCCTCAATTTCCGCAAATAACGACTCGGAAATAGGCAAGCTACTCGCAGATGCAATGGAAAAGGTAGGGAACGACGGCGTTATAACCCTTGAAGAATCCAAAACCGCAGATACCACTCTGGATGTTGTTGAGGGTATGCAGTTTGACCGTGGCTATCTTTCCCCATACTTTGTGACCAACAGCGATACCATGGAAGTCCAGTTGGAAAACCCGAACATCCTGCTGTACGACAAAAAAATCAGCACCATGAAGGATTTGCTCCCCACTTTGGAGCACATAGCAAAATCCGGCAAGTCCCTGCTCATCATAGCCGAGGATGTTGACGGAGAAGCCCTTGCAACCCTTATCATAAACAAAATGCGCGGCACTCTCAAAGTTGCGGCGGTTAAAGCCCCCGGTTTTGGCGACCGCAGAAAGGCCATGCTGGAAGACATCGCAATTTTAACCGGCGGCCAGTTGGTGAGCGAAGAAACAGGCGCAAAGCTGGAAGATATTCCGCCCAGCGTTCTTGGCCAGGCAAAGTCCATAACCATAGACAAGGACAACACCACCATCGTTGAAGGCGCGGGAAAATCCGCCGAAATAAAGGCGCGCATTGCCCAAATCAAAAAGCAGATTGAAGACACCACAAGCGATTACGACCGCGAAAAACTGCAGGAGCGTTTGGCAAAACTCTCCGGCGGCGTTGCCGTTATCAAAGTCGGCGCAGATACCGAAGTTGCCATGAAAGAGAAAAAAGACCGCTTTGACGACGCCTTGCACGCAACCCGTGCCGCAGTTGAAGAGGGTATTGTTGCGGGCGGCGGCGTAGCATTTATCCGCGCCGCTTCCGCAATAGATTCCTTAAAGCTGGAAAACCAGGATCAAAAAACAGGTGCCGTGATTATTCGCCGCGCCCTGGAAGAACCTCTGCGCCAGATTGCGGAAAACGCAGGCTTAGAAGGCTCCGTTGTGGTGAACAAGGTAAAGGAAGGCAAAGGCGATTTTGGCTACAACGCCAAAACAGATACCTACGAAGACCTTTCCAAAGCAGGCGTTATAGACCCGGCAAAGGTTTCCAAAACCGCTCTGACCAAGGCAGCTTCCATAGCCTCCATGATTCTCATAACCGATTGCGTTGTTGCAGAGAAGAAAGAGGAAAAGCCCGCAATGCCGGGCGCCGGCATGGGTGGAATGGGTGGCATGGGTGGAATGGATATGTAATTCGCCATGCGTGAAAAAACAATAGCGGTAAATGTAGGGAGTGCTGTCATAGGTGGCGGCGCTCCCGTTCTTGTTCAGTCCATGACAACTACCAGTCCCAAAGATGTTGAAGGCTCGGTAAAACAGATTATAGAACTTGCAAATGCAGGCTGCGAACTTGTGAGGATAACGGTTCCAACTCTTGCGGATGCCGAAAAATTAAGGGAAATTTCCGAAAAAGTTCGGAGTGCGGGCGTTAAAATTCCAATCTCGGCAGATATACATTATCAACCAAAAGCCGCCTTTGAAGCGCTTAAATGGGTAGAAAAAGTGCGGATAAATCCCGGTAATTTTGTGGTAGGCGAAGAAAAGATTTCTGAAAGTTTTGCACCCTTTGTGAGAGAAGCAAAAAAATTGGGGAAGGCAATTCGCATAGGCGTAAACCACGGCTCTTTAAGCGCAAGAATACTCGAAAAATACGGCAATACTCCGCTTGGCATGGTAGAAAGCGCTCTGGAATTTTTGAGCGTATGCGAGGCGGAAAACTTTGACCGGATTATCTTCAGTTTAAAAGCCAGCCGCCCAAAGGAAATGGTAGAAGCAAACCGCCTGATGGCGGAGCGGCTAAGGGGGGGGGGGCATAAACCCTATCCCTTTCACCTTGGAGTAACAGAAGCAGGAGAAGGCGAAGACGGCAGGATAAAATCAGCGGTGGGCATCGGTGCCCTGCTGATAGACGGAATAGGAGATACAATAAGGGTTTCGCTCACGGAAAACCCGGTAAATGAAATTCCCGTTGCATTTACGCTTTTGCAGGCGGCGGGGCTTCGCAAAACAAAGGCGGAATTCATAAGCTGCCCGGGCTGCGGCAGAACGCTTTTTGATTTGCAAAGCGTGACCGCAGAAGTCAAAAGGAAATTTTCGCATTTAAAGCATCTTTCCATAGCGGTGATGGGCTGCATAGTGAACGGTCCCGGCGAAATGTCGGATGCGGATTTTGGCTATGTGGGAGCAGGATCCGGCAAAATAACCCTTTACGAGGGGAAAAATCCCGTGCACAAAAACATTCCGCAAAATGAGGCTCTGGATGCCCTGGAAAATTTAATCAAGGAGCGCGGAAGATGGAACGGATAGCGGTTTTTGCGGGTTCTTTTGACCCCTTTACCATTGGGCACAGGGATATTGCCGAACGTGCCTGCGCAATTTTCGATAAACTCATAATTTTGATAGCGAACAATATCAATAAAAAAACGCATTTTTCCGCAGAGGAAAGGGCGGAATTCGCAAGAAAGGGAGTGGCGGATTTTCCGCAGGCAAGCGTTGAAATCTGGGACGGATTGACGGTTGACTATTTGCAAAAAAACGATATAAAATTTTTGGTTAGAGGCGTGAGAAACTGCTCGGATTTGGAATGGGAGCAAGCCGTTGCCTGGAACAATGCAAAATTTTTGCCCGGCACGGAAACCGTATTTTTGAGTTCCAAGCCGGAGCATCTGGCAGTTTCCAGTTCGCTAGTCAGGGAGCTGTTGAAGTTCGGGAAGGACTACACTACCCTGTGCGTTTCAACTCCTTCTACATGAATTGCGCTATGCGGCCTTGACGGGCAAAGATGTTCGCAGGCACCACAGCCAATGCAGCGATATGAATCTATCATCGGAATTTTTGGCGATGCAGNGTCTTCGGAGTTTTGCGGAATCATTTCTATGGCCGCCGTAGGACATTTGCGCGCACAGAGGTCGCAGGCGGCTTTGTCCCTGTTGATTATGCAAAGGTCTTTGTTCCAAACGGCAACGCCAATTTGTATTGAGGATTTTTCCGCAGTGGTGATGGGGTGTATGGCTCCGGTGGGGCAAACCTGCGAGCATTTAACGCACTCGGGGCGGCAGTAGCCACGCTCGTAAAACATAAGCGGTTTTACCACGCCGCCCGGGCGCAGCACTTGGTTCGGGCAAACCGAAACGCACAACTGGCAACCGGTGCAGCGCTGATGAAAATTTCTATAATTATCGGCACCCGGCGGGATTATAGGCTTTAAACGTTTTGGAGCCTTTTTGTCTTCAAGATGAGCAACGCCGCCGTCAAATTGGTTGGCATGGGAACGGGTGGCAAGACCTAACGCCAATGCAGCGGTGCCGGTTATGATGTTGCGCCGTGCAAGGCCGGCCTTAGTGAGTTTATCCGTACCGGTAGGAAGGGCGTATTTTATAGCTCCCACAGGGCAGGATTTTGTACACTTAAAGCAAGTGATGCACCGCAAATAATCTATTTCCGCACAAGTTGTGTCTATGCAGGCCGCCTTGCAGTTTTTGGCGCATATACCGCAATGCTTGCATTTTTCCTTGTCAATGCGCGGTTTTATCAGGGCAAATTTTGCAAACAGGCCCAGGAAGGCTCCCACAGGGCAAACCGTGTTGCAGTAGCCCCGCCCGCTTTTCCACGCAGAAACACCTACCGCTACCAAAGTGAGTATTGCAATAACAAGCGTACCCACGCCCTTTAACCATACATCTACGGAATAAAAAGCATAGCTACCTGCACGTTCTGCAAAAAAGGCGAGCAGGTTATTTCCCCATTTATAGACGGGGCCTAGAAGCTGCGATACAATCCTTCCGTATGCGCTATACGGTTCCAGCAACGGAACGATAGAACCAAGATCAAGTATAGCGAACAGGGCAAATACCGCAAGCAAGGCGTAGCGCAAAATTACAAGCGGCTTGCGCGGAGGGCGGTAGGAAAAGCTATTTTTTAGAGAAATAATGTCTTGAAGAATTCCCAGTGGGCAAATCATAAAACAATAAATACGTCCAAAAATCAGAGTCAGCAATATTATACCCAGGGAAACCGCAATATTTACGGCGAGAATTGCGGGTACCAACTGTATTCTGGCAACCCAACCCAAATAGATATGCACGGTTCCCGTAAAATCTAGGAAGAGCAAAGTGATTGCAATTATGAAAAATGCTTTTATCATGGCAATGCTCCTTTAAACATCAATCTTTAATGTTTCGGTAAACTTGTCAATACGCCGCATCTCCTGTGGGATATTGATATTCTGCGGGCAATTCTTTCTGCAGATTTGGCAGCCCGTGCATCTGTTTGCCTGGCGTATCGGAGATATTTTTCTGTCTTGCCCCACCAAAAATGCACGGCGCGCTCTTCGGTAATCGGCGTCCTGTTTGTTGTCCGGGAAATTGCCCTCGTTAAGACTGCGGTTGAAGTGCGTGAATATTTCCGGAATATCAAGCCCGTAGGGGCAAGGCATGCAGTATTGGCAGCTTGTGCAGTTTATGTTGCGATTTTCAGGAGCGAGCGCAATTTGCGTTACCTGGCCAAGCATGGCGTTTTCCTTTTCGGTTAGGGGCACAAGAGGCGAGTAAGTGCGTATATTGTCCTGTAGATGTTCCATAAAGGTCATTCCGCTGAGTACCGTGAGCACATTGGGCAAACTCCCCGCAAAACGGAAAGCCCAGGAAGCTGCGCTGGCATTCGGGTCGGTTTGGGTCATCATGGCCCTTGCCTTGTAATGCGGCATTGCCAAACGCCCGCCCAAAAGCGGTTCCATAATCATGGCCGGAATATTTTTCTCGGCAAGTACTTCATATTGATGTCTGGCGTCTATTGAAGTACGGTTAGTTTCAACTACATTATTCCAGTCAAGATAATTCAACTGTATCAGCACAAAATCCCACTGGTATTCGGACATTAAATAGTCAAAGAATTTGCCGTCTCCGTGAAAGGACCAGCCCAGGCTGCGTATTCGCCCCGCATCGCGTTCTTTCATCATAAAATCCAGGATGCCGTTGTCTATGTAGCGTTCCTTAAAATTCTCGTGGTTGCCAACATTGTGCACAAGNTAGTAATCGATATAGTCCACCTTCAAATTTTCAAAGGAACGCTTGTAAATATCCAGCGATTCCTCGCGGCTTCTACCGCTCTGGTTGGACATTTTTGTAGAGATAAAGTATTTGTCGCGGGGGTGGCGGTTAAGGGCTATGCCTGTTACGGTCTCCGAAAATCCCTTGCAGTATCTGGGCGAAGTGTCAAAGAAATTTACCCCGCTCGCAATGGCATAGTCTATAAGCCTGTTGACTGCTTCCTGGTCAAGGTCGTTCCCGTCTTCAAGGGACTCCTTTTGCGCTCTGGATATGCGCGGCCATCTCATGCAGCCATAACCCAAAAGCGAAACGCGATTCCCGTTTTTGGGGTCAATTCTGTAGGTCATATTGCCGGCAGAAGCTTCTGCCGTTTTTGCTCCGGAAGAATTGTCTTTTGAACCGCATCCGCTCAAAGCTGCCAAGGCTGCTCCGGCTCCAACAAGTTTGATAAAATCACGGCGATCCATATTACCTGAAATTTCTTCCATGGAGTTCTCCTAGGTTGGGGGTGCTGTTAATATAGAAATAACCCAAACCTTCCCGGCTTCCACAAAATCAACCTTTACCGCAGAACCTGCTTCTATAAAATCGCTTCTGGACTGGGCATCAAGCATTTTATCCCCGAATCTAACATGGCCGGAGGGACGCAAATCCGTTAAAGCCACGCCTATATCGCCTTTTTTTATCTCTTCCACAAATTCTTCAACGGGGGAATGGGCCTTGGACAAATCGGTTTTGTTTATGGGAGTAAAGCCTTCGGGGAGCATTGGAATCAGGTATTTTGAAGCCAGAATAGGCAGGGACAGGGCGAGCAAGGCACACAGCATTATGTATAGCAAGCCATATTGCCAGTTTGAAAGGAATTCAAAACTGGGCGCAAAGGCGGGCAGGGAAGAAACATCAAAGGACATCGCAAGAGCCGCTACAAAGCATATTATGCCAAGCGCACCGCAAATCATAAGGCCGGGCAAAACAAAAATTTCAAGGAGCATAAACCCAACGCCCAGGCAAAGCAAAACGAGCGGAAGTTTATCGTGCAGGCTGCTCGCATACTGCCCCAAAAATACGGTTGCTATAAGCACAATGCCAATAATGCCGAATGCTCCGAAACCGGGTGTTTTGAATTCCATATAAAGCAGGCCAAAGCCCAAAATCATGAGCACGCCTGATATTGTGCCTATGAACCTGGTCAAATTTTCTGCCCAGGAAATTTTAATGATTTCGGTTTTTGTTATATTAAGTTCCTTTTTAAATTCTTCTATGTTTTCAGGAGTTCCCTTTGAAAATTTCAGGAGCAGGGCTTCTTCGTTGGTCATGGTCAAAAGTTCGCCTGCCCTTACAAGAGTTTTTTTGCCCGTCCATTTTTTTTGCTCTTCTTCCGGCATATCGTTATATTCGGCTACATTCATATAAATCAGGGTATCTGCATTTGAGAGTTCAATAACGCCCAAATCCGGGCTTACAAATGCTTCGGAAAGCAAACGCGGATGGCCGTTTCGCTCCGCCAGATTGCGGAATTTTGCCCTGAGCGGAGATTGTATTTTTTCGCCGACGATTTGCGGCTGCCCGTCGGAACTCTGAACTATGGGGGCGCAATCCCCTATTGTGGTGCTGGGGAGCATATAGAGTTTATCGCTGGAAAGGGCGATTAAGGCTCCTGCGCTTATGGCTTTTTTTTGCACCAGCGCAACGGTTGGAATTTTAAGCGCCGTTATGGTATCCACAATCTCAAAGGCGGCATCCAGACGCCCTCCGAAAGTGTTCACCTCAAAAACAATCAGGTCCGGTTTTTTAGCAACGGCTTCTGCTATGGCACGCTTGGCATAATCGCTCATGCCGGGGTCAACATCACCTTCAAGAATTATCCAGGCAGCGGTTTTGCCGCCCTCTGCCGAGTTTGCAAAGGCAAGGGAAATGAGCGTTAAGAATAAAAAGCGAAACATAGAGTGGAAAATAGAAAATCCCACCCTACTTCTTTTTATCATTCAGCATTAGATGCACGATATTTGCCACTTTTTTTGCTGCCTGCTCGCTCAACTGCTTGGGCTGCACTTGCTGGCTCAACGGCTTTTTGAAATTTTCCATAACTGCTCCTTAGTAATGCATCAGCGAATGAATGGGGCAATCCCCGTCTATGCCTTTGCGTCCCTGTAAAAAATCAAGTTCTATTAAAAATACAATCCCTTCTATGGAGGCTCCCTGCCTCTCTATAAGTTTGGCGGCGGCGGAGATTGTCCCTCCCGTTGCCAAAACATCGTCCAGCAGTAAAACCCGCTCTCCTTTTTTAAAGGCGTCCTTGTGAATTTCAAGGGTTGCCTCGCCGTATTCCATGGAATATGTTTGCCTGTCTGTTTCCCAGGGGAGCTTGCCTTCCTTGCGAACCGGCACAAAACCGCAATCCAGTTCAATGGCAACGGAAGGGCCAAAAAAGAAACCTCTTGATTCAATAGCCGCAACTTTATCAAAATTAGGACCCTCAAACGGTTTTACCATTTCCTTAATGGCAAACTTAAACGCTTCTGCATTCGCCATAAGCGGCGTTATATCCCTGAAAATCACCCCGGCTTTGGGAAAATCAGGAATATCCCGGATAAAGGATTTTAAATTCATGTATAGAATATAGAAATTTTTTACATTACTCGCATGAATCAAACCTCGCCCAAAACCGTAGCCGTTCTTGCCGCGATGCAGGAAGAACTTGATGCTATTCTTGCTCTTTTTGAAAATTGCAGGGAAACAAGCCTTTGCGGAATGAAAATTTACATTGCCGAACCGAACAACAACCGCCTTATCTTTGCCCTTAGCGGGGTTGGCAGGGCTAATACCTCCATAAATTCCGCTTTAATAGCAAAGGAATATAAACCCGATATAATGCTGAATGTGGGAACGGCCGGCGGTTTGCAAAAGGAGCAAAAAATTCTGGATTTGGTTATCCCCGGCGAAATAGTTGCCGTTGATGTGGACTTAACCGCGCTGGGCTTTGAATACGGGCAGGTTATGGGCGAACCGGCCTCATACTTTACAGACAAGGAACTGCAGGCAAAACTTCTGGAAATATCAAGGGCTTTTGTGACCACGCATCAGGGAACGGTTGGCTCGTCGGAGGCCTTTATATGCAAGCCGGAGCAGGTAGAGGAAATTCGCCGCCGCTTTGGAGAGAGGGTTGTGTGCGTTGAGATGGAAGCCTTCTCCATTGCAGTCACTTGCAGCCGCTTTAATATTCCCTTTGCAATAATACGCAGCCTGTCCGATGTTCCGGCACACGGCNAGGGAAACGAACTTGCCTTTAACGAATTTTTAAAGGCGGCATCCGGCAATGCGGCAAAAATTNTGCGCGCATTCGCTTCTTTTTCTACTTTATCTCCGTGTCCGCTCTCTCCGTCTCCCACTTAAAAGCAGGCTACGGGAAAAAAATAGTTCTGCAAGATATTTCCTTTTCCATGGAACGGGGAGAAATCCGGGCTATTCTGGGAACCTCGGGTTGCGGAAAATCCACGCTTTTGAACAATATTCTTGGCCTGGAAAAGGCGATGAACGGCGAAATAGAAATCTTAGGCACAAAATTAAAGGCGGGCAAGGAGCAAATTCCGCTTTCCGTCCAAAAACGCACGGGTGTTTTGTTCCAGAACGGTGCCCTGCTGAGTTCGCTTACGGTTTTTCAAAATGTGGCCTTGCCGATTCGCCTCCACCGCCCCCAAACCCCGGCATCCGAAATAAAAGACATGGTGGCGAGCCGCCTTGAAAAGGTGAACATGCTCCACGCCATAGACAAATTGCCGAGCGAACTCAGCGGCGGAATGAAAAAGCGGGCCGCCCTTGCCCGTGCCATAGCCCTTGACCCCGAGCTTCTCTTTTGCGACGAGCCGAGTGCAGGTCTGGACCCAGTAACAAGCCGCTCCCTGGACGACCTTCTGCTTTTTTTAAGGGAATCCCTGAACCTCTCGCTTTTAATAGTTACCCACGAACTTGACTCCATAAAGACAATAGCGGATAAAATCCTGTTTTTGAAAACTGGCGAGGTGCTTTTGAACTGCGATTTGAAAGCGGGGCTGGAGAGCGAGATTGAGGATGTCCGGGAGTTCTTTAGCCGCTCGGCTCATACCCCCCCCCCCCC
>JGI24698J34947_10000304_pt1 | contig 21529 bp, 19 predicted proteins | sample TergutMp193P3_FD_34947 | JGI IMG/M metagenome (IMG submission 34947) | reverse complement strand
CCTTCATGAAACGTTTCTGGGTGGCGACAATATTGTCGTTGGTGTAAGTTCCCAGATTCATAACGTGAAGGTCGATATTGTACTCCCTGCTTGCCTCGGTAAGATTTTCCAAATCCATGTAATTTTTATTGGTAACAACCGTTACAATCGCCAGCATGGGATACTTGGCCTTTTGTTTTTCTTTTTCCCTGTTGATTGCCTTAAAGCCCGCGATTACCTTGTCGTAAGAGCCCTTACCGCGAAGCTCGTCGTTTACGTCGCGGAAGCCGTCAAGCGAGACAAAGATTGTGCCCCACTTGTCGCGGACAATTTCCTCGGCGTGCCTTTCCATCAACGTGCCGTTTGTGTTCACGCTTACAAACAGCCCCTTCTCGACCATGTACCTGGCAATGGGGAACAGGTCGGGATAGAGGAACGGCTCGCCGCCCCAGATGTATGTGACGGGCTTTTGCGGGGCGATTTCGTCGATAAACTTTTTCCATGTTTCAAGCGGGAGCGCCTTTTTTGTTTCCTCGGCGGCGCAGTCTTTCATTACGCCCTTAACGCCGTACTGCCCGCACATTACACAGCGCAGGTTGCAGGCGGCGGTGAGCTTGAAATAAATCAGCCCCAGGTTGTTAAAATGGTTACAGCCGTAATTGCGCTTGGGCATGATTCTTGCTTTGCCGAGTTTTAGAAAACCGTACAACATCCTCCATGACAACCGCACGTTTCTGGTAAACAAAAGAGGCACTACCGATATGTTTTGTTTCATTGTGTGTTACGCCTGACCTGCCGAACCGAGTACGTTCTGGTTTTTGTGCGCGTAGAGCTTTTTAAGCTCGTCACGCGCGGGGCCGAGGTATTTGCGCGGATCGAACTCATCCGGCTTTTCTATGAAAACCTTGCGGATCAATGCGGTCATCGCAAGCCGTCCGTCCGAGTCGATGTTGATCTTGCAGACCGCGCTTTTCGCCGCTTTTCGCAGTTGTTCTTCGGGGATGCCCACGGAATCTGTCAGTTTTCCGCCGTATTTTTCTATCATGTGCACATATTCAATGGGGACTGAAGATGAGCCGTGAAGAACAATCGGGAAGCCGGGAATCTGTTTTTCAACTTCCTCAAGTATGTCGAAGCGAAGCGGAGGCGGGATAAGGATGCCGTCTGCGTTCCTTGTGCACTGTTCGGGTTTGAATTTCGCCCGCCCGTGGCTTGTGCCGATGGAGATCGCGAGGGAGTCAACTTTTGTTTTGCCGACAAAATCAATAACTTCGGAAGGCTGGGTGTAGTGGCTGTGTTCCGCTGAAACATCGTCTTCCACTCCCGCCAGAACTCCCAGCTCCCCTTCGACCGTAACGTAGTCTTTTTGGGAATGCGCGAACTCGCAGACCTTTTTTGTAAGGGCGACGTTTTCATCGTAGGGGAAGTGCGAGCCGTCTATCATTACCGAAGAAAAACCGGTCTCGATACAGTCCTTGCAAATCTCAAAACTGTCCCCGTGATCCAGGTGCAGGACGATAGGAATGTCATAGCCAAGCTCATGGGCGTATTCAACCGCCCCCCGCGCCATATTCTTTAAAATGTTCTGGTTGGCGTATTTACGCGCCCCCGCCGAAACCTGAAGTATTACCGGGGATTTTGTCTCAACGCACGCCTGAATAATAGCCTGCATCTGTTCCATGTTGTTAAAATTGTACGCCGGAAGGGCATATTTACCGCTCATCGCTTTTTTAAAAAGGTCCTTTGTATTGACAAGACCCAAATCTTTGTAACTGGTCATTTTCACGCTCCTTGAGTGATTTTTTTCTATTATATCACTTTTTTTCACCTTGGTCAACCGAAAAAATTGCCTTAACTAAAGCGCCGCGCATATACGCGCCGTATATAGGGTGAATCTTTGGAGGTTCATTTTTGAATCTTCCAAAAGTCCGATGTTTCGGGCTAAAATATTTGTTGAAGGAGAAGAGTATGGCTGACGCGACAGTTACAGAACTTCCCGATTATCCTCGGGGACTGACATTTGAGCAGGTCTGGGCTTCCATAAAAGAGCTCAGGGAATCGCAAAAGGAAACTGAACGGCTGGTGAAGGAGACAAGCCGGCAAATGGGCCTGTTAAACAACAGTTTCGGCGAGCTTGCCGAACACCTTGTCGCCCCCGGTATTATGGACAAGTTCAACGATTTGGGCTTCAATTTTACCAGATGCGGTAAAGATGTTAAAATAAAGGAACCCGGTAATCCCCGTACAATCGCCGAAATTGACATTCTGCTGGAAAACGGCGATATTGTCATCGCCGTGGAGGTTAAGGCAAAGCCAAAAGTGAAGGATATAGAGGAACATATAGAACGGATGGAAAAACTGCTCCGTTCGGCAAACAAGAAGTATGATAACCGCGTATACCGCGGGGCCATTGCCGGAGCGATAATGGGCGAAGATGTCCGCAGGTCCTGTCTGGAAAACGGCTTTTATGTGATAGAGCAGGCAGGCGACACGATGAAGATAGATATACCTCCCGGTTTTGTCCCAAGGGAATGGAAACTTGATATTACGCCGTAAAATATTGATAATTGCCGCCGTGTTTGCGCTGGCGGCGGTTGTACCGCTTTTTATCTTCTTTTCCCGTTCTCCGGTTCTGATCGTTACGGATAACTCTTCGCTCCTGCTCTACGGCGAGTCCAGGAGCCGGAGGGAATTGGCACGGGCCTCTCTTGTTTTATTCCGGCGGGTAAAAGCGGTCGCCGTCGCCGATGACGCGGGGGACGATATTTTACAGTTCGCGGTCGGTGAGGTTTCTGCGAAGCCGTTTTGCGTCCTTTTCCCTCTGCGGTTTGCAAGGGCGGCGCGTTTTTACCGCGAACATTACCCTGAGGTTCCGACGGTCATTCTTGAGGGCAGATACGCCGAAGTAGAAAATCCGGCTTCTCAGGCAATTGACGGCAGTACGGATGATTATTTCATCTTTAAAACCGACATACCCGCTGATTTTTACCTTGCCGGCCTTGCCGCCTCCTCCCTTGACGACGGCAAAAATGGGAAAATTGCCGTTTTTTTGGAGCCTCACATCCAAACACAGGCCCAACAGGCCTTTCTGGGCGCGTTGAACGGCCTAGAAAACCCATTGCAGGCCGTCTTTTTTACATCTTTTGCCCAATTTTATGATATGTCGGACATGTCATGTGCGGTTTTGGCGGGCGTTGGAGCCGATTTTCTGGAAATTAACCCCCATGTTCCGATTATTTTCTTCACATGGCTCGATCCTTCGATGATGCCCTCTGACGTAGTTATGGTTTTTGACGATTCTCCCTGGGCTCAGGCCGTTGACGCTGTCAGGATGGTTTTTTCCGGTATGACAGGGGGGCGGATACCTTCAAAAAGGGAGATACTGCCCGCAGGCGGTATTGACAGGGGTATTTTAAAAAAGTTAAGAAATCTTGAACGAAATTGAATAAATTGTTCTATAAGGGTTTGACAAAAAAAGAACAAACAAATATAATGGAAATAAGGATTTATAAAGGAGCTTTTAAGGATGAAATACGGCAGTTTCAAAATTATATGCCTGATTATCTGGGCATGCGTAACGGTTTTTTCTGGTTATGGTGACGAGACTACAATCAGCTATGAAACAAGGGTTCTGGATTCCTTTAACGGAGACGAGGATTCCCCATATATCTGGAAATTTGACGCGAGTAAATTTATCACTCCCAATTTTCCGGTACTTGCCTATGTGGAAGCATGGCCGGTTGCGGCTTACGGGTACATCAGGAATGCTAATGATCCGCCGTTGAGGAGCCTGGGTTTGAACGGACGTTTTGACCGTCAGGGATACAACTGGATCGATCTTTACCCGGTATTGGCGGACGATCCCGATGAGAATCCGTATGAAATACCGATACCCGGCAGGGTACGCAGTATAGATATGTGGGTCTGGGGCGCAAATCTAAGATTTTACATCGAATTTTTTGTGCGGGACTATCAGGGGGTTGTGCATACGCTCAGGCTTGGGGATATTTCCTATATCGGCTGGCGGAACCTCCGCGTAAATGTCCCTTCCCATATTCCGCAATCCAGACGGCTTATTCCTTCATACGCGGGGTTGACTTTTGTCAAAATGAGGATATGGACTCAACCCGTAGAGAAGGTAGGCAATTTCTACATTTATTTCAAACAGCTAAAAGTGCTGACCGATGTTTTTGAAAGCCTGTTTGACGGCAATGATCTGGCCAATCCACAGCGCGTGGAACAGCTCTGGTCAAACAGCAACTAATAAGGAGAACTTGAATATGAAGAAGTTTTTAATCACCGCTTTGTTCCTTTTTATTGCGGGTTTTCTTTTTGCCCAGCAGGCAAGAGAAATCGGCGCGCCCGACCCGGAAAGGCTTGGAATCGAGTCCGCACAACAGCAGTTAAAAGAAGTATCCGTCGATAAGTTTGAATACGACGGCTTTTGGCGCTCTACAATGTCCACCGATGAAGGGTATACGACAACCAGGCTTTTTGCTTCCGCGGGTTCCGCCGGCAAACAGCCAATTCCCGAAGAGGAAGGCATGAACATTCCCGACAGGTATGTACTGGGAACAAGAGTGGATTTTCTTCGCAGGGGTCATAATTCTTTTACAATCTACCCGTCCCGCCCCATCCCGATTGAGGGCATAACAAAGACCGTTTCCGTATGGGTCGCGGGCCGTAACTTCAACCACGAGCTTGTCCTTTTAATCCAGGACTTTTTCGGCAGGAATTATGAGTTCTACATGGGCAAACTCAACTTCATGGGATGGAGGAGAATTACAGTGGCCATTCCGCCGCAAGCCGAAGACGGTTTCAGCGGCGTTGTTCAGAGGAATTACCATTACAATAACCAGATGGGCATAAAGATCATGGGTTTCAGGATAGACTGCGACCCGATGGAAGCCTACGGCAGTTATTACATATATTTTGACGATCTGCGCGCGGTAACGGACCTTTTCTCGGAGAATAACCGTGATCCCGATGACATGGCTGATGGCTGGTAAGAATATTCAGTCTGATCGCTTTACAGGCGGTCAGACTTTTTTTTGATCCGCATGGTGTTAAATGGAAAGGGGGCAGCCCCCGGAATTGCGGTAGGGAAAATCTTTTTATACAAAAAAAACAGCAATGTGCCTGCGGAAGGTTTTGTCCCTGCCGGAGAAGAACAGTTACAGCTTGACCGCTATATTGAAGTTAAAAATCAGGCTATTGGTGAGCTGGAAGGAATCCGGCTCTCCATGCAAAAATACGATCCGCAAAAGGCTGAAATTTTTAAAGCCCATCAGGAAATAGCGGATGATGTTGTAATCAATGAAGAAATTCCCGCCAGGATTTTAAAAGAACGCTGGAGCGGAGACTGGGCAATTTATCAGGTCTACGAGACCGTTCTTGCGGTTCTGCGCCAAACAGCAGACGCCTCTATTGCCGAACGCGCCGCCGACTTTGACGATGTGCGTTCCCTCCTTTTAAGGTTATGGTACGGAGAAAAAAACGAAGGCCTTTCCTCCCTGACTGAGCCTGTAATTATCGCCGCCCATGATCTTATGCCCTCCGATACCGCGTCAATGAACAAGGACAATGTACTTGCGATACTTACCGAGACAGGGGGGGTAACTTCCCATGCGGCTATTATTGCAAGGAGTTACGGAATCCCCACAGTGTTGGGTATTCAGGGGCTTTTGGACGTTGTAAAACATGGGCAGACCGCGGCTGTTAATGCCGACGAGGGGATTGTCATTCTGGAGCCCGAGGAAAAAATCGCGGACGCTTATATGAAAAAAAGCGAGGATTTCCGCCGTGAAAGGCTGTCGGCTGTTTCATTCCTGTCGGCGGAGGGGCGTACAGCAGACGGGGTAAAAATCGACATAGGCTTAAATATTGAGGACGCTCAGTTGTCAATGGCGGAGAATGTGGATTCTGTGGGCCTTTTCAGGACTGAGTTCCTTTATATGGGCCGAAGCGCTTTGCCCTCTGAGGATGAGCAGTTTTCAGTCTACCGCAAGGTTCTGGAATGTTTCAATAAAAAGCCGGTTATCCTGCGTACATTGGACATTGGGGGGGACAAACGGCTTTTAAGCATGGAAATGCCCAGGGAGGAAAACCCGTTTTTGGGAAACCGCGCCCTGCGTTTTTGTTTCAGCCACCCTGAAATTTTTACCGCTCAAATAAGGGCGTGCCTTCGCGCATCCGTTTACGGGAACCTGTGGATCATGCTTCCAATGGTTGCTTCCATTGACGACATTCGCAGGGCAAAAGAGCATATCGCCGGCGTTAAGGAACAGTTGAAAAAAGAAAAAAAGGCCGTTGGTGAAGCAAAAATCGGCATAATGATAGAGATACCTTCTATCGCTCTTTTAGCCGCCCATGCCGCGAAAGAGGTTGATTTTGCGAGCATCGGCTCAAATGATCTGTGCCAGTACCTGTGCGCGGCGGACAGGATGAACAGCGAGGTGGAAGACTACTATCAAAGCTACCACCCGGCAATGTTCAAAATTATAAATGAGGCGGTTTCGGCCTTTAACAAGGCAGGAAAGCCGATTTCAATTTGCGGGGAGCTTGGCTCAAGCCTGCCGGCGGTTCCCGTTCTTATTGGGCTTGGAATGAGAAAACTGAGCATGGGCTCCTCCTCCGTCGCTCCCGTCAAACGCGCCGTTTCTACCCTTACCGTAAAAAAAGCCGAAGAAACAGCCAAAAGAGTCCTGCAATTATCCACCGCCGAGGAAGTAAAAGAATTTCTTTCAAATAACGTGATAAATTAATTAACCACAGAGGGCGCGGAGTTTCACGGAGTTGTTGATTCTTCCCTCCGTGTAACTCCGCGTACTCCGTGGTTAAAATTTCTTTTCTTTAATTTTCTCAGTGCCCTCCGTGGTTTTTTCCTGGAATCTTTACCTGCCCCGCGTATATACCCACGCGCTGCCTTTTTTGCCGGTTTTTTTTACAATTTTCATTTTTGTAAGGACATACAGGGCTTTTCCTGCCCTCCATTTGTCTATTTGTGCGCGTTCGGCTAACTGGGAGACGGTGAACTCTTCGCTTTTTTTAAAGGGGACAAAACGCAGGTAGTCAGCCGGTTTCTTTAAAAGGATGCTCTCGTGCCAGGCTGAAAGTTCCCTGTCCTTGATGCTTACCCCCTTCCGCCGCCAGGAGCCCTTGCCGTCTTTTACGCGTTTTTCCGTTATATCAGCCATTACAATTTCAAACGTTACCCCGCGAATCAAAGGCAGTTCGGGAGCGTGAAGGAGAGCGTCAAAAAAGTCCCAGGGACATCCTTTTACGGGGCTTTTTCTTCTGTAAAGAAGAGAGCCGTCTTCCCCGTAAACCTCAATTTTTTTTGAGACGGCTATAGGGTGGATGATACGCACCCTGCCGTCAGAGGCAAGCTCTTTCACCTTTTTTCTTAACGGAGCGAAACTGCCTGTCTGGACTTCAATATATTCGCCGTCCTCCCTGATACCGTCGGCGACATATTCGCCGGTTTCTACCTCGGTTTCCCCTCCTGGACCGGCATAGCGGAATTTCAGGGTACGGTGCAGGCTGCTTTCGTTGCTGACGGCGAATTTCTTTTTGTGGGTAACGGCGGACGGCTTTTTTTTACCGCGTTTCGGCCTGTTATTCGCCGTTGAAGATGCGGGCTTTGCCTTTTTTCTAGATGTATTCAACCAATTCCTCTGCGCTTAACAGATCAAGGAAATGATACGTTTCGCTTGAGCCTTTTTTTTCATCGGTTTTAATCCCTGAAACCCTGAAAACAATCATCCTGTTTGTCGGAAGGGGAGGGGAAAGGACGTTTCCGTTCATGTCTACAAGGGCGTTAAACGGAAGCCGTCCCTGTATTTCCTGAACATCGCCCTCGGGAAAAACAATGAAATACTCGCTTATGAACATAAAAGAATGATAACGGATGAGCCGTCCCGGCGCAATGGAAAAAGTACTATATGTTTGTATAGAAAAACGGCAATTTTTTCACTTTTTTTTCTAAAAAACTTTGATTTAGTGGTTGACGAATGACTTTTTATCGTAAAAAATAAATATAAATGGAATTAAGTGGTAAATAGTAGGAAAAAGTGGTATGGAATCCTTGATCGGGAAATACAGCGTTACTCTTGATGAAAAAGGCCGCATCAGCTTTCCCGCCCAATTAAGGAGAGCTTTAAATGAGGCGGAACTGTACCTTGGCAATGGCATGGAAAACTGCCTGTGGCTGTATACCAAAGACGACTATGAGGAAATGAAAAAAGAGGTCAAAGAAACCACTGATCGTTTTTCCGAAAAAGACCGCGAAATCAGAAGGTGGGTTTATTCTTTCCAAAAAGTTGAAATTGACAAGAACGGGAGAATTCTAATTCCGCAGAACTTTCGTGAAATGACGGGATTGGAAAAGGACTGTATTGTTTTGGGTCAGGACGAATATATTGAGATTTGGGATGAAGCTCAGTTCAATCAATATAAAGAGGAAAGTAAGGGCGATCATAACGTCGCCTTTGAAGAACTGAGCATTACATTAAAACGCAAAAGGGGTTTAATTAACTGATTATGGAATACGCGCACATCCCTGTTTTGCCTGATGAAACTCTGGAACTCCTGGGCCCAAGAGGAAAAGACGAACTTATGATAGACGCCAATATCGGCGAGGGCGGTCACGCTTATTCGTTCCTTTCGCATTTTCCCGATTTAAAAATTGTCGGCATTGACGCGGACAGTGAAATCCTGGCGGTTGCCAAAGAACGGCTTGAAAAGTTCGCCGACCGGCTTCATCTTTTTTCCGGCTGGTCTTTTGATTTTTTTACGGAGTACCCTTCACAGCTTAAAAGGCCGGATACCATTTTCTTCGACCTTGGCATAAGCGGATACCACTACAAAAAGAGCGGCAGGGGTTTTGGTTTTGACAAGGATGAATTTCTAGATATGCGCCTTGATGTTTCTCAAGGGCCAAGCGCGGCGGACCTTTTGGCAAGGCTTCCCGAACGCGAGCTTGCCGACCTTATCTACAACAACTCAGGCGAACGCTATTCACGGCGCATTGCATCTATTATTGTGGATGAACGGCGGAAGAGCGCGATAACAACCACTTCGGCTCTTGCCGGTTTGGTTAAAAGGGCAGTGCCCGCTTCTTACAGGCACGGGCCCATACATCCCGCGACCAGGACGTTTCAGGCCCTGCGGATCGCGGTAAACGGGGAGCTTTCGCGGCTCCCATCACTCCTTGAGGCGGCGCTCAGGGTACTTGAGCCGATGGGGAGGCTCGGGATTATCAGTTTTCATTCATTGGAAGACAAAATTGTCAAAAATTTTTTCAGGACAATGAACAAAGACTGTACATGCCCCCAACAAGCGCCGATATGTTACTGTGAAGGATGCCGCTCAGTCAATATTTTGACTAAAAAAGGAGTTACTCCCGGAGAAGAAGAGATTGAGCGGAATCCTTCGTCGCGAAGCGCCAGGCTGCGGGTTGTCGAGAAAGTTTTAGACGAGGACGGTCAATGAAAAAACGGTATTTTCTTCTCTACTTTGTGGTTATAACCATACCGCTTTTTCTGTGCCTCATTGTCTGGCAGTCAAACAGGTATCGAAACCTTGAAAAAGAAATTTCCCGCCTGGAACAGACGCAGGTTGAGTGGGTGGAAAGCAATAAAAGGCTTATTGCCGATATAGCGGAATATACATCGCCTGAGAGGATAGAGCGTATAGCTGCAAACGATCTGGAACTGAAAAAAATCCGTCCTGAGCATTTGCTTCAGGTGAGAATAGTAGAGGGGAAGGGGCATGAATACTGACCTGATGGGCACTGCTGAATTGTCCCATTCACTTGGAGCGCGTTTTTTCTCTTTTTCCCCGAATTCGGGAAACAGCGGTTTTTCCTCAGTCGCAATTGATTCCCGCAAAGTAAGGGAAGGCGGCCTCTTTTTTGCGCTGGAAGGCGAGTCGTGCGACGGGCACAGTTTTGTAAACGCCGCCTTCAATTCAGGGGCGCAGGCGGCTGTTGTTGAATCTTCAAAACTGGAAACTTTTGATCTTGTAAATATCGCGCAAAAGGCGGGAAAAGAGCTGATTGTAGTTGAAGATACGATGAAGGGTTTGCGGGATTCCGCGAAAGCATACCTTAATAAATTTCCCGCTCTTTTAAAAGTCGGGATCACAGGCTCTAATGGCAAGACAACAACAAAGGAAATTACGGCGGCTATTGCCGCGTGCGAGAAGAACGTCGTGAAAAATGAGGGGAACCTCAATTCCGAAACGGGACTTCCGCTTTCAATTTTTGAAGTAAGGGATCATCATGAGGTTGGAATCTTCGAGCTTGGCATGAACAAAAAAAATGAAATTTTGAACAGCGCCGAAGTTCTTAAACCAAACGTCGTGTTAATCACAAACATAGGTAATGCCCATATCGAATTTTTCGGCAGCAAGGATGAAATAGTAAAGCAAAAAAAATGTATTTTTAATTTTTTGGCGGATAACGATATTGCCCTGATACCGGAAGATGATGAATACGCAAATGCTCTTGCGCACGGCGTTACGGGCAAAGTGCGTTATTATTCCGCCGGTTCGTTTGATGAATTTGAAGGGACGCGCGATCTTGGTCTTGAGGGGACCGATATTTACTGGTCTGGCGAAAAGATACATTTTGCCCTTCCGGGGAATCACAGTTTCCATGACGCAATTGCAGCCATCGCGATAGCGAAAGAACTTTCTGTCGGCAGCAACGCGATAAAGAAGGGACTTGAATCCGTCAAGCCTCTTTTTGGCCGTCTTGAGATTTTAAAGGGAAGGACGACCGTTATCCGCGACTGCTACAACGCAAACCCCGAATCAATGGCAAAAAGCATTGAGTTTTGCGATTCGCTTGAGTGGGACGGCAGGAAGGTGTATGTAATCGGCGATATGCTGGAATTGGGAGACAGTTCATCCGGCGAGCACAGGAAACTTGGCGGGCTTTTGACGCGCTCCCAGGCGGAAATGATCTTTTTATTCGGCAGTGAAGTAACAATAGCCGGATCGTACATGACTCAAAACGGCAGAGCTTTCTTTCACACGGATGAAATGGAAAAGCTGTCCAGCGCCCTGAACAGTTATGTGCAAACAGGCGATCTTGTTTTGCTGAAAGGTTCCCGCAGGTGCGCTCTGGAACGATTGACCGAAACGCTTACCGGGGAGGCTCTCAATGTTTCTTGATTTTTTTCAGCCGTTAATAAAATATTTTACTCCTTTTAACGTTTTTATTTATTTAACATTTAGGGGGGCCTTTGCGGCCCTTACTACGCTTCTTATATGTTTTATTTTTGGCGGCAGAATTATTGAATTTCTGCGCAGGCTTAAAGTGGGTCAGTCAATACGGGAAGACGGACCGCAGACTCATTTGCTGAAAACAGGAACGCCGACAATGGGCGGGATATTTATTATTTTGTCGGTTTTCGTCGCAATGCTGTTGTGGGGCGATTTGCAAAACAGGGCGATTCTGTTAACTTTGGGCACTTTTGCCGCGTTCGGCGCGATAGGCTTTATAGACGACTATCTGAAAGTTACGCGCCATAATTCCGCCGGGCTTCCCGCGTGGGCTAAACTCGCTGGGCAATTCGCGGCGGCGTTGACGGTAGTGCTGATTCTTTACTTTACGGGCGGGGAAGATATAACCGCCCTTTATATTCCATTCTTCAAGAATCCGTTAGTTGACATGGGCTGGCTGTGGATACCGTTCGCTGTCTTTCTGATAGTAGGCGAATCAAACGCCGTTAATTTTTCTGACGGACTGGACGGGCTTTTGGCGGGGCTTTTAATTCTCGTTTTTATAACATTGGCGATTTTAACATACATAAGCGGGCGCGTCGATTATTCATCGTACCTGGGCATTCCGTATATTCAGGAAGCGGGAGAGCTTACGGTCTTCTGCCTTGCAGCGGCGGGAGCCTGTGTCGGGTTTCTATGGTTTAACGCGCATCCAGCCGAAGTTTTTATGGGCGATGTCGGCAGTTTATCTTTGGGAGGCGTTATCGGGGTTATCTCGCTTATTACAAAAAAAGAAATTCTTATACTCGTAATCGGCGGAGTTTTTGTTATTGAAATTTTTTCAGTTATCATACAGGTTGCGTCTTTCAAACTGAGGAAAAAAAGAGTTTTCAAAATGGCTCCAATACACCATCATTATGAGATGATCGGATGGCCTGAAACAAAAGTTGTTATCAGGTTTTGGATTCTTGGCGGGCTTTTTGCCATTATCGCCCTTTCTACATTGAAGATTCAATAGGGAGAACGGAATGCATTATTTTGACGCGGAAAAGACTCAAAGTCAAAAGACAGTTCACCTTTTTTACTTTTGCGTGATACTGTTGTTTGGCGTTGGTCTTGTTACGCTGTATTCTTCTTCCTACGAATTTGCGCAAAGATTTTTCCTGGACGGTAATTACTTTTTTTTCAGGCAGGTTATTTTCGGTGCTGTCGGGATTGTTTTGTTTTTTATTTTTTCACGAATCAGCCTTTCGTTCCTGCGAAAATATGTATTGGTATTTTTGGGTTTTTCCGCGCTGTTATGTGTATTGCCGTTAATTCCCGGCATTGGAGTTGAACGTTACGGTGCTTCCCGCTGGATAGAGATAGGGCCCTTTTCCTATCAGCCGTCCGAAATGGTCAAGTTTGTCCTTCCGTTGTACCTTGCGCACCTGCTTGATAAAAAAGCGGATAACATTGATGATTTTTATACGGGCGTTCTGCCGCCGGTGCTTGTAACGGGGATTTTTTTCGTTCTCATTTACATTCAAAACAATTTTTCTACGGCGGTCTTTATCGTTTTTAACGCGCTTGTTATTTTTTATCTTGCCGGTATGCGCTACCGTTACTTTATAGCGGCTGTCCTGATAATTGTTCCGATAGCGGCGCTTTTGGTTTTTACAAAAGAACACCGCGTAAGACGGCTTGTCAGTTTCATCAAGCCTGAGTGGGATCCGATGGGCGCGGGTTTTCAGGTTAAGGCAAGCCGTGAGGCTATTATATCGGGAGGCTTTCTGGGAAAGGGCATAGGGGAAGGAACGCGCAAGGTAGCGAACATCCCTGAAATTCATTCGGATTTTATTTTTAGCGCGTATGCCGAAGAGACGGGATTCATCGGCATAGTTCTTTTTTTCGCGATGTTTGGCGCATTCGCATTTTTGGGATACAGGGCCGCGATGAAAAGCGAAACTGTTTTTGGCCGGCTTCTCGCGTCCGCCATGACTACCATGATCGTGTCACAGGCATTGTTGAATATCGCGGTTGTTTCAGGCGCTCTTCCGGCTACGGGGATTCCCCTTCCTTTCTTTTCCGCCGGAGGCTCTTCTCTTGTTACCACCCTTATTTGCGCCGGGTTAATCGCCAACGTAGCGGGGAAGGGCGGACTGAAAACTGTTTTGGAGGAAAGAAATGTCATCTGACTTTACCTATACAGCTGCAGCCGAAAAAGCGGACATAAATGCGAAGTCTTCCAAAAAAATTGAAAAGGGCCTGAAAAAACTTTTTATCATCGCGGGAATTATTTTCGCAGCGGAACTGGTATGGCTTTTTGTAATAAGCCCGTTCATTCCATTTTCTACCGTGGAGATACAGGGATTTTCGGAACTTGGCCGCGCAAATGTTTTGAAAATTGCCGGTATTGGAGAAACATCGTCCTTTATGTCAACTAACGTAAACACGGCGAAGGAGAGGCTTTCCAATTTTATTCTTGTAGAATCCGCAAGGGTTACAAAACGTTTCCCGGATAAATTGTCAATTTTTCTTGTTCCGCGCCAGAGCGCGGCGGTAGCCCTTTCAGGTGCGGGCATAAAACAGGAGATGATATGTATTGACAGGCTTGGAGTTTTTTTTAAAATCGCGGACGCGGGCTCTGTTACAAACGGCCTTCCCGTTATTTCCGGTATTGAAAACCCCGCTATCGGCATGAGGCTCCCTGACTCTCTTGTATCATTGGTTGATAATATTTCCATGATTGCGTCTTCTTCGCCTGAACTGTTATCCGCAATTTCGGAAATAAAAATAGAACGGAAGGCATGGGACGGCTATGAACTTGTCCTGTATCCTGTTCATAGTTCCATTAAGGTGAGGATTGAAAACAATTTGACGGCGGATGTTATTCGTTATATGTTGCTCATGCTTAATGTGTTTGAAGGCGCTTCTGCAAAACCTGAAGAGATCGATTTCAGGTCGGGCGTTGGTTCATATAAAATAAAGGAGCAACCCTAATGGCTGATGATCAGGTTATTGTCGCTCTTGACATTGGTTCAACGTGCGTACGCGTAATTGTCTGTGAGCGTGATGAAGACGGAATTTTAAGAATTATCGGAGTCGGCGAAAAACCGTCCACGGGCCTTAGAAAGGGAGTGGTGGTAAATATTGAGGCTACTCTGCGTTCGATTTCCGCCGTGATAGAAGACGCTGAAATGATGAGCGGACTTGAAGTATACGATTGTTGGGTAGGGATAGGGGGGAATCATATCGGCTCGCTTAATTCCAGGGGAGTTGTTGGAGTCTCGGGAAAAAAGCGCGACAGGGAAATATCGCAGGAGGATATTGACCGCGTAATTGACGTTGCGAAAGATGTTTTGATACCGGCGGACAGGCAGATACTGGAGGTGATCCCGCAGAATTTCAAGGTAGACGATCAGAAGGAACTGCGAAATCCGCTTGATATGATAGGCGTGCGTCTTGAATGTGAGGTGCACATAATTACATGCACCGTAACAGGCGCGCAAAATTTGATTAAATGCGTTAACCGCGCCGGTTTTCGGGTAAACGATATTATCCTGCAAACTCTCGCTTCAGGACGCGCCGTTTTGTCGCAGGAAGAAATGGATTTGGGAGTGGTGCTTGTTGATCTTGGCGGAGGCACAACCGACGTGCTTGTTTATACCGACGGCACTCCGTATTCGACATATACAATTCCCGCTGGGGGAACGCAGGTTACGAACGATATATCGATCATTAAAAATATTTCTCTTGAAAACGCGGAAAAAATTAAAATTGACGCGGGTTGCTGCTGGGATCCGATTTTGGAAAATGACGAAGTGGTAATTGTTCCCGGAGTCGGCGGAAGGCCGCCAATGTCAATCCCGCGTTCGCAAATTCTCGCGATCATTAAACCAAGGATGGAAGAGATTTTCAAAATGATAAAACAGCACCTTGATTCCCTTAAACTTGTGCGTATCCCTGGCGGAGGAGTTGTGCTGACGGGCGGAGGCGCACAGCTTATGGGCGTGGTTGAACTTGCGAATGAAATTTTAAAATTACCGGCAAGGCTTGGATGCCCCATTCCTACGCCGGAACTTGGAGGGCTGATTGGCGAATACCGCACTCCCGCGTACGCTACCGCTGTCGGGCTTGTGCTGGAAGGGGCCAGAAGATCGTCTCTGGGCGAACGCGGTTCCGATATGCGAAAAGGAGAAAAGAAGAGCAGCGCTCTTATTGAAAAATTAAGAGCGTGGCTGAAAGAAGAATTTCATTGACAAACAGAATCTTCTGTTAGTCGATATATTATTTAGGAGGGGGATAATTATGAACGTTTTAGCGGTGCGTGAAACACAACAGGTGAATCAATTCACGCAAAAGGAAGAACCTGTCAAGGTGATTAAATTCAGGCATCCCGATGAATCTGAAAAACAGCAGATGAATCGGAATCCGCAGCTTGAACTGGTTCCGGCGGTTATCAAGGTAGTGTCAGCCGGAGGCGGAGGAGGGAATGCGTTAAACCGCATGATCAAGGCGGAGCTTTGCGGGGTTCAGTTTATCGCGGTTAACACGGACATTCAGGATCTGTACAAGAAGAGCCTGGCTGATGTTAAATTGCAGATAGGAGCCAAGGTTACGGGCGGACGCGGGGCCGGAGGCCATCCCGAAAAAGGGGAGAAGGCGGCGATGGAAGATCAGGACGCGATTGCCGAATCCCTTGAAGGCGCGGATATGGTGTTTATTACCGCAGGCATGGGCGGAGGAACGGGAACCGGTTCCGTGCCGGTCATCGCCAAGATTGCCAGGGAGATGGGCGCTCTTACGATTGGGGTTGTTACGATGCCGTTTGAATTTGAAGGCCGTTACAGGATGAAGAGAGCCGAGGATGGAATAAATAAACTGAGGGAAGCCGTAGACACTCTTATCGTAATTCCAAATCAGCATCTGTTCAAAGTTATTGATAACACAACATCCTACGACAACGCGTTTCATCGCGCCGATGAAGTACTGTGCCAGGGAGTGCGCGGAATCTCCGACTTGATAGTTAAGACCGGCTTTAAGAATGTTGACTTTGCCGACGTTGAAACCATTATGAGGAGCAAGGGAGACGCTCTCATGGGCATCGGCACAGGCACGGGCGAAAACCGCGCTATTGACGCTGTAACAAACGCAATAGACAATCCGCTTCTTGAGGATACAAGCATAGAAGGAGCCACCGGAGTTCTTATCAATATTGCCGGTCCGCAGGACATCACGCTTTTTGAAATACAGAATATAATAAAAACTGTTAAAGACAAGTGCGACCCGGAGGTAAATCTGAATCACGGCATTCTTTACGATCCCGCCCTCGGCAATTCTATTCAGGTAACGGTAATCGCAACCGGATTTCCGCAGGCGCGTCATGCGGGAACAAATCCCGCCGCAAACGTCAAGCCCAGAGATTCTGAGTTTTTAAAAATCGAGGATTTTGACAAGTACAGGGGCATGACGAAGCGTTCCGAATACCTTGATTTTTTGCCTCCAAAGGATTTTCAGGAGGACCTTGACGTACCGTCTGTGATCAGGAAACATTATTCCCATGTCGATGAAAGACAGGAACTTGCTAAAGCGGAGAATGGATAAATTGGAAAAAGCCGATTTATTAAACAGATTTTGTTCCCGGCTTGTCGCTATAGAAAGGAGAGGCGTGTTGACAATGGAATGTTACCGGCTTGAAATCAGGCGTTTCCTTGATTTTCTTGAGACGGAAAAAATTCCGCTCGGCGGCGTTGATGTTGGCGTGTTGTCCTCGTATATGGCAATGCGCCGGAATGTTGATAAAATTGATTCCCGTTCGGCGGCAAAGGCTGTCTCCTCTTTAAGATCGTTTTTCAGGTTTGCAATGGACGAGGGGTTGGTAAGCGACAATCCCGCTTCCGTTCTGGAAAGCCCGAAGCGCAGGGCGCGTCTTCCAGAAGTAATGGACAGAAAAACAATAGAGGCGCTCCTTGATACGATAGACACAAGCACCCCTAAAGGCTGCCGTGACAGGTGTCTTTTTGAAATGATCTATTCGGCGGGGCTTCGGGTTTCCGAAGCTGCGGGATTAAATATCAGGGATGTTGATCTTGAAGGAGGAGTTGCGAAGGTAAGAGGAAAGGGAAACAAGGAGAGGCTCGCTCTTTTCGGGCCGGAGGCGGCTCTGCGGATGAAACAGTATTTGCAGGAAGCCCGCCCCGCGCTTGCGGGCAAGGCAAACAAGAGCCATGCCCTCTTCATCGGAAGGAACGGGAACAGGCTTTCCAGAAAGGGTATCTGGAAAAATTACGCGAAATTCGCGTCCGCCGCCGGTACGTCTTCACGTCTTCATACGTTGAGGCACAGTTTTGCGACGGGGCTTCTTTCAGGGGGCGCGGATTTAAGGACAGTTCAGGAACTTTTGGGACACGCGGACCTTTCTACAACGCAGATTTATACCCATGTAGAAACGAGCGTTCTTCGTGAAAACCACAGGCGTTTTCTGCCCAAATTGAATATTCAGGAAAAATGAGAAATTAAAATGAGTAAATTTAAACGATTTTTGACCGGCGTTTGCGTTATGCTTGTTATCGCTTCTCTTACATTGTTGGTCGTCCGCGAGCAAGGCAAGAAGAACAGGGAACTGGCGCGTAGAATCGCCGAATTAAGCCCGCGCGGAGGCCCTCCTGAGGGTATCGACGGACTGAGAAAGGCAATCGCGTTATACGAAGATCAGATTGAAAGAAACGTAAGGGAAGGCGCGCAGACGGGAGTTTACTGGAAAATTTTGGCAATCAGGCTTGCGGATCGCAGTATGCACAATGACGCGCTTGCCGCTTTTGAACGGGCGATTTATTATAACGCGGAAGATCCCGTTATTTACAATTTAATCGGAGTTTCCGCAAGTACGGTCGCTAAATCAATTGTCGGGTTTTCAACTAACGCACAGAATGAAAGAGATCATTTTTTCAAACTTGCCGAATCCTCCTATTTACGCGCCATTGAACTGGACAATACCTATACAAAGCCCATGTACGGCCTCGGCGTATTGTACGTTTTTGAACTTGACAGGTCTGAGGAAGCAATTCCGTATCTTGAGCAAAGCCTCAGGTTATACTCGACGGATATTTCCGCCATGTTTGTTTTGGCAAGGGCGTACGCCGTGACGGGCAGTTACCAGAAGGCAATTGAGCTTTATGAGAGAATTATTTCCCGCACCAGGGATCAGAAAATAAGAGAGGAAGCGTTGAGAAACATCGAGACAGTTCAGAGGGCGATTTATGGATAACAGGGGCCTCTTGGATTTAATCATCTCTCTTTTACCCTGTTTAAATTATCCACAGCGGATAATGCTACAGAAGGCATTTGACCGTGAGGAAGATTTTGTCATACAATCTAAAGAGGATATAGAAAAAAACCTTAAACATGAATTAATGTGTTTTTGGAATATTGATGAAGTCCGCGTAAGGGCCGAATGGATAACATCGGTCTGTGCGAAGAGGGCAATTAACTGGGTATCATGGACATCTCCATCATATCCGCCGTTGTTAAGGGAGATTTACGATCCGCCGCCTGTAATTTATTACAGGGGTCTTCTTCCAAATCCCGAGAAGTCCCTGCTTGGAATGGTTGGGACGCGAAAGCCAAGCGCTGAAGGATCAGAGCAGGCGTATTCAATAGCAAGAGGAGCGGGAGAGGCGGGAATTTCCGTTGTTTCCGGTCTTGCACTTGGGATTGACGCGATGTCGCACAGGGGAAACCTTTCCTCAGGCGTTCCCGGATACGCGGTGCTTGGATCGGGCGCGGATGAAATCTACCCTTCGTCGAACAGGCTTTTAGCAAGACGGATACTGGATTCAGGGGGAGCGATTTTAAGTGAGTATCCTCCGGGAACCCCTCCCGCGAAATGGAATTTTCCGGCAAGGAACAGGATAATTTCCGCCCTTTCCAGGAGCGTTTTAATTGTGGAAGCGCCGCAAAAATCGGGGGCTCTTATCACCGCCGGTTTCGCTCTGGAACAGGGGAAGGAATTATGGGTTGCATCGTTAGGCGTGAAGCAGGACGGCGCGTTTGATAAATCGGGAACCGCGAAACTTGCGGATGACGGAGCGGAAATAATTTTTCAGGCGCGTGATGTTCTTGAAAAATGGAATATGGAAATTGCGGATGAAAAAGCGTCCGCAGTTACAGAGTCCGGTGAAAGCGGCAATGCTCTTGCCTCTTCCATTGCGAAGCTGCTTGAAATTGATTTATAAGGATACGGTATGGCAGAGAAAGCAGGCGCGAAAAAAACGAAAACTGAAAAAAAGAAGAGTACTTCAAAGCAGGAAAAACAGATCCTTGTGATTGTAGAATCTCCAGGGAAGGTTAAGACGATAGAAAAATACCTGGGCTCTTCCTACAATGTAAAAGCGTCTATGGGGCATTTGATAGACCTTCCAAAATCAAGAACCGCAATTGACGTGGAGCGCGACTTCGAGCCTGAGTACATTACTGTGCGCGGCAGGGCGAAGATTTTAAAAGAACTGCAAAGCGATGCGAAAAAATCCGGCAAAGTTTTACTTGCGTGTGATAATGACCGCGAAGGAGAGGCAATCGCCTGGCACTTGCGAAACGCCATCACCGCGAAAACGGAAGAAGTCCCAATTGAAAGAATAAGTTTTAACGAGATAACCCCGCAGGCTGTAAAGGACGCTGTATTAAATCCGCGCAATATTGACGAAGCGAAAGTATCCGCGCAGAAAGCCCGCCGTGTGCTTGACAGGCTTGTAGGCTATAACCTTTCGCCCCTGCTCTGGAAAAAAGTGAAAAACGGGCTTTCCGCAGGGCGCGTTCAGTCCGTTGCGCTTCGCCTGATCTGCGAACGTGAAAAAGAAGTGGAAAATTTTATTCCCGAAGAGTACTGGACGCTTGAAGCCGATTTCAAATCGGGAAAAACGGTTTATACCGCCCAGCTTGTAATGTGGAATAACAGCAAGCCTGAACTGAAAAATGAAACTGAAGTAAAAGGAATAATTGAAAAAATAAAAAATAACGACTGCGTTGTTTCCGATGTGCGCGAAACCGATAAAACAATAAGGCCGAAAGCTCCGTTTACCACTTCGCAAATGCAGCAGACGGCGGCAAACCGCCTTGGTTTCACCTCACGCAAGACCATGCAGGTGGCGCAGCAGCTTTACGAAGGCGTGAGCATCGGCTCTTCAAGGGTCGGTCTTATCACCTATATGCGAACCGACAGCGTTCGAATTTCACAGACAGCCCTCGACGATGTACGCGGCTGGCTTTCCAAAAATTACCCTGACGATCTGCCCGCAAAGGCTGTTGAATACGCTGTCGGCAAAAACGCGCAGGACGCTCACGAAGCGATAAGGCCCACTTACACGGAATATACGCCCGAATCAATAAAAGAATATCTTTCAAAAGATCAACTCCGTTTGTATTCGATAATTTGGGAACGCTTTGTTTCCAGCCAGATGAATAACGCGAAAAGCAGAACTGTAAGCGCGGACATAAAGGTAATCGCGGGAGGTGACGAAGGGCTTTTCCGTATCAGCGGATCGAAACTTCTGGAAAAAGGTTTTTACAAAGTGATAAAACTTCTTTCCTCCAAGGAAGAAAGTTCAGGCTCCTGTCCGCTGTTAAAAACGGGCGACAAGGTAAAAGTGGAAAAATTCCACAGTGAACAGCACTTTACCCAGGGACCGCCGCGTTATTCGGACGCTTCCATTGTGCGCATTCTGGAAGAAAAAGGAATCGGACGGCCCTCGACATACGCCTCTATCATTTCAGTATTGCTTGATCGTTATTACGTTACGCGATCAAACAAACAGCTTGTGCCTACGGTTCTCGGTAAACTGATAAACGACGTATTGGTGGAACATTTTCCGCTGTATGTTAATTCGGATTTTACCGCCTCAATGGAAACAAAACTTGATGAAGTGGAAGAAGACAGGGTAAGCTGGCCCCAAATGATCAGGGAGTTCTGGGATCCTTTTAAATCGACGGTTGATGAGGTGAGTAAAACAATTGAATCTTACAAGGGCACTCTCGATGAGATGACGGAACACACCTGCGAAAAATGCGGTAAGCCCCTTGTAAAAAAATTGGGGCGGTTCGGATATTTTCTTGCCTGTTCGGGGTTTCCCGAGTGCAGGAACACGAAATCTATCCCCCTCGCGAAATGCCCGAAATGTTCAGGCGATGTAGTCGCTCGAAAGACAAAGGGCAGGGGCAAGGAATTTTACGGCTGTACAAATTACCCCGAGTGTGATTTTATCAGCCACTTCAAGCCAATCAATCAGGATTGCCCGAAGTGCGGATTTTTCATGGTGGAAAAATATGACAAGAAAAACGGCGCTCA
>JGI24698J34947_10000303_pt1 | contig 21551 bp, 23 predicted proteins | sample TergutMp193P3_FD_34947 | JGI IMG/M metagenome (IMG submission 34947) | reverse complement strand
TTCAATAAGATTTCCTGCTGTATCATACCCGATAATCAGCCATTTGTTAATATAAGCCTCAAGCAGTTGTTCATGGAGCGGATGCCACATGGCGTAACGAATATTGTTTTCGGTTATGCCGTGCTTAAAAGCTGCTTCATTGAACTCAATATTCACAAACATAAGAAGAATATAGCATAATAATCAACAAACAACAACTCTAAGCTGTACGCAGGACAGCAGAACTACGTGGTAAATATTCTAGAGTTGTTCCCTGTTCGCGCCGTGGAAGTCTACCTGCGGGATAACAGGGACAGAAACGGAGGCGGCTTTGTTTTCTTCCCTGATTGCGTCAAAGACTTCCTGCCTGAAAACTTTTATTTTTTTGGGCGCGTCTATGCCGATGCGTACCTGATCTCCTCTGACTTCTATAATGGAAACTGTGATATCGTCACCGATTACAACCTTTTCATTTACTTTTCTTGACAGTATCAGCATTATTTTTTCCCCGCGCCGTTTAACTCGGCCATAATGTCGTGCCGGGTTTTCCAGCGGATATCCGCCAGAATAGCCTGCTTTCCTGTCATATTGTCGCGGTTGATAACAATAGGTCCCTGAAGGTTAGCAGTCATGGGGCCTCCGTCGGGGGGAATTGTAACAATTACGAATATCAACGCCTTTTCAGGAGATGTTATGCCAATTTCTTCCATCTCCTCATTGGAGATGTTTACCTCATAGTCGGGACGGAAAAGAAACGGATTTATCAGTACAAAGGCAGTTTCCCTGTTGTCTACAGATTGAAGCCAGCAAAAAGGCTGATGCTCCGCGTCAAATAGCACGTAATTATTGTAGTCCTCAAACCCATAAAGCCCTTCGGGAAAAACAATTTTCTGCTTTTCATCCACTTCAATCAGGCCATAGGCCTTTGTGTCAATTTTCATTTTTATCTCCTGATTATGGTTGTTCAGAAACTTCAGTTCCCTCACAAGTCAATTCTATCTTAAGAAGTCAAGTAATGTCTGGGGCAGAATCTTCGCCGCCGTCTGAAGGCTTGCCTGCTGCGCCAACAGTAACTTTTTTAGATCTGTCGCCGCTTCCACCAAATCAAGTCCCGTTTCGCGGGACAGCATGCTTGTTACGTTGGGAATCTCCCTGTTTATCCTCTGCCATGTCATTTCCGCTCTTTCCTGGCGGGCGCCGACAATGGAGCTCGTCGCAACAATGTTATTGAGCGCAAGATCAATACCCGCAAGACCCTGGCTGCCGATAAATTCAGAATCTCCCCGCAACATTCCGTCTCTAAGGCGAATTACCATATCAAACACAGAACCGCCGTAAACTCTTGCCGAATCGCTCCAGTTGGGAGCGTTGTTTTCCATGTTGCCCCTTATAATCCCAAGATCGCGCAGTACTGTCGCTCCGCCTTCGCGGTCTTCCGCGCGGATAAGGTGGGCGGTTGTTCCTTCCAGGACAAGCCCCCTCGTCTGCGGATCTATGTACGCTCTTACGGGGGCGGCGGAATCGTTTATCTTCGCGACAATGGCGGGTAACGTATCCCCGACCGATGCCTGAATTTCCACACCGTCTATAAAGAAAGACCCCGCGCTCTGTACCCTGTAATCTGTCGCGTCTACGGTTGAAAAAATCTGCATCTTTTCCGCCCAGAACGCTTCGTCCCCTCCAATGTCCAACTCAATAAAAGTACCATCGCCTATTTCCGCCGTGCGTGTCGCGCCTGAACCACGGTATTCAACCCGTATTATCATGCTCTCCCCGCCTCCCTCTACGGTTCCTTCCACAATGCGGAACGGTTCCGTAAAAACTTTGTCGCCCGCGAACGCCTGCTTGGTATCGGGACCTGTTTTGTTGGAAATAGCCACCAGTTCTTTCAGAAGTTCATTTACCTCAACCGCCATTATCCTGAGATCATCGGGAGCATAAGTGCCGTGCGCTCCCGTCATCGCAAGGTCGCGCATCCTTTGAAGTATGGCTGTCGCCTCGTTTAAATAATCGTAGGTGTTGTCGAAATGTTCCATCGCGTACAGGGTATTTGTTTCAAAGCGCTCAAGACGCGCGATATACGATTCGTAGCGTACAGCGTGGGATGCCGCTATCGGGTCGTCCCTTAATTGGAGCAGCCTGTTCTGAGAGCCGATTCTCGACTGAACATTTGAAATAGCCTCTTCCTGCCGTCTTAGGTGAAACTGCATGTCCGTTACGGGCATGTCACTTGATATTCTTTTCATTCCCTATACCCCTTTTCCTATACGCCCATACGGTTGATTATTGTATCAAGCATGGAATTGACAGTTGTGATGAATCGCGCCGCCGCGTTGTAACCGTACTGGTAGCGGATCATGTTTACCATTTCCTCGTCAATGTTGACACCGGAAACCGACTGCCGCCAATCACGCAGGAATTTCATGATACCGTTTTCAGTCGCCAGTGAATCGCGCGACTGCTCGCCCAATAGAGCGATACGCCCGACAGAGTCGGCGAAAAAGTCGTCAAATGTTGAAAGACGCCCAACCATTACCGGACTGTTCCTGATTGCGGCTATTGCCTGTGCCGCGTCCCCGTTGCCAGGATTTGCGGCTCTGTTATTGTAGCCGAAGCCGGCGGCGACCGAGGAGGGGTCTTTTAAAAGCGCCGGATTTACTTCAATCCAGCCGGACGGATGTGCAATGGGAGCCAGCGCGTAATCTTCCGCGCCGCCCCTCAGGCTTGTTACAGCGTCCGCCTGCGCCCAGTTATAAGCGCCATCAGGCCCCGATTCAAGTAGAAGCCCCGCGTAACCGGTAAGAAAGTACCCCGAATCCTCAACATGGCGGATAACAAAATCGGGATTGATCCTCTGCCCGTCAACCAAATCGGCGGACGTACCTTTAAGGGAAAGCCTGCCGTCCCGGTTAAGGCGGGCGACAACTTCCGCGCCTGAATTGTTGATCCGCCTTATTATGTCTGTAACGGTGTCTGTTGAATAGTATGGAACGTTAATATCGGTTTGTGCGCCGGAGAGCGTTATTACCCCTTCAAAACCCGGCTGCGCCTGAGGTTCAAGAGAGTTCTGCCCGTTTATACGGTAGATATAACTTGAATCGAAGATGCCGTCTCCTGAACGGTCGTAATTTCCGTTTACGTTTGTAACAAAGGGATACTCTGAAAAGAAATTGTTTCCGGTTGTACCGTTAGCGCCGTACGCGTCGCGGTGAATTTCATTTACAAGGTCTATGAAATTCATTGTCATGTTGTCGAGGTTCTGGATTTCATCCTCAATGGTTACGTCGCGCAGTTCCATCAACGCGCCAAGACTGCCCCTTGAAAAGACAATCTCAGTTCCCGTATCACGCCAGAAGATGTGCGCGAAACCTTCGGCGTCAACATCTTTTCGCATATCAAATTGACGGGAGATCTGCCCCTGAACCAGAATTTGACCGGAAGTATGCACCATAAATTCATCAGGGTCCCTCTGGGTTACCGTTATCTCAATTATTGAGGAAAGCTGATCGACTAACAGATCCCGCCTGTCCATAAGATCGTTGGGATTGTCGCCCATTGCCCTGCTGCGCTGGATGTTTCCGTTAAGAGAGGCAATCTGGCGGGTAAGGCTGTTTACCCTGTCCACCGTTAGCTGAATATCTTCGTCAACCTGGGTTTGAAGACGCGCAAGGCCGCTATAATGATTATGAATACCGTCAATCAGGGTTTTTCCCCGCTGAAGAACGCCGTTGCGGAACTCGTTATCCGCGGCGTGCAGTGAAAGTTCCTGCCATGAGTCCCAGAAGCTGTCCATCTTGCTTCTGACTGAATTCGAGCCTGTTTCAAGATGGAGTTGTTCCATTTCGCTGATATAGCGATCGCGGACAGCCCAATACCCTTCCCCGGAAGCCTGAGCCACGATCCGTTTGTCCAAAAGCTCATCCCTTACGCGCTCTATCCGCTCTACTACAGCGCCCTGCCCAAGCTGGCCCGCTGTTTCCGCCCGGTTAAGACCCGGCACATAAATCGGCGTAAACGGGACAATTTCCACCCTCTGTCGTGAATATCCTTCAGTGCTGACATTGTCAAGGTTATGACCTGTAACCGCCAGCGCCTGCTGATGGGTCTGAACGCCCCTTCTACCGATTTCCAGTCCCATAAATGTCGAAGTCATAAGTTCTCCTTAAACTCAAAGTTCGGGTTAAAAACTCCGGTTCAATACCATGCTGCGCATATCATGCGAAAGATGGGTTCCATCTCTTGTATACATTTTCCCCGCCCGATCGGGAAACGCACATTCAAAAAACTCCTTAAGCGTCGATTTAATCCCGGCAAGGTAGCCCATAAAAGCCTCGTTTGCCATGCGCAGTTTGAGGGTATCAAGTTTGAGGCTGCGGTAAATAGAGGTTAAATCATTACGCTGGTTTTCAGGCAGAAGGGAGACCATTGAGTAAAAGCGGCCCTTGGCGTCCGCTCTGTTGTTGATGATATTGCTCCGCGTAAGGGCTTCAAACGCCGAAAAAAGCTGATGGCGCTCGTCTTCAAGGCTTGCCAGCCTGTTTTCAATGTTATTCATGTCGTCAATGTGGCGCTCAAAGTCGGTCCATTCCCGTTCAATTACCGCAAACTTGAGTTTTTCCTGTATCGCGAACGCTTCCTGAATAAGTTCACATTCCTCAAGAAGAATATTTCTGCATTTTTCGTAAATCATGGTAACCTCTATTTTGTGCGGCCAAATGGCCGCATTTTTATATCGAACATGAAACATAGTTTCATGACAATACCTCTATTTAAATTATCGGTATCTAAAATTAAGTATTAAATAGATTTGTCAGCAAGATATTAGAGAGACTTCACCTTGGCGGGGTGGTTTTTGGTTATTGTCAGGATGTTTTTGTTGTTTTGGCGGGTGTATTCTACACTGTCCATTATTTTTTTTGCCATAAAAATACCCAGTCCTCCAATGTCGCGGTCGGCAAGGGGTTTTTCAAGGTCGGGGGCGGGTTGTTCAAGGGGGTTGAAGGGTTTCCCTGAGTCTTCAAAACGGATAAGCGTTTTGTCCTCTGTGGAAACGGAAATAGTGACTTCTCCTGTCAGCGGTTTATACGCGTAATTCGCTATGTTCATGAAAATCTCTTCTATGGCGATGTCTATTTCATTCTGCAAATCACAGGGGTATTCCAGGTTTTCAAGTTTGGCGTTTATAAAATCTATCGTTTTTTCCAGATTCTCAAGTTTGGCTTCTACTACAAATTCCCTCGTGTTATCCGAAACGTCGTCAGGCTTGTTAATTTTAAGCGCGAGCATTGTAATGTCGTCAGCCTGCTCCGCCCCGTCCGTGAAATTGTCAATTTCCCGCTTTACGCTGTGCAGCAGTTCTTTTGGTGAACAATCTCCCGCCCGATTCGCGGACGCAAGAAGCCTCTGTTCACCAAACATATCCATATTACTGTTCATGGCTTCCGTTACGCCGTCGGTGTACAAATACAGAGTATCCCCCGGCTCAAGAAAAATCATTTCCTGTTTTTCCCTGTACTTTATATTTTTTTGAAAACCAAGAACTATGCAAGGGTCGGTTTTCAAAAACTCATAGCCCTTTCTCTGTTTCCCGATAAGAGGCGGGTTATGCCCGGCGTTAATATAGATAAACCTTCCTGTCGGTACATTGTAAAAACCCAGGAACGCGGTAACAAACATACCCGCTTCATTGCCCTCACACAGTTTATTATTGACAGATTCAAAAACGGATTTTGGGTCCCTGCATAAACTGCAATTTTTTATCAGGGTTTTCGTAACTACCATAAACAGGGCGGCTGGAATACCCTTACCTGAAACGTCGGCAATTACCACTACCAGATTGTCCTTGTCTATAAAAAAGAAATCATAAAAATCGCCGCCAACCTCTTTCGCCGGAAGCATTGAAGCGTAAATATCGAATTCTGCCCTTTCCGGAAACGGCGGGAAAATACAGGGAAGCATGCTTGCCTGTATTTCAGTGGCGACGCCAAGTTCAGCGCCGATACGTTCTTTCTCAGCGCGTTCGCGGGTACTTTCCTCAATGGATTTTTTAAGATCGCCTGTCATCTTGTTAAAAGCCTGCGCAAGCTGGCCCAGTTCGTCCTTTGACTTTATATTTATCTGAGCGTCAAGGTTGCCGAAGGCAAGCCGGGATACGTCGGATGTCAGCTGCTTTATCGGCGTGTTGATAAGTCTGGAAATCAACAAATACGCAAGGAATAACATCAACGATGAAGCCGCCAAAATAAGTATCGAGAATAACCTGTTTTGTTTTTCCACTTCCGAAAAAATTTCATTTTCAGGGATCTGTATTGAAAGAAGCCATCCGTTGTCCATATAGCGCTGGAAATTCATGTAATCAATATTGTTATGCGTAAAAGAATCGGAATAAATATCCCAGGGAATCGTACTGATGGAAGCGCCGGAAAAACTGTCAGTGACAGTGCTTGAGATGATAAAATCTTTTTCGGGAACGCATAATAAAACAGAACTGTTCTCCGTCGGGCTTATGCTGATCAGTTCTTTAACAACTTCATCTATCTCCCAATCAACTGTTGAAATCGCGATGAGCCTGCCCTCTTCATTAAATATGCCGGCTCCCGCGGTTGTCATAAGGCTGAACGAACCGGAATCGTCAACATAGGGCCTTGTCCACGCGACCTGATACGACTGCGTAATATTACTCGAGAGTTCGATGTACCATGTCTTGTTGTGATAATCGTACTCATCCAGCAGGAAGGTATCGTCCAGCCTGAATTTTCCTGTCGCTTTATCGTAGAACGCGTAAAAACCGGCGCGTAATCTATCCTTATAAAAGGTATAAGGCTCAAACCAAAAACCGCCCCCCACCGCAACCGGAAAACTTGTGATGTATTCTATTGCCAGCCTTTCACCTAATGCTTCCGATTGCGCCTGATAACACAACATTCCGCCTAGCGCGTAGAAAACCGAGGCGCGCTCTATTTCGGCTATTGTCTTGTTTACTTTTTCAGTCTCAAACTCGACTGTTTTTTCAATTTCCTGGAGGCGCAGGCGCTTATAATTCGCGGTCGTATAGATTAAATTTAAAAAGAACGCGACGCCGCTGAAAAGAATGAAGAACAGTACAATTAATAAAATTCTTGTCCTTAATGAATGAAATTTCTCCATCCGGCCTTTCCCAAACATCCTTAACAGGTAACAAGCATTTCTTTCAAAGCCGCCATTCCCAGAACATTTTTAACAACTTCGGACGGACGTTCGATATTGAACGTACCGCCTGATTCCAAAGCCTGTTTGTATACTTTCAGGATAACCCTTATCCCTATAGAACTGAGATAGGCGACCTGGGACATATTCAGGACTATCGTTTTTTGCCCTTTTTCCAGCACCTCCTCCAGTTTTTCAAGAAGCGAGTCCGCGCTGTTGGAGTCAACGCGTCCCTTGGCCATCAGTCTGCATATTCCATCGTCTATTTTTTCCGTAATTATCAGATCTTCACTTTTCATCAATATTCTCCATAATTTCGTTGTATAGACATTATATGTGAAAAAGGCATGATTTTCAAGTAAATTGCGCAGGGGCTTCTCAGGCTTTACATCCCAGGAATACAAGGCTGGTACGCAAACCCATACAAGGCTGCACTGCTAAGTTAGACAAGGGCGAAAACCGGCATTTTGAAATATTTACCGTAAAATTTAAAGAAAACCCAATTTTCAGGTATAACCGCCGGCTTCGTGCCCTGCGATTTTTTTAAACTTCCTTTCTCTGTTTACGACCGTTAAAGTATAAATAATATAAACCAAAACCACTACCAGAAATACGGCTGCAATTATCAATGAGATTGTATTTATTAATTTTACAGCGTTATTTTTAAAACCATTTGTTACTGAAGAAACTGTTAAAACATTGTTTTGATCAGCAAAAGTATTTATCAGATTAGCGGAAGAATTAATAACACCAAGACGTTTTTGTAATTCATTTATTGCGTAATCAACAATCAGGTCATATACCATTTTATTAACCCCGAGTTCATCATAGGTTGGCAGAATTGATTTCAATTCTAAAACAGTAGTATTTACCTGTGAAATGTCATTGTTGATCCCTTTTAGATCAAGTCCGTCCCTCACAAATTCATTATCGGGGTAACTGTCCTTTATATACTGTTCCATCTTAACAGAATAATTATTTATTGCAGATTTTGCATAAGAATCTACGCTGACCACAACATATACCAAAAGCGAAAAAGACAGAAAAATGACAACTGTAAAAAAATATGCCGGCTTCTTTTTATAATCAGGATAGTCTTTTAAAACAAATTTGTTATAAACAATCGCTACACCAATGCCGAGAATACCAAACACTATTAAGAGAATAGAATTAAACATAATATTTTCCAGCAACCTTTTATTCCATAATTTTACAAAAAAATTTTATTCACTGTCAAGCATTCTCTTTAAACCTCATAGTAAAAGATCTGCCCCAAAACTTAAAGTTATGGAGCAGTCTCAAAACTTGTTATGTGTTAATCAGCGAAAGAAGTATTTTTAACCTTCCATTTTTCCAGAGAAATTGGAACCCAAAGACCATATATTCCGATCGTAATAATGCACAACAGAAACCATTTTATCCAATTGCCAAATAAACCGATGGCTTTTCCGCTAAATTTCAGCCTGCGCCCCTCAATAATTGTATGGTTTATCCGCCATCCGTAAATCATACACAGTGCCCACGGGTAACAAATTCCCAATGTCAACAATGTTACCAAAAAGCCAAGAATGTTCCAGCCTATAAACTGCAGCAAACCTCCGTCAAATTTTGATTCCGCATTTTCCATAAAATAAACTCCTCAATAAAATTAGCTGTTCATACGAATAGCTTATCAGACAACTAGAGATATTAATATCACGCTACTTGCTGTTTGTCAAGTCTGTCATGTTAAAAATACAATAAAATTTCCCCATAAATTCCAAGGATAAAAAATGACCGAAGACGAATTTCGGGCTGTAGTCCGAACAAATATCAGGCGTTACAGGGATTACCGGAAGTGGACGCAGGCCGAACTTGCCGAAAAACTGGACATTTCCGTCAATTTTCTCAGTGATGTAGAAAACGGTAAAAGATGGATTTCCCCCGCCAACATGGTCAAAATCGCCTCCGTTTTAAACATTGAACCTTATGAACTGTTCAAACCCGCCAATTCACCCTCCCCCGCCGCTTCCGCCGTTTTTGCCAAATACAATGGCGATGTCATTAAAGCCGTTTCCGCCTCTCTGGAGCAGGTCTATGGCTACTATCAAGCTATTGTTAAAAATGAACAGGAAAATAAACCGTCAACGAAAAAACCCGTCAGAAACAGGCATGGGCGCAGCGGATAGGTTTGGTAAAATTTTATGCTTGACAAACTTTTGGGAATATGTTATACTTTATATATCTTCGAAAGAGGATCCGCCACTTGATGAGGCGGCGGCGGATAAAAATCCGAAATGGCCTCATCTGCCAACGCCCGGTCTCGCAATGACCGGGTTATTTTTTCCCTATAATGCCCCGTAACTCCTCATACGTCCATGAATATAAATTCCCATTTGTTTCAAAATAACAGATAAAACGACCATTATCAGAACGCCCTTTCAGTTCCCCTGCTATTTTGGACATAACACTTATGAGCGACAAATCGGTTTTCAGACGTATAAAAACGGAATGTTCCTGCACTATCGCATTTTCAATTAAAAGAGATGCACCCTGTTTATATGCCAAACGGAATTCTCCTCCTAATGTTACTCTTGTTCCAGACACGGTTTTCATCTCCATAATTTCTCCGTCCAGTACCAAGTCGGCGCACCGCTTACCGCTTTCTCCTTTAATCTCCTGTTCCGGCAAGAAATACGCCGCACTGCCCCGTCCGATTAAAATACGCACCTGGGACATTTCACGTTCCCACTTGTCAGTTTCCCGGTATTCTTCGACAAGGCGGCTTTTGGCAACCCAAATATTAGCTTCTTTGGGTATCCATTTCTCATGTGGGAATAAAGCTGACGCAAGGATTCGAGACTTTTCAATATTTATGCGGCGCTCCTCTGGCGTTTTAGGTGTCATTGAAGGTTATCATAAACTAAAGGGAACGGAACAGGAATGGGCGGACTAAAACCTGTTGACAAAAGGCACACAATGTATTATATTTTTCACAGTGAAGTTTGTGTGGAAAGAAGAAAAAAATAAACTTCTCAAACAACAACGAAAAATCTCGTTTGAGCAGATTGTTTTGGCTATTGAAAATAAACAAGTTGTTGATGTAATGGAGCACCCAAATCAGAAAAAATATAAGGGACAAATATTTATAATGGTTGAACGAAATAATTATGTGTATGTTGTTCCAGCCTTTATTTCGGCTTCAGGGGATGAATGTCACTTAAAAACGATTTATCCCAGCCAAAAATATACGAACAAATATTTAAGGAGCAAAAAATGAAGGAGACAAAGTATTTAGACAGTGAAGAACAGGAACTTATCGAATCGCTGGAAGGTGATAACTGGAAACCGGCAGGGGATATTGAAAATTGGAAAAACATATTGTCCAAAACCGCGGCAAATACATTAACCAAAGATCAGCGTATGAACATTCGCATAACCAAAAATGATCTGGACGGTATTAAATTAAAGGCGGTGGAAGAAGGAATACCATATCAAACATTGGTTGCCAGCATAATTCATAAATATGTTACCGGAAAACTATGCGAAAGTTAACGCATATGAGAAATCTTCTTTGCGTCCGGCAGGACTCGAACCTGCTACCACCAGATTCGAAGTCTGGTACTCTATCCAGGTGAGCTACGAACGCGCTTTAAACATTGGGTGGATGACGGGGTTCGAACCCGCGACGACCAGATCCACAATCTGGGACTCTACCACTGAGCTACACCCACCGCGTGGTTTAAATATGGAGAAATCACCCGTTTTTGTCAAGGCGACGCGGGTTTTGCTTCTTTTTGTACAATGCGCGCGTCAGGTTAAAGATATTCCGCAATTTGGAACCCTGCTCTCTATTGGACGGTTAATTATCTGACATACCTTACAAAAGCGTCTCTGTAGCCAATGCTCCTGAAACGCTGTAAAACCGCCGCGCTTTCTCCCTGATTTAACGGTCCCAAAAGGATGCGGTACCAGTTGTCGCTGTCCTTGTACACCACAGGCCCATAGTTGCGATCGATAAGGCTGACCGCGCTCTCAACAGATTCCGGCGTGTCAACGGCAGTCAACTGCACATAGTACGATCCGCGGGCAAGTTCGTATATTCTCGGGATGGAGAAATTTGTGTCCGAGACAACAGGCGCTCTTTGAGGTACGGGAGTTCTTTCAATCGCGGGTATGCTTTCTATCATAGGTTCAAGTATCAGTTCTCTTGCCGGCTCAACAACGTTTACGCGTGTTATCTGAGGGATGATGTCCGCGGGATTAATTCCGTAAATATTACCCTGCGGCGGGCGTTCCTGCGACGGCACAATGTTGTACTGCGTAACCCGCTCTGTATCAACGGGCTGCGGCTGTTCAACTATCTCATAAGTTTCTTCTTTCTGTTCTTCTTCGGGAGTGTATTCGGTAATCTGTTGTGGAGTTTCCTCTTCAGGGATACCGGTGATTTGCTGAGGAGTTTCCTCTTCGATATACTCCGCTATTTCCTGTGGAGCTTCTTCTTCGGGAATAGATTCAACGATTTCCAGCGAAACTTCTTTCTCTTCAGGATTCAGATCGGCGATATTTTCGGCAGACGGCTCACCGGAACCTGCTGTAAGTGAAGGAGCGGACGGAAGGTCAATGATATCCCTTGGGCTTATTCCGCCCCATTCCGGTTCGAGAAAATACGGCGGAAGAGCGCCAACCCTTGTTTGCGCGGACTCGGCGGCGGGAGTATCACTTCCCGCTGCGGAACTTTCAGATGACGTATCGTCCCACCAGTATGTTTCTTCGGTAATTACATTTCCCGAATCATAGGGTGGAATACCGGCGGCAAGACTTTCCATAAACCGCAGGTATGCTATCGGGTCGGACGGCTGCGTTATTCTGATCCTGCTTATGGAGCCGGGACGCATACCGATTATTTCAGCGACTTCACGGGAAACAATCGCAAGAAGTCCGGGGCTGTCAAGACCCGCGGCGACAATGGCGCGTGTACTCTTGTTTGTCTCTATGTTGACAATGTCAACAACGGTATTTCTGGGGAATGAATTTGTGGCTACATAAAGCCCATTCGCTGGAAGTTCGCCCTCAGGAGATGTAGCGGCAGCCCCTTCCCACGATGAAGCGTCTGAAACAACAAAAAAAGCCATTGAAACAAAAAAAATAAACGCAATAACCCTTATTCTCATAAGTCATTTCCCTCATTACTCTATATGGGGAATCAATCCCATAACTATATTTCTCAATATTTCAGATTCTTCTCTAGCAGAGGAGTATGTTCTTCCCTGAATACTTCTTTCAAAAACTTTCCCGAGCGGCGTTATCCTGAACAGAAAAAGCGTCACATTTCCCGGCGGCTGTGAAGGGGAAGTAAAGTCCAACTGCGCGATGATAAAGTAATCGGCTCCCCCTTCGGCGGCTTCCTCAATATCCCTTTCCGCTACTACTTCAATTCCAACGGAAGGTTTAGCATTGAGGCGCAGTATTGGAGCGTTACTGACAATATACCCGGCGTCAAAAAAAACATCCATAAGGCTGCTTTCCCAGCGTTCCGAATGTTGGTTCCTACCTGCCGTATCAGGCAGCCCGGTTTCAATCACTATGAACGAAACCCATGCCGCAGTAATTCCGGGAACAAATAAAACTCCAAACAGCAGCAATGCCGAGATTTTTTTCACCATATATTACTCCGAATTAATTATCGGCACTCTTTTATGAATATCGAATAGTAACATGTAACAAGCCTAGCATAATATTATGCGTTTTGCCATTTTAGCCGAAGTTAAATTAATGAACTACTACGCGATACAGGTAAGGACCCGCGCCGAGAACAAATTCATCAAACTTTTCAAAGCCCTGCACCCGGAAATTACCCTTCCCATATACTTTCCGCAAAGGCGCCTCGACATAAGGAGGAAGGGGAAGGTAAGACCGTCAATGTCCGCCGTCTTTCCCGGGTATATCTTCATTGAGGCGGAAAACGACGAGGAAATACTGGCGCGCCAGTGGGAATTCAGGCGTACAGAGGGATTCTACCGCTTTTTAAGGTCCAACCAGGACATTACGCCGCTTGCCGACCGGGATTTGGAGTTGGTTCTCCATTTTATCAAGAACGCGGGGCCGGTAGCGGGCAGATCGAAAGTTTACTTCAACGAAAATTCGCGCATTGTTGTTGTTGAAGGGCCCCTGATGGGACTTGAGGGAAGGATTGTAAAAGTCGATAAAAGAAAGGGAAGGGCAAAGATCAGCCTTGATCTGTACAACGATTCATTTTCTATTGATCTTGCCTTTGAGGTAATCGGTTCTTTGGAGCCAGCGAGGGGGGGAAGGTAAATGTCCAAACGCTTATACATAATCGGCGCCGGTTTTGCCGGATGCACTCTTGCCGATGAAATCAGGAAAAAGAAAATATTCGGCGAGGTAGTCGCCTTTCTCGACGACGACCCCGAAAAGATAGGGCGGCGGATCAACGATATTCCGGTTCTCGGTCCAATAAGGGACGTCGCTATCCTCCTGCGGATGAACCCCGCCGACGAAGCCATTATCGCAATTCCAAACGCCTCAAAGGAATATCTAAAAGAACTCTACGTCATCCTTAAAAACGCGGGTTTCAACAAGATACGGATTCTGCCGGGCATTTCCCAGATTATCGAGGAGGACGCCCACCTTATACAGACCCGCTCCATAGACCTGCAAGACCTGTTGGGCAGGAACCCCGTCGCCATAAAGCTGAAACAGAGCCTCTCCTATTTGCGTAACAAACGCGTGCTTGTAACGGGAGCAGGCGGCTCTATCGGAAGCGAGCTTTGCCGCCAGTTGCTTTCAGGCGGCGCGTCCCGCCTTTACCTTTTCGGTCACGGGGAAAATTCAATCTATCAGATCGACAGGGAACTGCGGCTGTTGCAGGAAGAAGGCGTCGGCGAGAAAGCCGCAATCGTGCCGATCATCGGCGACTTGAAAGACGCAGACTACATGGACTTTATCATCGGCAACCTGAAAGCCGACATAGTCTTCCACACGGCGGCATACAAACACGTTCCAATGATGGAGGAAAACCCGGTAGCCGCGATAGACAACAACGTCCTGGGCACCGAAAACCTGATACAAGCCGCGGTAAAACACGGCATTAAACGTTTCGTCCATATCACCACTGACAAGGCCGTTCAGCCGGTCTCAGTATACGGCGCGTCCAAATTCATCTGCGAACAGATGGTGCTGCAAGCCGCATCAAGGGGCGGCCCCAACTTTATGGTCGTGCGCTTCGGCAACGTATTAGGCTCACGCGGCTCGATAGTGCCTCTTTTTCAGAAACAGATTGAAAAGGGCGGCCCCGTAACCGTTACCCACCGGGACATACGCCGCTGGTTTATGACAATCAGCGAAGCCTGCTCCCTCGTACTCAAGGCGGGCGGTGTAGGCGAAAACGGCGGACTGTACCTCCTGGACATGGGAGAGCCGGTACGCATCCGCGATTTGGCTGAACAGCTTATCCGCTTCCACGGCTATGAGCCGGATACCCAGATAAAGATCGAATACACCGGCCTTCGCCCCGGAGAGCGCATGGACGAGCTTCTCTGGTCATCAGACGAGGAACCGCACGAAACCGAATACGACCGCATACTGCGCGTGAACCGCAAGAAACCGCTCTCCATAGACGTTAAATCGATGGTTGACGATCTGCGCCCCATTTGCCGCCTTGACCCCGGCAAGCCGCAGGCGTACCGCAATGTTGAGCTTCTGCGCAGTACTATAAAGCCGGTTTTGAACTAACCACAAACAGGGCTTCCGCGTTTAATCTTTATAACTAATGTGAATATGTGAGATGGGGCGGAGTGCGCGCAGCCCAGCCGGGCGCTAGACGGCTGTGGCGTTTATTTACGCACGCTCTGGCGTGGCGTTTCCTGAATTCACACCGTGCGCGCCCGGCTGGGCTGCGCGCACTCCGCCCTGTCGTACCTTTTCACGGTGTAGTTATACTGTTAAGTGCAATTGGGGAAAATCATTGGAAATATGATTACGATGTCACTTTAGGTTAAATTCACCCTTTTAAGCAATAAAAATACCCTAAAAAGCAATTAAAAACTGCTACAGAGCAATTATAAACTGCTAATTAGCAATTAAAAACTGCTCAGTAGTAATTAAAAATTGAAACTTAGCAGTTAAAAACTGCTACTGAGTAGTAAAAAATTGAAACGGAGTAAATAAAAACTACTACGGAGTAATTAAAAATTGAAACTGAACAGTTAAAAACTAATATTGAGCAGTTTAAAATTGAAACTGAGCAATTAAAAACTGCTAATTAGTAATTAAAAACTGCTACGGAGTAATTAAAAATTGAAACGTAGCAGTTAAAAACTGCTAATTAGCAGTTTTAGATTGGAATGTAACGCTTTTTAAGTGATAATTACAAGTTGGGCACGCAGGCGCGTGAGTCGCCGGAACTGTCCGGTATAGTAAGGGCGGGGGCGTTGATTATTCTTCCTTAATTCTTCCGGTTAATGCCGGAGATGAATACCAAAGGGTGACAGGCTCATTCTCGCGTGTGTTCACCTTGAGGTAAACATAACCGCCCGGCAGATCCCATATAGTTTCGTAGGGACGCATTTCTCTGAATGTCTCATCCTGGTATGTTGAAACAGTACTGGAGCCGTAAAGAGAGAGAAGCTGTCTTTGTACGTTGATGTAACACCGCGTCAGTTCATCAAAACTGAAGGTGTTAAAATAATATGTTCCGCCCTCCAGACCGTTTTCTGAAAAATAGACAAGCATAAACGCGGAATAGCCTAACACCGCTATATTTTCGTAAATCAGCGTTTGAAGGTCGTCGTACTCATCTACATACACGGGGCTTCCCATTCTGGCGGTAAATTCCTGAATTTTTGTCCCCCAGGAAAAACCGTGAAAGACCACACCAGCCTGCGCTTCGACATGCAGAGCCGGCGCAATTACCAGCGCGCAAATTATCAATAACTTTTTAATGGTACACCCCCATTTGTACAACAGCAAAAGTGACTGCCACCCCTGCCTTCTCCATTTTACCATATTGATAAAGTGTATTTCCAGCGCGTTAGTCAATGCCTGCGCCGGACTGGAATCTTCCCTCAGGTGGAAACTTGTGCGGACATCCCCAACTACCGTGAAAAGTTAAGACAGTGCAAGCTGCGCACAGCCCAGCCGGGTGCGCACGGTGTGGATTCAGAAAACGCCAGACCAAAGTCTGCGTAGATAAACGCCACAGCCGTCTAGCGCCCGGTTGGGCTGTGCGCAGCTTACGCCGCCATAAGTCACGGTTGTTATTGATAAACTAGCGCATATCAAATAAAATAAACAACAATGGAAGCTCCCGCTTTTTTGGAAGATATTTTCCCCCAACACCTGCTTTACGCCGTAACTATCAGATCTCCTGTCTCAAGCGGTTTCGTCAAGTTTATCGTATATCCAAAATTGCCTGCCAATTACTACATAATTACGGCAAGAAACATCCCCGGTAAAAACAGGCTGGAGGATACGTCCATCCCTATCCTTGCGGACGGCAGGCTTTCCTACATCGGCGAGCCTGTGGCGATACTTCTGGGGCAGGATAAAACAAAGCTGATAGAATTGGCGTCACAGTGCAGCGTTATCGTAGATGAGGAAAGGGCGGTTTTTTCCTGCGTGGAGGCTTCCGGCAACGCCGGGGACGCGCCCGCGGCGGCAAGGGTAATAAAGATCGGCGATCCCGGGGAGGCGTTTGTAAAATCCGGGAGAATTGTCACCGGAAGTTACACTACTGAAATTCAGGATCACTGGTACGCCGAACCTGCGGGAGCCGTCACGTTGTATGAAAAGGACAATGAAAAAGATGAGCCCAAAAAAAAGCCGGAAAGAACGCTCGTTGTAAAAACCGCCACACAGTGGCCGTACCATGTGAAACGTTCCATTGCCGCCACACTGGGGATAGAGCAATCCGCGGTTTTGGTTGAGCCTACCTCCTTGAGTCTGCACATGGACGGGAAACTTACATTCGCGTCCCTTGTCGCCTGCCACTGCGCGCTGGGGACATTTGTTACAAAGAGGCCGGTACGCCTGATCCTCAACAGGGAAGAGGACTTCCTTTTCTCCCCGAAACGCTGCAAGGCGAATATCGATATAGCCAGCAACATTGACGAAAATGGCAGTATCACAGCCTCCGAAATAGAAATCGCCGTTAATGCCGGCGCTTACGGTGTGAACGCCCAGGAAATACTGGATCAGATCTGCCTTGGCGTGCTGGGTTTTTATAACGTGGATAATCTTTTGCTCACCGCCAGAGCGGAAAAGACCAATATCCCGCCTCAGGGGCCCTTTTCCGGTTTCGGTCTGGCTCAGGGGTTTTTCGCGATGGAACGCCATGTTTCCTACATTGCCGACTTTATAAAACTGGACCCCGCGGAGTGGCGGAAAACATACGCGGATTCACGCCTGATTAACCACTCAAAAGGCCATGTTTCCGCCGGGGAACTTATCGAGGCGGCGGCTTCAATGAGCGATTACTACAGGAAATGGGCTTCTTATGAACTGCTTCGTCAGAGCCGCAAGGGAAAACCGATACTTGCCGAGAAGGAGGAAAACCCCAGGGGTATCGGTATTGCCCTTGGGTTTCAGGGAAACGGGCTTCTCTACAGCGGCGAGGACAGGGGTAATTACAGCGTAGAGGTTACGTTGACAAAGGAAAGCGTTCTGGAAATAAAAACAAGCATAACAAGCTCGGATGAGGATTACGGGAAGATATGGGCAAGGGTAGCCTGTGAAATTATGTCCATTGATCAGGATATGGTGCGTATCAATACCATTAACGCGCCGGACTGCGGACCTTCCTGCGCTTCAAGGAATATTACAGTCATCACCAAATTGGTGGAAAGGTGCTGTCAGGCTATCCGCAAACAGCGTTTTCACGATCCTCTTCCCATAACTGTACGCCGTTCCATAAAGCCCCAAAGCGGCAGTCTGTGGAACGGGTACTTTACGCCGCCTGAAGGGAAAGTTATGGATATCAACAGTTTTTCAAAGCCCGGAATGGCAGCCGCTGTCGTTGAGGTTACAATAGACCTGATTGAGTGTCTTCCAAAGATACGCGGAGTCTGGCTGGGAATTAACGGCGGAAGGATCATTTCAAAAAACAGGGCAAGGAGGAATCTTATCCGCGGCGCGGTGCAGGCTCTTGGCTGGGCATTTACGGAAAATATCGCGTATTCCAACGGAAGTTTGTCGTTGGAACAGTATAGCAACTATGTAATCCCCATTCCCGCCAATATTCCGCCCATCAATATAAATTTTCTGTCCGACGACAGCGGGGAGACAAGGGGAATAGGAGAGCTTCCCTTTACCTGTATACCGGCGGCTTTTCTACAGGCTGTCTCCCAGGCAATGGATCATTGTTTTAAAACTATCCCGCTAAAAAGAAAGGAAATATGGGACATTATGCGGTTAAAAAATAACGAAACGCCGGTACAGGGGACAAAATGACAATCAGCTTTATATTGAACGGAGAAGATGTAGTTGTCCGAAGTGAAGCCGGAGTAAGGCTTATCGACATTTTACGCGGGCATTTCGGCTTGTTCGGCGCAAAAACCGGATGTCTTACGGGACAATGCGGGGCGTGTTCCGTTATTTTTAACAGCCAGATAAGTTCAGCCTGCCTTATCCCGGCGTTCTCAATCAAGGGCAGCGAGATCATCACCATAGAAGGCTTCTCACAGACCATTGAATATGAGGAAATACTGTCGGGCTTTATACAGGTGCACCTTGGGAATTGCGGGTACTGCGAGTCCGGTAAAATACTCTGTACGGAAGCCCTTCTGGATCGAATACCCAACCCTTCAAGAAACGAGATTCTGATGGGTTTCTCCGGTATTAAGTGCCGCTGTACAAACGCGGAAAAACTGGTAGAAGCCGTAAATCTTATCGCCGGTGTCCGCCAGAGGAGGCTGTATGGACGCTCCTCCTAACCAGATTTTTTTCCCGGTTTCTTTCCATGAGTTGTTTACTTTATGGGAGCGTTTCCCCAACGCTGTACCGTACGCCGGAGGCACAAATATAACCCGGAAACAGGGAAAAAACATTCTGACGCTGCCGCCTGTAATCCTCTGTCTTGATAAACTGGCGGAATTGCACCGCATTACCAGAACTGAACATTATCTTGAAATAGGCGCAATGGTTAAATTGAATAAACTCATCTGGCTGGGGAAGATCGTTCCTGAAATCCTCTGTATCTGTCTTGAGAATATAGCGGGAGTCCAGCTTAGAAATATCGCCACAATCGGCGGAAATATTTGCTGCTCTACCCGGCTGCTTGACTCTCCCGCCCCTCTTACCGCCCTGGACGCTCAATATGAGCTTCGTAGCGCCTACAGTTCACGATGGGTAGCCGCTTCCCGTTTCCATGACGCTGAAGAACACAATGTCCTGGAAAAACAGGAGCTTCTTACCCGCGTCAGGCTGCCCCTGCATCAGTGGGACTATTCGGTGTATAAAAAATTCTACTGCGAGGATATATTCAAGAGCAAGGCGCTGGTTTTTTTGGCAAAAACCCAAAAAAACATCCTTTCCGATATAAGAGTTGTCTATAAGGGCGACACCATTTTGCGAAATAAAAACGGCGAGGGGTTTCTTGTGGGAAAATTGCTCCCCCTTAGCCGTAAAACAGCCGGCGAATTTATAGAGGACTGGAAAAAATTCCTTGCGGACAGCGATGAAATAGACGAATTTTCAAAATTTGAACTTCTTAACAGCATAATAATAAATGTCAACAATTTATCGGAATGATGAACCTTGAATAAAACTTCTTTTAGTGATATGTTATTCGATAAATGGACTTGTAAGGGAGCCGTCTGGTTTCCCGGACAAGTCATATATCGCCGGCTTCATTGAGCGTGTTTCGGCCGCCGGTGTGCCCGGCGGCGGCAGGAAACCGCTTGTTTCCCGCTGTTCCCCTACTCTCCTTTTTTTTTCCGGCCTTAAACCGGAATGGTTTTCTATTGTCTTTTTTCTTTTTTAAATGAAATTCACTTTTGGCGAATATAGTACCAGCGTCTTTTTAAGCCGCGAAATTCCCCTCATTGAAAAAATCGCCGCCGATTTGGGAAGCGGCTCTTTCAAGCCTGTTATCGTCGCCGATGAAAATACGCGCGTGATTGCGGAAAAAATCCGCGGGGGAAACAGCCTGCCGCTGTGCGTATTGAAAAGTGGAGAGGAAAATAAAAATTGGGCGGCTGTCCATGAAATACTTTCCGCCGCTTTTACGGCGGGACTTGGCAGGGACGGAATTTTTATCGCCGCGGGCGGCGGCGTAATCGGCGATCTATGCGGTTTTGCAGCGTCAATTTATATGCGCGGCTGCCGGTTTATTTTAGTTTCAACTACCCTCCTGGGCATGGTGGACGCGTCTGTCGGCGGCAAAACAGGTTTCGATCTGTTCGGCGTCAAGAATCTTGCGGGGAGTTTTTATCCGGCGGAAAATGTTTATTTGCCGCTTGAAAGCCTCGCCTCCCTTCCGGCAGTGGAATGGAAAAGCGGCATGGCGGAATTGATCAAAACCGCTGTTCTTGACGGGGATGATTTTATCGACGAGTTATCCGCAATACCGGCGGATTTTTTCAACGCGGATAAGTTTAACCCCTCCATTTTGCTTGAAGGCGATGTACTGCGAAAATGTATAGAAAGGGCTGTTTTGTACAAGGGCGGTATTGTAAGCGAGGATCTCCGCGAATCGGGGCGGAGGATGCTCCTCAATCTGGGACATACTTTCGGACACGGACTTGAAGCCGCGGCGGGACTTGGAAAGCTCACCCACGGCGAGGCTGTAGCGTGGGGTATGGTTCGTTCCTGCGAGCTGGGGACAGCGTTAGGCGTCACTCCCCGCGCGAGGGCGCTGAAAATAAGGGAGTTGATCGCGTCTTTCGGCTACAATTACGCATGTCCTCACCCGCTTGCCGCAAGCGCCCAGGCGGTTCTTAAAGCCATGGAAAGCGATAAAAAAAAGAAAAAAGGAAGGATGACATTTATCGTTCCAGATGAAAAAAGCGCGCGTCCTGTAGTTCTTGAATCCGAAAGTGAAATTAGAACTTTAGAAAGAATTCTGGAAGGCGGTTTTGAACTATGAAGATACGAATACTGCTTTTTTCCGCCCTGCTTTGTGTTTTTTTATTTCCCGGTTTTGCGCAGGAAGAAACGGCGGAAGGCATAAACCCGTATAACAATTCAATATTTGTAATTAACTCTTTTGTTTTTAATGTAGACGGTATCACGCGCCCATTCGCGTTAATCAACGCCGCCGGATTAGTAGCGGGAGAGGAAATAACGGGGCTTTCCAATCTGGAAAGTTATATTCAGAATAAACAGCAGCTTCTTTACAATGAAAGGGTTTTGGAAAGCGCCAGAATAGAATATTCTATAGGGCAGATTCG
>JGI24698J34947_10000302_pt1 | contig 21573 bp, 18 predicted proteins | sample TergutMp193P3_FD_34947 | JGI IMG/M metagenome (IMG submission 34947) | reverse complement strand
ACATGGATTCCAAAAATCAAGAGGCCGAGCATATTGAAAAGAATATGGCTGAAACTGCCATGCATAAACATATAGGTAACAAAAGTCCAAACCCATTTGTAGTATATAACAAACAGCGGTATCATAGCCATCCGCTCTGCCAGAAAATTCCCAAAACCACGCCCAAGCAACTGCATCGCGGCAAAAATGAGGACATTTATCCCGATAAGCCAATACACAACGCCGTAATTCCGGTATTTGAAAGGCCGTCTAATTATATTCATGTTCTAAGAATAGAGATTGATCGAAGAGAGGTCAACCTGTTATGGGGCATACTAATCAGTCTTTTTCAGAATTTCATCTCTGCCGCCAAAGTTAAAAGACAGGAATTTCTGCTTTTGGGTTCCGGCAGTCTTAAGCTCATAAGGAATACTTTCGCTGTTCTCAATGAATATTCTCCCTTCTTCCGAATATCCTTTTAAAGACACTCCCTTTAAAATACCTTTAAACGGACGTTTTGAATCATCACCGGATAACGGTGTCTGGCCCTCGTTGTAACCTGTAATTTCAATCGTATCAAAACCAATTACCAGCGTACCAGAATAAACAGTTGGATCATCTGAAACCCACGTTCCCTGTAAATCGTAATCAAAAGACTTACTGGGCTCATGATCCCAACCACAGGAAATCACGAACAATACAATACCCAAACAAATCATCAATGCAGGGATACAGTGCCTTTGTTTGCTCTTCATCATATACTCCTTTTTCAGCGCTACCACCCGAAGCGCAGGCCAAGATTTACGCCAATGCCCTGAGCCATAAAACTGCCGATAAAGCTTTCGGAACGCAGGGCGGCTTGCAGGCTCAGTTCAAAAGCCCTCAGGTTCAACGCAAGACCAAGCTTATGGATCCAGACGGACTCCATATAGTTTATACTCAAACTGGCTAAAAATATATCCTTCAAATTCAGCCGGACTTCAACACCGGCGTTAAAAAATCCCTGTTCATTGTTAATATCAACAGAGAAGCCAATATTCGGTTTTATGACCAGAAACTCGCCGGTTAATGGTTTGTACCGGACATATAAATCGAATCTTATGGGACGGAAAACATTCCTTCTAAAGGTATCATATATTACGTTATATTTAAATTCGGGAAATTCCTGAATATCGCCATTCAGCATATCTTCGCCAGAAATTCCAAACTCAATTTCATCCAAAGTAAGCCGCAGCCGGTTGTTTACCGTAGCCGGAACAATTGGAATACGCGATAAACTTCCTCCGACATCAAGGAAGGAAAGGAGAGCGTATTCGCCTTCCAAAGAAAAATCGAAGCCGAAGTTTAATTCGCCGTCCTCAATGAATGGGCTGTAGATGCTTATTTCCCCCGATGATGATATGCTTATTTTATCATCTGTTGTAAGACTATAATTAATCCCTGAGCCGACTTTCGGAATAAACAGCAGGGGTGAAAACAACGCAGGCTTAATGCCGATGCGTAATTTATCGAATCTCACGGAAGCGCTAAGACCGGCTTCCGCGTAAAAGCCGCCCAACGCGGAAATTGTTCCTTCAATAGAATGGTTGTCTGCATTTCCCTCAGTAATAAGGGCAAACAGGGATTTGGGTAAATTGAGTTTTACATTACCGTCAGCGCCTGAAAAAAAACCAAAATCCCATATACCCTGCTTTATTCTGATATTTTTTACATTAAAATATAAACCCGCGATGGCGGCAACATTAAAATTAAAGCCGCTGTCCCTGATATTGCCGCCTATTTGATTTAGATCGATAACAATTTCCTTCTTTAATACATCGCTTATACTGACCAGATCGTTGTCAAATCCCGCTCCCACATCAATGCCAAATTCAAAATTATTTCGGGGAAATGTAAAAGGTGTTCTTATCTTCTCCGGCTCGCTGTTTATTTCTTCCGACTGATCGAAAATCCAGTACGGGTTACTGTTATCCCACACATACAGGGGTAAGTGGGGAGAAGGAACATTTATCTCCACGGGCAATCTGACTGGTTCTTCCGGCTCATCAAAAATCCAATACGGTTCACCATTATTCCACACATAGGGGGGCAAACTGGCTGGTTCCTCCTGATGATCAAAAATCCAATACGGTTCATCACTATTCTGCGCATAGATGGGTAACAAGGACAGGCTTAAAATTATAGCAAATAATATCCTCATAACCGCGTTTCCCGTTTTTAGAAAGTTATAGTCTGGTTGAAGTTTGTATCAGCCTCAACAACCAGAAAGAAATCAAACTTGGGATCCGGATTTCTGTTAAAATCCTGTCGTTTTATCTTAAGCGTGGCAGTAGTTATACCGGGATCAACCTGAAGGAGTAATTCAATTTTGGGGCTAAAAGGAACAGGAATTTCGTCCATTATCATAGTCATGGATGGTTCCGGTTTATCTTTAAAATTAATCATTTGGGGAAAGTAAGGTTTCCCATCCCGATCGAAATTAATAAACAATATGGAAAAACTATCATCGTAAAAAATATCATTTTGCAGATCCTTCAAAATAATTCTTACCGAATCAATATTGCCTAACAAACTGTTCTCTCCGTCATCCGTTCTGCCAAACCAGTCGTCACCATTTCCCATATCGGAAAATAAATCCCCAAATCCCAATTTCAACGGAACATAACCTGGCATACTGGAAACGCCTTCAACTTTAAATTCCATGGAAAGCACGATAATCAGATCGGCATAAATCATCGTATCAACCTCTTTACCGTTCTCGATTCCTCTCTCATATATCTTCAAATCGTACTCTATTGATGTGCTTCCCGGAGTATTAATAATACCGGTAAAATCAAGGTACGCTTGTGCCAAACTATCATCTGGAAGCGTCTGATTAAACGGTTGAGTACTGGAAAAAAAAGAAGGTTTCGTTCTATTTATTAATGTACTACTTCCGGTAACTAAATTACCACTAGATGCGGGCGTAAGGGACAGAGTAGCGTTACTACCAACACCGCCCACATAAATGTAACCTTTCACTTCCTTGAAAGAAACGCCTTCGCCCAAAGAATCGCTTAAATCAAAATCAATGTCGAATGTATCTTTTAAATTTTCATCCGGTTTTATTATCGCGGTATCCCAGTTAAAAACAATGTCCGGTGCGATTGTACCAGAACAGGGCCCTGTAACCTGTAAATATATTTTAAGCTCGCCGTTTACTAAATCATCTTGGGGGTTAAATGTATGATTACCAGTATTGACAAATCGCAGTTTATTACCATCTTTTTCTCCCTGTTTGTAAACACCTGAGGCGCCAACACCAAAAGCCGGAATAGAAACTTTGAGGTTACTTTCAAATTCACTTGTATAATCAATCTCAATGCCAAACGCTCTCTCTCCGCCTTTAACTTCTGTTACCAGTTTAAACATATCGGAAAGGTCAACTGTAAATAACGGAGCATTATCAGCATGGTTGTTTTTTGGACCATCTTTTGTAAGGTATAAGCTGCCGCCAGGTGGAATAGGAACCGGAGGGCTAGAAACTTCAGGAGGTAACGTATAGGAAAAATCCGAAACAGCCGCCATGCCGCTCATATATTCCGACAGATCAAGGTTCATTTGCACTATGGGGTAATGCACTATATAAGCCTGTAAGGGCTCCTTCTCCGATCCGGGGATCCAGTAATCAATTATATTTGTATCTTCTCCCATCATCTTCTTGATTTCATCGGGACTAAAAAAATTTCCTATTTTATTTTCATCATCTAATGGGCTGCCCAATGGTATATACAGCGTGGGACCGCCTTTAATCGTCAACGACTGCGGAAGCTCACAGGATATTGCCATCACTATCAAACACAAGATGCCTAAAACGATTTTCTTCATTTTTTCCCCATAATATTTAATTATAACATAATTTAGAGGAAAATTCCCATAAAACACCGATTTACAGCTTCTGTCCCTCAAAAATGAGCCGGTAATCGGCGATTATTCCGGCGCGGACCGCTTTTTCGCGCATGGCGGCTCCCCCGGGGAAACCTTTTGTGTAGGCGCAGAACTGTTTTCGCATTTCAAGGCAGGCGGAGCGTTCGCCAATATCAGCGGACAGCATTTCCAAATGGCGCAGGGCGGCGGCTATCCGCGCGGAAAACGGAGCCGGCTCCCACGCGCCTGTTTCCAGCAGAGAACGCGCCGCGGAAAAAATGAATGGGTTGCCCATCGCGCCCCTGGCAAACATTACCGCCTGACAGCCGGTCTCTTTTAACATTCGCAACGCATCTTCCGGCGTGTAAAGGTCGCCGGAACCTGTAACGGGAACGCTCAGGCGGGTAACCAAATCCGCGATGTGGGACCAGTCGCTCATACCGCCGTAGCCCTGACTGCGCGTCCGTGGGTGAAGGCTCACCATCTGTGCCCCGGCTTCAACGGCAATACGGGCGCATTCGGCGTAATTAATGGAAACGCTGTCCCACCCTGAGCGGATTTTGATCGTTACCGGGACATTGCCCAAACTTTCACGGGAAGCGCGGACAGCGGCTTCCACTACCCTGCCCAAATTGGATGGATCTTTCATCAAGGCACAACCCGCGCCGTTTTTTACCACCTTTGGAACCGGGCAGCCTGCGTTAATGTCCAGAGCGTCGGGACGAAGCGGGGCAAGAAGAAGCGCCGCCCTGTAAATTGATTCAGGCAGTACGCCGAATAGCTGTACAGCGTAGTTTTTTTCGCTGTCTCCCCTGCGAACCAGGTTGGCGGCAGGGACAGAGCTTGCGGCAGTGGGGACAGAGCCGGTTACAGCTTCAAGCCCGTATCTGCCAAAGTTACGGCATAAAGCCTCCGCTGAGACAAGCTCGGTAAACGAAAAGCACGCGCCTTCCTCGGCGCACAGGGAACGGAACGCGCGGTCGGTATAGCCCGCCACAGGCGCGAGAAAAAGGTTGCCCGGAAGTTCAAGAGAGCCGATTTTTACCGGATGATAGAGAGACATTTATTATTCATTCGGCAAGCCGAATAATTTGTTCGCGTTCTCCCAAAGTTGGGCGGCAAGAGCCTCTTCTTCCATATCAAGCATTTCCGCCATATAGCGGGCCGTAATGGGCAGGTACTTGGGCATATTTCTTTTGCCGCGATAATCCGCCGGAACCATAAAAGGGCTTTCCGATTCGATAAGTATCCGGTCAACGGGCAGAACTACAACCGTTTCGTGCAGATTTTTCGCGTTCCGGTAGGTGAGATTCCCCGCGAAGGAAAAGTACAGGTTCAGTTCCAGGGCTTTTTCGGCGTACGCGGCATCCTCGGAATAGCAGTGAAGCACCCCGCCGCGGGTAGGCAGGCGGTCGCGGAGAATGTCCAGCACATCGTGACCCGCGTCCCGGTTGTGAATGATAACAGGCAGATTGAGTTTATTTGCCAGATCAAGCTGGGTTATAAAAAGTTCGATCTGGGACTTTTTATCCCCGAACTTGCGGTAATAGTCCAAACCGATTTCCCCAATGGCTACTACGCGGGGGTACTGAACAGCCTGCTCAATATGCCCAAACCAGTCCTTGCCGGGGTTTTGTACTTCCGAAGGACTCACCCCTACGGCATGGTATACATTAGTCGCGGATTTCAGGTTTTCATAAACCTGCCCAAAGTCATGAAGACTGTTGCAAATTGAGACAATCCGCGCAACAGAAGCCTGACGGGCTTCCTGTATAACAATGAGTTGTTCAATAGGGTCATCAACTATAAGCCCCAAATGGGCGTGAGTATCAAAATACTGCATAGCTTTATCCAAAAGGTACGAAATGAGATTCTGATTTTTTAAATCAGACCTTTACCAAACTGGTAGTTTAATTTTAACATGTCAATTCGCGGCAGTCAACAGGAATTTTATCATTTATCCGGTTTTAGTTAATCAGACCGCCAAAGGGAGCCAACGCTTCCCAGCGTGACGGTTCAAGCACGTCCTTGTCTATGCGGATGAAAATATCCGGGCTGTAGTCGGAAGCCGGACGCAGGGCGTTACTGGCATTCAGGAAGCCCAGATTGATCCCCGGAGCGCCGGGCATATCGGGAAGGCTCATCCGCGCCATAGTAGTCGGGTTACGGGTGATTGAATCCCAGGCGCGGGCGGATTCGGCGTAAAGAGAAAGAGCCCGTGAACGGTATTCGCGGTTTCCCGTCTGATCGGCGAGGGCCTCATAGACAACCCCGGCGTTATTGCGCGCCATCATCAGACGTTCTCCCAGTTCAAGGAATTCGGGACGGTCGTTCGGCAGTGTTACCGGAAGCCTTACCCGCTGATTTTCAAGTATATCGAGCAGGCGGCTATAGTAGCCCTGCGCCGCGAAATAGTCGCCGCGTTTATAAGTTGTGTTTCCAAGGGCGTAGAGCAGCCGTCTGTTCAGAGGCAGTTCGGCGGATGCTTTAAAAAGATACTCAAGCGCGTTTCCCCAGTTCTCAAGCTGGTAATAAGCCGCGCCCATCCTGTATTGAATCTCTGGCGGCGACCAGCCGTATCTTTCAGCTATCCTGTAATTGTTCAGAGCAGCCTGCATATCGCCGGTCTTTACAAAGTACTCCAAATCGCCTCTGAGAGCGTACAACTGGCCAAGCTGGGGGGACACACTTATCAGATTTCTGGAAACATAATCCTCATACAGATTAATTCCCTCTACCAACTGTTCATCGGCTGGGAAAAATTCCCCGTTATTTATAAGTAAATTCGCGTAACGGTAACGAGTGTCAACATTGTAGAGGCGGCGGCGCACGGATTCACTTTGCGCCAAATCAAACGCGCGTATGGCGTTCTCCAGGGTCAGCCGCTCTTCGTAAACATTGCCGTGGCTGTTATAATACCGGGCAAGATGATAATGAGATTCAGGCAGAAGAGGATCTTCCCTGACCGCCTGTAAAAGCATCGCCCGCACGCTTTCTATGCTTTCAACATAGGGATCCGGCACACCCTTAACTTCCTCAAGCTGCTTGTCCAAAAGATACCCGCCAAGTTCAGCGGTTGATGCCGGAGAGAGCCTGCGCTCTGGTCTTGCCTCAAACCAGCTTCTCAGGTTAAGCACTTCCTTAAGGTTATCCGTACGGATAAAGTACTTCATCATCCGTTCTACAACAGGCGATGTCCATCCGTATTTTTCCAGCAGCCTCGCGTATGAAAAACGCGCGTCTTCGTACCTGTCAAAAAATCTTGAAGGATCGGAATCCGCCCAGGCGAAAAAGTTGTCTCCCGCGGCAAGGAGTCCGTCAGGATCATCAGGCGCATAATCAAGAAGCTGCTCCTGCAGAATTCTGTTTGCCTTGTCGTAATTCATTATGTAATTGGTTTCCAGATCTGCGTATTCCAGAACGCCTCTTTTGTCCCTGGGATAGTATCTTAAAAGTTCATCATATTTCGCCTCTGCAAGCATATAACGCCTCTGGTCCCTGAAACCTTTTGCGTATTCATAGAACCAGTTTTTCTTTCGATGTGTAACAAAGGCTTCATGGAACAACTCGTTTGCCCGCTGGTATTCTCCCGCGAAGATACGCTCGTAGCCGCGTTTATAAATGGTTTCCGCCTTGTAGGGGATGTATAAAAACGTGTATCCAAGATAAACAGCAGACGCCGCCACTGCCGCAATGAAGGCGAACAGACGCAGTACCGGCAGAAAATTATGAACAAAAATATACGCAAAACTGGCTTTTTCCGCTTCCCATGCCGCGCCGGAACTCTTTTCAAAACTTTTGGGTATAACGATTGCCTTCCCCAAAAGCTGCCCCGCGAACTCTGCCATCTCTTTTACATTCGCGCCATTAACCAAAAGATGTATAAGTTTGGACAACTTCTTGGGTTCAAGCACCTGTTCGGCGATTAATTCTTCACAGGCAACACGCAAATTGAGCGGATAAGTGCGCAGGGTCTCCAGTAATTTATCAAGATTCTCCTGTTCCAGTTGAATTTCTTCAACTTCGTCAACTTCCGGCTCTTTGTGGACTTCTTCTTTTTTCCTTCCAAATAAACTTTTTTTAGGTTTCGGCTGGGCTATTGTAGTTGGTTTGGAACTGCCAATAATGTCATCAAGACCGGGAAGGAAAAAATCATCTCCGGCTAAATCATCTTTGGTATGCGTCTCAGGTTTAGTTTCCAGCTCAATGGAACCGGAATCAAATTCATCGCCAAGTTCCGGCGGCTCACCTAGATCATCAGCGCCGCTTTCCATGCCGCCTGATGCGTCAGCTCCTTCAAAATCAATTTCAGGGAGCGAACTGTCAAAACCGGCGTCATCCTGTGTTGGTTTATCCGCATCGGAAAAATCAGTGTCGGGAAGGAAACTGTCGAAACCGGTATCATCCTGTGTTGGTTTATCCGCATCGGAAAAGCTATCATCAGATAACAGACCGTCCAAATCAAAACCGCCCGTATCTTCACCGGCGGTATCCAAAGTTTCGCCGCCCAGATCGGCGCTTCCCTCGTCCTGATCAAGACCAGTATCAATGTTTTCGGAAAATGCCGTATCATCAAAAGCAGACAGATCTTCAGAAGCCAATGCGTCATCTGAAATATTACTGGTCTCCGCTTCAGGCTCCGCTGAGGGAAGATCAAAATCCGGTAATTCTTCAGAGTCTCCGCCGCCGGTTTCCTCATTGTCAAGTCCATCAAAATTTTCATCACCAAAAACATTTGTATCCAAATCCTCAGACGGAAGGCTTTCTGATGGAGTGTCCTCAGACGGGAAATCATCAGTTGAAAGGCTCTCAGACGAAGTGTCCTCGGAGGGAAAGTCATCTGCTGCAATGTCCGGGGGAGTCGATTCTATTTCATCGGATAAACCAGCCAGAAGATCATCCGGCACAGAAAAGTCATCCTCAGTTGTCGATGTTGTTTCGTCCGGCGGCGTCATCTGAAGATCATCACTAGGAATGGTATCGTCCAAAGACGGCGCGTTATCCGCATTGGGAATATCGTCAGATAACAGCTCCTCATCTGAGGGCAAATCTTCACCGGATAACAGATCTTCCCCAGATGGCTGGTTTTCATTTAAAATTTCGTCAATAGGCGGAGGACTTACATCAACAGGGCGGGAACCCAAAAGCGCGCCAAAATCGAAATCTCCTATGCCGCCGCCTGTTTCGGAAGAATCACCGGAAGGAGGAGGAGGGACAGGAGGCTCTTCCTGGGCGATAGCTTCAAACGGGGCAGCTTCCGTATCCGGGAGGGAAAAATTTTCAAAGGGCAGATTCCTGGATATAACATCTTCCCTCTCATTAGCGATGTCATTTAAAGAGTTTCTAAATTCGCCAAGCGCGTTTAATGATGGCATATTAAGATAATCAATTATCGGCCGATAATTGTAAAGAATGTATGAAAACGATTTGGTCTATCATCCTTTTAACCATGATTGCCGCGTTCTCTCAGGCGGATGATTGGGAAACTTACGAGCTTATTGACCGTTTATTAACCCTTTCTGGCCCCGGAGCGCCGATAATTTTTGAAGATTCAGTGATTTTTACGGCTCCCTCAAACGTGCGAAGGATAGGCGTGGCGTTTGCCCATGAAAATTTCTCCCCTGTGTACTGGTTCAGGCAGCTTTTAATTCCGCAGGACCGGCTAAACGCGCCAATCCCGCCCGGTCAGAAAGTCCCCGATCCCTACATAGACTCAGGGCTTCAGTTCTATGTGTACCAGGTCCCAGATAGCATCACAGAGCTTGAATACAGGCTTGTAATTAACGGCTTGTGGACATTTGACCCGGAAAATCCCCGTACCCGCAGGGACCCGGTTTCAGGACTGACATTGTCGGTAATCTCAGTTCCATTCAGAACATCAAGCCCGAATCCGCTAAACGGTTTACCCAGGGGGCTGGATTTTACTTTCACGGGACCGTCAGGAGAGATTGTTACAGTAGCCGGCAATTTTAACGGATGGGACCCCTTTATGTATGAACTCAAGGAGGGACCGGCCGGCATGTACAGCATCAACATTCCGCTGCCGCCGGGTACTTATCAATATGTATTTTTCCACCGTGGACAGCGTTATGTAGACCCAAACAACCCGCGCCGTACCTATTCCCGTGATGGCAGCGCCGCTTCGGAGATTGTAGTTCCGCTATATTAAACCTCCGCAGCTTTTCGGGCTAAAACCCAGCAAAACCGCATTTTTTACAGGAGCTCTTACAAAACTGAGGTTTTACAAGAGCCTCTATTAAAAAACCCCCCGGGAAAAGGAGGTGAGGAAACCCGGGAGGCTGCTGAAATACGTCAGCTGAAAACAAGCCCATATCTTATGCATGGAACTCATCTAAACCGTATCATCAGTCTGTCATAAAATCTAATGAAATATCAGGCGCAGGTCAAGTACTTTCTTGCCCATTAGGGGCAATTATGTCATAATATAATTATGAAAAACATATCCAATTCCTTTCATTCAGGCAGAGCTATCTTTTTCTTAATGGTTTTTATTTGCTGTATTCTTGCCGGGGCGGTGCTGAAGATCGCCTCATCCGTGATTTTGCCCTTTACCATCGCGATTCTGCTGGCTTTTGTAATGTACCCCGTTATGAAATGGTTGGATAAGTTTCGTTGTCCCCGCGCTTTATCGGTTTCTTTGGTAATTATCATAATGATTGCCTTTTTATACGGCTTTGGAACGGTAATTTTTATGTCAGGAAGGATGATAGTTGCCCAGTATCCAAAATATGAGTCCCGTTTTACGGAAATTTACATCTGGATGACTCGTTTTTTTGATCTTTCCTACGATGAAAGTATGACTTTTTTTGAGAATCTCTGGGATCAGCTGGAGATTCGGACATTTGTCCGCAATTCAACCCTGTCTTTTTCGACTACTTTTTTAAATTTCATACAAAATGCCGTTTTGGTAGTTATTTTTGTGGCGTTTCTGCTTGTGGAAGCAAGCTATTTTAAAGAGAAACTTGAAACGGCGTTTGACGATCATTTCAACCGTTTCGGCAGAATGGGACGTGATTTAATATTGCAGGTTTCCAGATATTTAACGGCAAAATTTTATATATCGCTGGTCACTGGACTGGTTGTCGGCATCGGCTTTCACCTGGTCGGGCTGGAATTTGCCGTCGTCTGGGGTATTCTTCAGTTTCTCCTGAATTTTATCCCCATACTGGGCAGTATTGTGGCGGGTTTTTCCACATCATTGTTCGCGTTGGTTCAGTTCTGGCCGGAACCTGTCCCTGTTATTCTCGTAGTCGCCGTTACACTGGGAGCCAATATGATCATTGGAAACATTCTGGATCCTAAAATTATCGGAGATCATGTGGGGATTTCTCCGTTAATAGTTATGGTTTCACTGTTGATATGGGGCTGGATATGGGGGTTTGCCGGAATGCTTCTGTCGGTTCCAATGGTGGTTATCATAAAAATTGTATGCGAAAACATCCCGATTTTGGAACCTGTTTCAATATTGCTTGGATCAAGAAGATCGGTAAAGGCAAAAAAAACGGTAATTGAGAAAAACGAAACATAAATATGACTATTCCCTGTTATCCTGATTTTACACCTTTGGACATTAATCTAAAGGAAAGTTTACATCCCCGCCTCTCCCTGACAGCCGACGGCGCTTCGGAATTTACCTTTACGGTACTTTTCCTTTACAGGAACAAGTTCAAATACCGGGTTTCGCGTGACGGGACGGGCGGCTTTATCTTCTCCGGTGTACAGGAAGGAAAAACCTATTTCATGACTCCCTGCGGCGCGCCAAATATTGAAACGCTGGAATCGCTGTTTAAAACCCACGACAAGTGGATTCTAATCCCTGAGTCGGTACTGTCTCCTGTCCGGGAAGAACTACAGGAGCACGGAATAGTTTTCACGGAAGACAGGGACAATTTTGATTATCTTTACTATCGCAGTGACCTTGCCGAACTGGCAGGGAAAAAATATCATAAAAAGAAAAATCATGTGAACAGTTTTTTATACACATATCCTGATCATGAAATGCGGCCCATGAGCGCGGCTCTTGTTCCGGCGGCTATTGAGATTCTTGATCGATGGCGGCGGGACAGGAACGAAGACGGCGATTACAAACAGGCAAGAGAGGCGCTGGATTTATTTGACTCCCTTCCGCTGAGGGGCGCGGTGGTTTATATTGAGGGAAAACCTGCCGCCTACTGTTTGGGGGAGAGCATCGCGCGGGGGAAAATGTTCGCGATTCATTTTGAAAAAGCGCTTGACGAGTACAAGGGCATTTATCAGTTTGTAAATCAATCGTTTGCCGCCTATCTTCCCCGCTTTTTCACCCTGATCAACCGCGAACAGGATATGGGCAGCGAAGGATTACGTCAGGCAAAGATGACTTACCGTCCCTGCGGTTTTGTAACAAAATACACAGGGCTGAAAGCATGACAATGTACTTAACAGGCTTTCACGCAATTGAAGAGAGAATAAAATCCGCCAAAACAAACGGTGGGTTGTGCGGTCCTCTTTTAGTAGCAAAAGCAGGCCCTCGTGCGCGTGAAATTGTAACGCTGGCGGTCAACAACAAGATTCGTCTTGAGCGTGTAGGAACATTCGACCTTGACGGTCTGGCTCCAGGCAACAGGGGCATCGCCCTTGAGGTTGAAGACGACAGCCGCGCGGAAACAAGTCTTGAAAGTTTTATTGCCAGCCTTGGAGATCGCCGTGACGCGCTCATTCTCATCCTTGACGAAATTACCGACCCGCATAACTACGGCGCAATTCTGCGCTGCTGCGATCAGTTCGGAGTTGACCTTGTTCTGGGGCGCAGCCGCCGCAGCGCAAAACACGCCGAAGTTATTTCCAAAACTTCATCAGGAGCAGTTTCCTGGGTCGCCCAGGCGGAAACCCCCAATCTTGTCCGCGCGATGGAAGATTTAAAGGAAGCCGGCTTTTGGATTTACGGCGCGGATATGGAGGGCGACCCTGTTTACGACAAGGATCTGCGCGGCAGAACAGCTCTTGTTCTGGGCAGCGAGGGAAGCGGCATTTCAAGACTTCTGCGCGAACGCTGCGACGGCATGGTGGGGATTCCCTCGGTTGGCAGAATCGATTCGCTCAACGTGTCGGTAGCCGCCGGGGTGCTTCTCTACGAAGTGCATAGACAGCGGTTGGGTTGAGGAAACAACATTGTGCGTTAGGCGCAAATTCATCGCCAGGCGTAGCAGTACACACAGCGTGCGCCGCAAGTCCCATAAACGCCAATGTCTACGCTCTTGCAGCACAGGCAGTTGGGACGCTGACTTTTATCCTTACCGCCTAATTCCAAACCCCACAGCCGATTGATTAAGGCGGCGTCAATACACGCGCCCGGTTTAATCCCAAAGGACAAAAAATCTTCCTTTTCGGCGCAACTCTGAATTTCCATGCCGGCGGCTTCGGCGCTCCCGGACAAATCTGTCAGCAGCCCAGGGAGGATGCCGCTGGTATCCAACATTCGCAGAACATCCGCTTTTTCCAGCCATTCGAGACGCCTCTTTGACTCACGGTATTCATTGTAATTACTGATAATAACCCGCCGGACAGAACCCGCCAAACTTTGCGCCAGCGAATTGAAATTCTCACGGTGAAAGTCTCCATCGGTAATACTGGTTAACAGGACAGGATCGTACCGCCATATAACCCTGTCCGGTCCAATTTTACGCGCCAATTCTTTCATCACATTCAAAACTTTAGAGGCGCGAACCATACCCGGCTCAAGCGCGTCAGGATAACCAGTCACCGTAACCATCACGTAAAAAGGAAAACCTCGATTTGTCAGTTCATCCGCATTGGCAAGAATATACCGCGGGTTTCTTGTCCAAAAGACAAAGAGGTCTACCCCTTCTTCCTGGCTCATGCCCTCCCTCATGGGAACCAGCGAAACACGTTTTATCTGACGGGAATTATACGGGTTAGCTGTTTCAACAAACCCGGCATGAACCCTTCCCATGAACCAGTCAAACTGAAACCTGGGAATATCGCACCGTCTTGAAACACTAACAATCATGAAGAATTGTAACACAAACGCGGCATTTAAAACGCTTGACAAAAATCCGTCTATTGTGTAAAGTGAAAAAACTTCCGGGGGTGTAGCTCAGTTGGCTAGAGCGTTTGAATGGCATTCAAGAGGTCAGGGGTTCAATTCCCCTCACCTCCACGGATTTTTTTCCAGTCAGGTAATTAAGCAAATTAACTAAATTCATTTTGAAACGCCTAAAAGGCGGGAATAAAACCCTGAACACGAAAAGGGAGCGTATTTTGATAATCGGAATTGACATTGGCAGCACAACGACAAAGGCGGTTTCCATTGAAGATGGAAAATTAACCAGAAAAATAAAAACAAGAGCGTTAGACGCTATCACAGCCGCTACAGGCGCTCTTGGGAAAATCGTTCTCGAAAACGGAATCAGGATAGACGCTATCGAAAGAATAGAGATCACGGGAGCCGGAGCGTCAAAAATAAAGAACGATATTTTCGGCATCCCGACAGGCAGAGTCAACGAGATAGAAGCTATTGGCATCGGCGGCATGTTTCTTTCCGGCATGAATAACATAATTATCACAAATATCGGGACAGGAACTGTTATAATCGAAGCGGGGGACAGGGGAATTTTTCACTTCGGCGGCTCCGGCGTTGGAGGCGGGACAATACTTGGGCTTGCAAAAAAACTGCTTCCCACAGGGGAATTCGCCGGCATCATGGAACTCGCGAATACCGGTAAACTAAATCAGGTTGATCTCCTGTTAGGTGACATTACAGATACCAGCATAAGTTTTTTAAACGGGGAAAGCACCGCCGCCAATTTTGGGAAAATGCTCGATACTGCAAGCCCTCAGGATGTGGCGCTCGCGATTATTAACATGGTGTACCAGGTAATAGGAGTCCTTTCCGCTTTCGCGGCGAAAGCAAGGAATACAAACCGTGTCATAATTACCGGCAACGGCAGCAATAACCGGATAGGACAAAAAGTGCTTGCGGATATTTCTTCCATGTACGGAATTGAATTTATTTATCCTGAATATGCCGAATATACAACCGCAGTTGGGGCGGGGCTTTCAAAGAATTAAACTCCGGTTATGAGGCAGCTTTTTTGGGCACGGGAATAGAGACAAAAAACATTGTACCCTTGTCTGCTTCGGAGCGCAGTTTTATCAAACCCTTTATTTCCTTCACACGATCACGGACCAGATTTAAGCCGATGCCCCGTCCGGCATGAACTCCCTCAGTCTCAGCAGTGCTAAATCCAGGCGCGAATATCGCCTTTAGCAGTAAATCCTTATTATCCGCGTCTTCTTTCCTGATTATTTTATGTTTTACCGCTTTTTCACTGATCTTTTTGTAATCAAGACCCTTTCCGTCATCGCTGAGTTTTATGTGAATATTCTCATGATCATCTGTCATCTTGATTGAAAGCCTGATAACGCCGGTTTCATTTTTGCCTTTTGCCTTGCGAATATCCGGCTTTTCCACACCATGTACAACCGAATTGCGAACAAGCTGCGTAAGTATTTCTTTCATAACGCGTCTGGGGCCTTTTTCAATCGCTTCAGGATCAATATCACTGGCTACAAACCGCACCTGCTTTTCCATATCTTCAGCGGCTTTACTTGTGGCCTTGACAAGAGATTCTAACAGGACTTTTACATTTTGCCTCTTGCCGCCGACCGCGCCGCTGCTGTAAGACTGAAGTTTGTCGATAATATCCCTGAACCCTTCTTTTTCCTCGGAGATCTTTTCAATTTCCATGGTCAGGTTCAACATTTCAACAAAGGGGACATCGCCGTCAATTTCGCGTAACTTCTTGATTTTGGATTCCAGATTATGAACTTTATTGCCAAAAACATTTAATCCCAAAATAACCGCGTTTGATTTTATAGCGTGAATTGATTGATAAACCTTAACCAATACATCGTGAGTGGAATAATTGTCATTTTTAAGAATTTTATCTATGTTGTCAAACTCATATTCCATGTCTTCCATAAAATCGTTGAACACATCCGGCTCAATCTGTATAAGTTCAAAGAAAGACTGCATTTCTTCCTGCCGCTTGGTCTCCTCTTCGGCCAGTCTTTGCTGCAGTTCTACCCTTGCCGTTATGTCGTACACGGTAACCAGAAGGAAAATCTCCCCGTGCGCGCGTTCTACCGTGGCAAAAGAGAACTGAAATACTTTCCTGTCTCCGGTTCTGGCATTCACATAATACAGTTCATTTAAAGGGTTTATATCATCAAGCATATCCTGATCATAACTGCGTTCTATCACCATTCCAAAATAATCTTTAATGCTTTCCAGTTCACTGGATGTAACGGAATCGGAAATAATATCGGTAAACAGTTTTCCAAAAAGATCCTTTTCCGACAGCATTTCTTCCAGGTAGCGTGAATAATGATCCTGTATTACATAATTCTGATCTATAAAGAAAAGACCAATTTTCATGCTGTCTTTCATGGCGGCAATTTCATCACGTTCCGCAAGATGGGTCATGTCATACAAGCTGATAAGAGAGCCGCCGGTACTTCCCGGTAAACCGTGCGAAGCCGCTTTGAAATAATGTTTTTGTCCGTTTAGGGAAAATTCCCAGTCCTCGGCATAACCCCCTTTTTCTTTTAACATTTTCCCCGCGTATAACTTCAGTCCTCTTCCGGGGAAAAGGTCGATAAGGGGCCGCCCTTGAATCAGCGCCGGATCTTCTACATCTCCCAATTTGGACAGCGTTTTACTCGCATAGACAATTTTATTGCGTTCATCTATCATGGCGACATAATTTTCTGTGGTAGCCAAAAGGTCGCTGAACGAGTGTTGCTGCTCAATAGCTTTATTGAGTATAACTGTCGCAGATCTGGTAATCAAAAGCAGCGATATCTGACCGAGCAGACAAATCACCCAGTTCACCATTGTAGTCAACAACGATACGCCTTCTCCACTGACAGGATTGCCCCGCAGAATCAAAACACCGACTACAATGTTTTGCACAATAACAAAAACTACAGATCTGATAAAACTGGAATATATACAGCTAATTACGCACAGGGTAAAGCAGACAAGAAAATAATGGGAAACACTCCATTTGTTAATAACCATTAAAAATGTATAAAAAATAAGTATAGCAATGGGAACATTAAAAGCCAATTTATACTGATAAATTGTGGTTCTTATAATTGCGAATAAAATTGCAAAAGATATTACCATGACCAGGATGTTAAAACTATTATCAGGCATCGTATCGGAAACCATTGATTCAATAACAAAAGAAGCGCTTAAGAAAAGAAGCATCAAAATTGAGAAGGCATTTGCGACTTTTTGATAACCTGTATTCTCTTTCTTTTTATCTGCCATGTTACCTGAACCTTCCTTAAACCGACGAATTGGAAGTTAGTGGGTAAGATAAATTATCAACCGCCACCATCTGTATCGCGTGAGGAACAACATTCAGGTCGATACTTGTATCCCGAATATATTCATTGTCCAATTGAATCCACATTACCTTTTCAGATCGAATCGAAATTTTCTTTGCCTGCATAAAAACAGAATTTCTGGGCTGCTTCCCGCTGGAATATCTTCTAATGGAAAACATAGTACTAAAGGAATTGGCCGACTTGATAAGCGAAACATCCAGCAGCCCGTCATCCGGCGTGGCTGTTGACGCCCCCGTCATTTTTCCCTTATAAAAGGGGCTGTTGGCAACGTGAATAAGGCTGTAGTGCCCGCTGTAATCCCTGCCATCAACGGAAATTTTATATTCCTGTGAGGTGATCTGCCTGTCAAACGCCGTTATTATGTAGTTCAGGAAGGATGAAACTTTTGAAAAGACGATGAAACTGCCCTTGTTTAAACTTGATTTCAACTCAGCTAATTTTGTAGCTGTAGCTGAATTCAACCCTATGTAACAGGAATTTAGCGCGTAATTTACTCCCCATTTAATAATATCAGTTGGAATAGCCGACCCCCGCTGCACAAGGGACGGTATGTCCCTGAACAGTTCCACCTTTCCATGTCCAAAAACATGAAGGAAGTCACTTGATTCTCCGTGCGGAACCACCGCAAGTTCCATATTTGGAAAGTGAGCGACGGCATTTAAACAATCAAACAGAATCTCTTCTCCACCGATGGCATAAACACGTATAACATCGCCAGGGTTCGCTTTTTCGGCTTCGTCCTGTATAATAACAATCGCATCCCTGCGATAACGTGAAAATTGAATGGAGAAATCAGGTTTTTCCTGCGTCCTGAAGAACTGCCCTATGTGATCGAGAATACCATCCATCTTCCATTGCTGGCTATAAAACGCTTTAGGATCAAATATAAAAACGTGTTTCATATAATAACCCTGTAAATTATATGCTCTCTAACTCAATAGCCACCATTAGATGAAAGATATCATTTTCGTAAGTTTTAAAAGGAATGCACAATATTCGCGTTTGTTTACTGGGCCAGGCTATCGAATGTTCTTTTCCTTTTATAACTGTAGGAATGGAAATAACTATTTTATCCCCATTTGGAACCTTGGGTTTGATATTTCCGGCAATGATGTTGTTTATTTCGCCAATAGCGTCAACAACATCAGCGTCAATTTCCGTGTGTCCGGGACCGGCAAGCAGATCTGTCAGCTTTATAGCCAATTCCTGCTTCATGGAGATAATTACAGCTCCTTTTACCACACCTGAAAGGCCGATTACCGCTGAAATATCCCATTCAAATCCCTTGTCCGGGTCCATATAGAACGGATTCTTTGCTTCCACATTTTCAAGTTGAACAAAGTCCTTAAATGTATCCTTTGTAACTTCGACAAACGGAATGATGTAATCTTTAAGATCTACTACCATGTTCACATCCTGAATAAACGTAATTTAGATAATTTTTGCTTGAATAAATCAAGCTTTATCGGTTTGGTAATATAATCAGTGGCTCCATTTTTTAACGCTTCGATAACGTTAATTTTTGAAGCCTCACTGGTTACCATAATTATCGGCAAATCCCTGTACTGATCCATTGCCCTTACCTGCTTCAGAAAATCAATCCCTGACAACCTGGGCATATTCCAGTCAAGAAGTATCAGATCAATCTTATGTGCCTCTAACGACGCTAATGCTTCTTCCCCATCTTTTGCTTCTACAAAGTTACAAGCAGATTCCACCCCGGAAAAAACACCCTTTACGGTATTTCTCATTATTCTTGAATCATCAACAACCATTATTGTTATACCGGGCATAGTACCTCCTTTATATACTCTTTCCTATAATGATACAATACATTTATCGTAAAAACAAATCAATTTGTTCACTTTTTTCGTAAATTTACTTTTTTTCCAGCCTCCAGGAAACAGTAAAGTACCATTTTTCGGGAAAATCGGGAGATTCTGCCTTTACACTTAACCTTCCATGCTTAAAACGAACCGCTCCGCTTAGGGAAAAGTCCCATTTGTCATCTTTATTTTCATACGCTGAATATCCCAATTTAGCTTTAAATTGAAAAATTCGCGGTGACCAGATCAGTTCACAGGAACCGCCGGCGTTATCAAAAGCCCAAGGCTCCTCAGGGACAAAATACGGAGACGGGCTGCCGTCGGATGACGTCAAACTCTTGATTGAGCCTGAAAAATTCACTCCAAGAGCGCCGGTTTTTGCCATTTGCGGTAAATTTATGGAAATTCCAAAATTCCAGGAGAGTCCATTGCTGATTTTCAGGGGATTCACCGCGTTTCTATCCACAGAGAGCGACACTCTTGTAAGCCGGACAGGGGGGCTGTTCCTGTTCGCGGCAGGAAAACGGTAATAAATACCGTAAGAACTGCGGTTGAAATCCCCGCCAAATTCCGGCCCGCGCAGAATTGTGTTAATTCTGAATAATGAGTTTCTGACGCCCTTCCATTCAATTTTACCGGCGCCCCTGAAACCCGCTCCATGACTGGCTCCGTCTCTGTATACAAACCGCTCACCGGCTCCATCCACGGCAAATGAAATCGACATGGGCCTCGCCCTGTTCCCAAAGGGCAGTAACGGCGTAACTGAAACGCCCAGATTGTAATAAATATCAGTACCCCAGGCAAAAGTTTCAGAAAAGGCAAAGTCCGAGCCGACGGAAATAAGCGGGCTGCTAAAGAGAAGCCCCATGGCGTAAAGCCTGAATTCACGTTCCGGCAAAAATGGCGGATTGGAAAACCATGTACTGGTTTTTGAAGGGGGGAGAGTCGTCCCCGTGTAAAATACCTCAAATAAAAGATCGAATTTTTTGGCAAGGGAAAAATCCAGTCCGCCGGAAACAGCGGGCTTAAAATCTGCAACTGTTGTCTGCGCGGAAATAAAACCCCTCAATTTTATATCAGAGAAAAGATTCATAATCGGGCTGGACAAGTACAAATACGCCTCGTCCTCCCCGGTAGTACTGGCGGCTGTTTTTAGGTCCGCCATGAGCGGTTTATGATTTTCCGCGTAAGGAGCCGCTCGAATCCACGGGTTGCGGATTCTGGCGGAAAGCCCCCATTCGTCAAGCACGCCGAACAGTAACCTTGAACCGGTAGGTTTATGGTACAAACCTCCGGTAAAATTGGTTACCCCATCCCCCCAGGGAGTGTCAAGCTCGAAGTTCATAGTGTGCTTATCGAGAACCGCCCCCCGCAGCGCAAGACCGTGCTGGAAAAAATTAAGCTTAATTTCTCCCCGGTTATGAAGAGTCTTGCTGTCTTCCCATGAGCCGCTCCAAAAGAGCGACCAGTCAAAAACAGGCTGATTCGTCCCGGCAAAGAGACCCGCGCCCCAAAAGAAACCGGCAGCCAATAAAAGGAAATATTTCATACCCTTTATAATGCGCGTATATGCGTGGCGCTTTAGTCAGGAGGGAAAAATGTGAAAAAAACATTGAAATATGATATAAACAAATATTAGAGAGAAAAGTGAGCAAATATATTTTAATCGGTATTCCCAATTCCGGCAAATCAACTCTTGGCAGACGGGCGGCGGGCAAATTGCGGCTTCCATTTTATGACACGGATACAATGGTATGCGACAGAGTAAGTGATCCGCTTGATCTGTTCAGAATGTCTTTAAACGGACAGTTTCTGGAGGAACAAAAAAAAATCATCTGCGAACTTGCAAAACTTGAGGGCGGGGCTGTAATCTCAACCGGCGCGGAAGTTGCCTTAATACCTGAATGTGCCGCCCTTATGAAAGATATTGGAACCGTAATTCACATTCAACGGAAACCCGATATCTTGCTTGAAGAATATAAAAAGAGCGGCAAACGCGGCATGGTTATGAAAGAGGAAGGCGGCAATGAAATTGACATGCAGGAAGAAGCCATAAAACTTTACGCGCAGGAATGTTCCCAATATGAAGCGTTAGCCGATCTGTCGTTTGAAAATGACGGAACCGAGGACGAGGGTCTTGAAAAATTGCTAATCCTGCTGGGAAATTTTGGGGACTGACACCCCGCTATATGTGGTATCACTTTTAAGTGAGAACGCTATATACAGCGTGAATGACAGCCGCTGTTAAAGTTACCCCTCTTTTAAAATCAAAAAATTATTGACTTTTTCGAAAAATGCGGATATATTCATAACTAAGGGTTTTTCCGAATTTTACTGATCAGACCCAGGAGGGTGAAGAACGCAAATGAATGGCATCTTTTTAATAAGTGAAAATTTGTCAATATTTATCCCCCCCCCCCCCCCC
>JGI24698J34947_10000301_pt1 | contig 21575 bp, 16 predicted proteins | sample TergutMp193P3_FD_34947 | JGI IMG/M metagenome (IMG submission 34947) | reverse complement strand
ACCATGATTTAGGATGCTATCTACCGTTAAGTATTGCTAAGGAAATAAGTGAATTTCCAAGAATAACGGCAAAAGTTTTCTTTACAGTTGTTGATAATCTACTAGAAGAGTTAGTAAAGAAGGAAAGATGGATTTGTGTTGATATCAAGAAAAAAACCTGTTCGCGTGTCATTATCAACAATGAAATTCATATTGATATTCCATTGTACGCTATTCCTGATTCAGAATTTACCACTATCCGTGAGCGGGTAGAAAAAAGCCTTGCGCATGAGGATTTTGCTTTAATTAAGTTCAGAAGAATGAACAGCTGGAAAGATATCGACATAAAGAAAGTGCTTCTTGCACACAGAGAAAAAGACTGGATAGAATCTGATCCGAGAAAATTAAACGAGCATTTCAAAAAAATGTTTGAGTATAAGGGAGAGCAACTAAGGCGTATCTGTAGATATTTAAAAGCATGGCGGGATTATCAATGGAAAGAAGACGGACCAACGTCAATTTATCTGATGATTCTTGCAAATGAGACGATTGATGCTGAAATTGACAGGGATGATATTGCCTTGCTTAATGTGCTACAAAGGGTTTATGATAAATTGAAGGATGAAACATATCAAGTTAGAAACCCTACCGATAAAAAAGAAGTTATAAATATACTCGATCCGGACAGACAGAGATTAAAAGATTTGTCTAAATCATTTTCTGAAGATTTGTCTAAAGCCATCAATGCGGATGCGATTTCTGCTGAAGAAGCCACAAGACTAATACAAAAAAATCTTGGTTTACGTTTCCCAAAAGATGTCGTACCTCCGACTCAACCCTCGATTAAGGATGTTGTCCTTACAACACCTATTTCTCATGAAGAAGAACGTAAGCCAGCTACAAGGACACGCGCAGGGTGAATGTTATACCAGGATTTACCTCGGCATTCTATACATATAATTTCACATTGTACGAACTTGATATAGACGATAGAAATGTTGTGTATAATGGTATTCTGTCAACACAAAAATATGGCGATGTTGAAATTGATTTTTTATTTGATGATGATGCTTTTATTAGCTTTCCACATGCAATAATAGATATAAACTCACAAAATAAGTTTAAACCCTTTCATTTCCCTCATTTGGATGCTTCTTGGTCTCTATGTTATCATGATGATTCAAGGATTTTTGATAGATATAATCCTAAAGGAATGGTTGATTTTTGTATTGAAAATACACTGAATGTGTTAAATGAAACAATAGAAGATGACATGACAGAAATCCTGAAAGAATTCCCTAGATACTGGCATAAAAACAGTACACGATTTTATTCTTACATAGCCTCAGATGATATAGTGGCGTATAATAAAGACAATGTAATAGTTTCACCTATTACTAAATTTTTAATAAAAGACATTGATTATAATAGTGAAATTCCAATATTCAAATTGCCTAATACTCCAAGTATAGCTGATATTGAGTGGCCATTGGAAAAATATACTTCTTTTCAAGCATGGGTTAACAAATCATCTCCTGAAACAGAAAAACAAATACAAAAATACGTAAAAACAATGATAAGCAAGAAATATTTTAAGATTATGCTTATTATTTATCTTGAAGATGTAAATATTTACCTTGGCCTTACAATTGAATATAAACATTCAAATTATAATTTAAAAGTAAAAACAAATTTGCGTCAAGAAACTGTTGATTCAATATTCAGGGGAAATCATGTTTTCCATAGATTTACCATTGACAACTATAATGCAGAAGAAATAATTAAATCAAATGTTTTGCCAAATAGTTTTACTCTCATTAATAAGAAAATATTATTGATTGGAGCTGGAACAATTGGTAGCAATTTAAGCAATCTATTAGTAAAAAACGGTGCTGGTATTGGTGAGGAAGCATTATTCACTATCGTGGATGATGATAAATATGAGCCATATAATTATTCCAGACATTTTCTTGGAATAAAAAACTCTGGTTATAATAAAACAAAAGCACTAAAAATAGAGTTGGAATATGCTTTTCCCTTTACAAAAATAGATGCCATTGAGAAGCCAATTCAGGATATAGATATTACTTATTATGATATTATCATTGATTCTACAGGCGAAGAATCATTAACACAATGGTTAAATGAGAAAAATAAAACAAATAATTTATGTAGTTTGTTCATTTCTCCGTGGATTCGTGGTCAAGGTGTTGCTGCCCAGTGTTTTGTCCAACCAAATAATAAAAAAGCTTGTCATGAATGTTTCAAAAAGAGTGAACATTATTATCTGGAAGATTTTTCAACTTTTCCACTTAGAAATTCTTGTAATTCCATATTCATTCCATTTCCAATTACCGCCTCAATGTATGTGGTTCTATTAGTAATCCATGTATTGAATAAATGGCTTGGGGGTCAGTTAACAGAAACAACTTTCTTTACACAAGTGCTGAATCCAGTAGGCGAGATTAAAGAAACTATAATCAAAAAAAGCGAGGGGTGTCCTCTTTGTGGGAAAGATTAAGCAAAGGCGTTGTAATTAGAAGTCGCCCGTATTCATGCATCATTTTTTCATCTAAAGTAATAAATAAAATGAAAGCAATTGTTGATACGAAAATAGACACTTGTGAATCTGGTGGATTATTACTGGGATTTGTTAGAAAAAATCATTTTGATGTTAGGATGATAACTGTCCCATATAAGAATGATTTTGCATCACGTTATTTATTTATCAGGAAGGACGAGAAACATATTAATATTTTCCAATTATTACGAACAAAAATTGATAAAAACATGACATATATAGGGGAATGGCATACTCATCCTGAAGATAATCCAAAACCTTCAAGTATTGATTTGAATGAATGGAATTTATTAAAATCAAAAAGTTCATATCCGCTCGTATTTATGATACTCGGAAGGAAAAATTTCTATATCACTATAAAGTGATATTTATTTTAATTTTTATATAAAAGATGAGTATCAGAATTTGGAATATATTAGCATGGTTAATTAAAAAAGAGGAAGTAATTTCCTAATTGTTCTGACCGACATACTATGGCATTTTTGTTTTATAGATATTAATATTAGTACTAAGAAATTTCTACTATGTTAGATTTATCTGTTAAATAAATCATTATTGAGATAAACTCATCTGCCAATTATAATACAGGTTCAAAAGTCAGTATTCAGAATTGTCTAATATAACCGTAATTTCCATAAAATTCTCTTTTTCATTATAAATTTTACAGTTTTAGCGGTAAAATTGAATAAAATTTAAGGAAAGCGCCATGTAGCCTTCTGCTAAAGGAATAGCGAATAAACTATGCATGGATTTTTGGCAAACCTTGAGCAGAAAGTCGATGAAAAGAAAAATACCACAATCAAAGCCACTATAGATGAGGTTGTCGCCGCTCGCCTCAAGGAAATTGAAAAACAGGAACGAGTGAAGAAAAAAGATGAAGGTCATAAAACCTTGTTCAGATATTTAGAACCTATAGACGGTGCTTACGCCGAATAATTCTCCCTTGCCCTTTCTATAGATAAAATAAAAATATATTTTCGTTATTCTTTCTTAACAAATATTCCTTAGGTATCACCATTCCATATCTATCTATGCCAGAGTATTATGTCTATAAAATATTGTCTAAATAAATTTTAAATCAGTAAAAATCACATTCATTTATCTCAAATCCTTCAATAAGTTTAATATTTTGTTTGAAATTTGTGCTAGAGCCGTATCAATTTCATTATTATTAACAAATTCATTTAATGTTGAAATAATTTCTTCATTATTTTTCGTTAAATTATTTAATTTTCTCTTGTATGGAAGATATTGAAATTTTCTTAAAGCAAGAATAGCTTTTTTATTATCAGGAATAATATTATTTGTTACTTCCAACAAATAATCCTCTATTTTTTCTAATCCTACAAATTCACTAACCATTATACATAAAATATTTTTTTCACCATGCTTACCTTCAATAATATCCTGTACTTCTTTCTGAAGTATATATGGCGAAGAAAAAAAATCTACAGAAAGCATATATATGATTATATCGCTTTCATCTAATTCTTTTTTAATTTGCTCATCCCAAGAACCTATTTTTATTTGTTCACAGCTCCAATTATCAACAATTTCAAATGTTTTTAAGATATTCAAATGGTCTTTTAACCTATCCTTATAGTCAACATTTTTACGTGAATATGAAATAAATATTTTCTTTTTAGATTTTATTGATACCATTGTTATTGTATTTTGTAACTCAGAATCCTCTGTCACTAAATTGTTTATTTTAAAAGTATTACCAATTTCTTTTGATATGTCACTCAATATTTTATTATAATCTGTATTCAGAACTCTTTGAGTTGTATAAATATTAATTCTATCCGCATCTGTATTTTCAGGCAACATTTCAAATAAATTTTCTTTTACAAAGTCATATTTTTTTGTTTGAGGATTAAAATAGGCTAAAATGCCTTTGGCTTTATTAAACAAAGGGAAAATTGAAATTGTAATTCTATATTTTTCTTTTATACAAATATTTAAAATTCTACAACTGAGTTTCAACAATCGTTCGTAGTTAAATTGTCCTTTTGCTCCGATAATATATCCTTTACCATATTTAACATTTTGATTTCTTAGAAGTACAATACTCTTATCATTTTTTTGATCATCATATTCTTCAATTTCAAAATTTATTATTTCTCTTTTTATAATCATAGCTATGTTATCTCGTACTTTTTTCTCTTGAGATAATCCATTAATGTGAACAGATGATGTATATTTTACTTTCCTATTTATTTTCCCGTATTGTGGCACCAATAATAAAAATTCTTCTAATGTATCTTTAGAATCTTCCTGAAGAGAATGCATAATGTTTATTGCAAATTTAATTTTATTAGAAATTTCCTTATTAGAAAAACATTTGAACTTATCTAGTAATAACTCATCAATCAAATCTTTATTTTTTGATAATGAAGATAAATGCCGCGATATAGCATTATAACTAGACTTTATTCTTTCTATATTTTTTTCAATGTAATTATCCCAATATTTCATTTTTTTATTTAAAGACTTTTTCTTGCTATCAAACTCTTTTATCTGTTTATCTATGTTATCAATTATTGAAGCATTTTCAAAGTCCAATTCTTCCTTATCAAAATTTGATAATTTCATTTTCTCATCTTTCTTTTCATCTATTGATTGATTTATATTATTTATTTGTTCAATAGTTGTTATTGTAAAATTTTCAAATAATTTATTTCTATAAATTAACTCGTACAACAGAATATGGATATATCTCATGATGCAGTTGATATCCATAAGAATAATACCCATTCTATCATTCAATTCGCTTAACTCGTCATCTTTATTTTTTGCCAAGTCGATATCTGTTCTCCAATACCTATTCCAAAGCCTGCTAGTTATACCGTCAGAAGAAAGTTTATCTGCAATTTCATTTACTAATTTTATTCCTTCTCCTTTTTTGTAGTCAATATATTTCTTCCAACCACTATTTATAGCAGTCCAAATTGGATTTATATCCACATTTCTTAAACTATCCAAAACTTCAATTGTTAATTCATTTCTATCCAGTGAGGTATTTATACTATTTATATATGTATCGAACAATTTTTGCTGACTATATATTTGTAATTCTGCTCCTATTGAGGCAAGGTTATCATGTAGATTCAAACACGAAGTTAAAATAACAAGTTTTTCATCGTCTAACAATTTATCATCCTTACATTTTTTCAATAAATCTGCAATATTTAAAACCTTATCTTTTATCTCTGGGTCTAAATCATCAACCTCATTTGATTCTATATCGGTTTTGAATTCTTTATAATATAATTTATCAAAATTAATATTTAAATAACCAGATTCTTCGTTATACTTTTTCTTACTCTTATTAGTTGAATGTAATATTCCCAAACTTTCTAAACGATGAGATGTCCAGTAACTTTTTGTTTCATAATCTAATATGGGATTATAATCAATTTGTTGATATGGCTTTATATTATAAGAAACAGTTACTTGTCCAAATAAGTATGATCTTATACCTATTAAATTTACTTTCTGATTTTCAGGAGTCAATAGATTATATTCGCTTAAGAAACCTTCTTTTAACCCTAGTTTAAGGAATAGTACCATTATTTTTTGAAACCAAAGTTTTGATATTTTAGCTTCTCCTCCAACAAATTGTTTAAAAAATACAGCTAGAAGCTTATCATTTGTATCGGCCCATATAATTTCTTCTCCGTGTCTAAATCCTCTATATAAACGATTTTTTTCTTTTTCTTCTACAGTAATAGGAACAATGAGACCTGTGTCAATAGCGTTATCCAAGAAAGTTGATAGTATCAGATTTGTATCTGTAGAATTATTAATTAATTCTGAAATTTCTTGCTTTAATTTAAACATTGAAATGCCTTCTTCTAATCTAGAAATTATATCCTTATATTTAGTGTCTTTAAACGCTTCTTTCTTTTTCTCTTTGACAATTTTTCGAGCGGGCAATTCTTTTTTATAATAAAATTCCAAGAATGGCTTTAATAATTTTTCTTTAATAAAGAAAGGATTTATAGGTTCATCATTGTTGATATAATTTAAGTTCTCAGATGAGAATTTCTCGTAATAAATTTCCGGATCAAAGTTCATCTTGCCACAAAATTTAAACTTATTTATGCTATTGATTATTTTAGGAGAAAATAACAACGAAATACTTCTTTCGTCCCTTATAATATTTAGTTTCTTTTCGAATATTTTCTCTGTATAATTAACCCACCAATGGAATAATCGTTCAGAAAAATAGTATTGAACAAATAACAGTTTTGATGAATTGGATACGAGCTCCATGTTAATAATGTTCTTATCTTCAATTTCTTCACATTTACATATTGCTGCAATTATATCATTAATAAAATTAATATTTACCGGATTAAATATAACGTATGGAACAATTTTACTTATATATTTTAACTGTCCTTTTTCATCTTTATCCAGTATTTCCTGAGAGTAAATCCTCAGTTTCACAAATAATGTGTTACTGAAATTAAAGCCCAAAGAATCAATGAATTCTCGCAAAAATTTCCTTTTAGGATTCAAACTTATACAGCAAATATTGTTATTAACTTGCAACTGAGTTGCAGTGTTGATAACTTTCCAGTTAGTATCTTCAATAATTGTAATATAATTTGCTCTTGTAAATTTCATTTTTTCATATATGGGAAAATCAATATTATATGGTCTTGGTACAACAGATAATGCGTTTACTATTTCTTTGCAAAATCTTATACTCGTAGTATGATCCACTCTTATATAAGGTTTTAATAAAAGGTTAAGTCCTTTACTGTTTTTTAACATCTCATCTACAGCCCAATAATCATTTATACAAAAAGCATATACAAAAATATCAACAATATTAATTCTTTCAAGTTTTTCAATAATTTTACATATTGAAGTCCCTGATATGATCGTATCATCTATTATAGCTACTTTTTTACCTTTGAGCCAATCTGTATTATATTCCAATATTCTTTCTGAAACAATTATTCCGTTAAGAGATAAAAAGCCCAAATCTTCCAATACGGAAATAAAACAAGCCGCTTTGCGTGCCAATAAAATAAAAACATCATATTGTTTTTCTGAAATCTTATTACAGAATTCAATAATATGTTTTCTTAGAGGTTGATCAAATTGTTCCATGAAGATTTTTTGGGAATGGTTCATATTCTAATCCTAACACAATGACTAATTTCTGCAAGTTCAGATATTGTAACTTTGCTAGGTGGAGTATGAAATATGCTTTTTCTACTTTTATATACCATATTAGAATTAATTATAGGAAAATAGAAATTTTGTCAAGCCCTAAAATTGGAAATGCCAAATTTTGCCAAAAAATTCGCATATGAGATGGGGGAGAGCTTCATAATCCATAAAAATTATTATAAAATACTTGAAAAAGAACGTTTCTATGAAAAATTGTGCGTAATATGGTTTAATAAGGCATTATAGAGTTGTGAAAGATTAAGATGATCGGTTTCAAAACAGGTAGCAAGACTGATAATTTGATATGGGACAAAGTCTCGAATGTCCATTTGTGGGCGCTATTGATCGGGGAACGCAGTTCGAACTAGCCTTAAGCGACATATGTAGCTGTCAAAGTATGCAGATACTGGACGGAAGTTGCCTGTCTGCAATGATGCACAGTATTGACCTACTAAAAATCTAGTTTTTTCAGTTCTTGTTGGGGATACGGCTCTTCAGGAGAATACAAGTGGTTTAGTACAGTTTTTCCCCTTCAGTCTCAAAGACTTTCCTTGTCTTTTTTCAGATGATGAGCTATATGTATATGGGGCTTATCGTTTTGAATTCTTCTGCGATTTCTTCTTAGATATCGAACGCTGGTCAGTGGACGATGTAGAGCATCTGTTGCCATACTGGAGAGAGTATCTTCCTGTACTTGAACCATGAAAACGTCCAGATCAGTCGTAGGTAGCTGACAACCTCATCGGTATTGACGCGTTTTCCTTTGTAAGGTCGTTTACGTTCCGGCTTGATTTTTACCGGTTTGCCGTCAATGTAAATCAAGACATGTTTTACCGTCGTTGTGTTCAGCCGCCGGACTGCTGATTCCCAGTGGCAGCCAGTGAACTTGGTGAATGCATCCAGTAGAGTCATTTTCTCTTTTCTCCCCGCCTTGTGATAACTAGATCAGTATTCCCTCGTTACTGCCTGTTTTTCTTTCATGTTTAACCCCATTCAGTCGCTCTCCTTACAGCATCCCTAGTTTAATTTGGGTAACATTTTCTTTGAGGCAATTCAATGCCTTGAAAAAGAGTTATTATTATGGTATAATGAGATACTAATAGATTTTTGTGATTGGCAATATCCATGATTAGCGAAGTTGAAATGATGATAGAGATAAAGGATGGATGTTTTGGGTAATAAATGGACAATAGCTTATGGTAAGATTCTCAGTAAAGCTATTAGTTTATATAATATTAATGCAAGTAATTTAGCAGAAGACATAAACGTCTCAGATAACTCTTCTATTCGGCAGTGGTGTATAGGTCGAAATTTTTCACATACAACCTATCATGGTAGAATTTGTAACAAATTAGAAAAGAGATTATCTGAGCTGTCGCGTCCAAATCTTGATAATTTGATGATACAATTTATAAAGGAAACCCTTAAACCTTTAGGCATCAAGAGCGTCATAGATGATTCAAAAAATAATGATATTGGAAAAAATGTTGCTTATTTTTTAAAAGTATGTTATTCGGAGGGTAAGAACCACAAGCGAGAAAAACAAGTAAAACAACTTAATTATAAAAGTAGTGAACGTAAACAAAAGAAACAAGATAGTTCAGCTAATAGATTTCCAGCAACCGGAGAAACCAAAGCAGTGGTTTTTGACTTTGATGGAACATTAACCAAGGGTAATGCTGATCAAAATACATGGGAAGCAATTTGGGTTGAGCTGGGATATGATTTAAAAGTAGATCAAGATTTGCTTAGACGGTTCAATAGTAGAGAGATTAATTATACAACATGGCTTAAATTGATTGAAGAAAAATTTAAAGAACATAATTTAAATAAGGAAATGATACTTAAAATTGCGGAAGGAATCCAGCTTATAGACGGTTGCAAGGAAACTTTTGAAGAGTTACAGCGTCGCAATATAAAAATATATATAGTGTCAGGTTCTATTTTAACCGTTATCCAAAATGTACTAAAGGAATTGTGTCAATATATAGTCAGGATAGAAGCGAATGATTTTAAATTCTCAGCAGATGGATTATTAACTGAAATTTTAAAAACAAATTACGATTTTACGGGGAAAAAACGTTTCATAAATGAAGAAATTGCTACAAAAATGAAAATTTCAACAAAAGATATTCTTTTTGTCGGAAATTCATATAATGATAAACATGTTTGGCGTTCTGGTGCTCAGACCTTATGCATAAATCATAAAGACACAGATACATCAGATTTAAGGGTGTGGCATCATGATATTCCTGATTGTAAAAACTTAGTTCAAATACTTGATTATGTAAAAAGTCCGTCTGTACAATAATTTATTGTTACAAATTGTTACAATAAATTGTTACAAAATATAGTACATAAGCTATCCACCAATCCGAGTAACAATTTGTCTCTTTTCTTCTCTTTTAAAATGAAAGCCAAGATATATGATGTAATCTAAATATGGTTTTTGTGTTAACGACCAAACGGTGAAGAAATTCAGGGAGGATAAATCATGGAAGCGACATTAACAAGAAAAACCTGCACACTGGAAGATAACGTACACAATTCAAATGAATCTTACACTACAGAAACAGTAGTATCTGTACCATTTCCCAAAGAAACTTCCGTAAAGTGCAAAATTAAAAACGAAGATATGTTCATAATAACACACAATGGCATTACCATATATCCTCATGTAGAGGTTATAAAAGCAAGGACAAAAACATTTTTCAACGAGTTGACGTATCTTCTGATAATTGACAACGCATATAGGAGTGTTGGTAGTGGGGATTATTATGTTACAGATGCCAAAGATGATGTTGCCGACCAAATTAATATGGACGGTGGTTTGAGAACATTTTTTGATGAATTAACGGCTATAGTAGCCAATGACAACGGTTATCATGGAATAATAAAGGAGGCATAAAACTATGTGTATGAGTTTAACAGCATCTGAAAACTATCCTTCCAAACTTACGAGAATAGCCCACGCAATAGCGGCAGGAAGTTTTTACCATTTTGAACCGCCTTATGAGGTGAGAAGCGGTGAATGGTACTTTCCTAATTCCGGTGCTATGAAGAGGTTAACAATCATTCTGCGCGATACCGCAAATTCGCTTTTTGAAACTACCGTGCTTGATTGGCGCCCAAATGGGGGGTCTATAGCCGAAACCGCTGTCATGCTTGGGGTTTGCAAAAACCGGAATGATGCTATCGTCCACTTTTCTCATGCCGATGGCGGGCACTTTGCCATTGAGCCTTTTGCAGAAAAAATCGGCGTACAGGTTTTCCATCTGCCGGTTAATCAGAGGACACTACGCATTGATGTTGGAAGATTAAACACCATGCTTGTGGAAAGCCCGCAGATAAAGCTGGTTTTGCTTGATCAGTCCTTTAAACTTCGTGAACAGCCATTGAGAGAAATAAAATCCATTTTACCAGAAAATGTAGTGTTGTGTTACGATTGTTCCCATGATAGCGCTTTAATAGCCGGAGGCAAGATCAGCCAACCTTTAACTAATGGCGCTGACATACTAATAGGTAATTGCCACAAAACTTTAGCAGGACCGCAGAAGGCATTTATAGGCTATGGCAATAAAGACAACATGTTTATAGAGGCTATTTCACAGTCTGTAGTCGAGACACTACAAAGCAACTGCCATGCTGAGTGTCTTCTGCCCATGCTGATAGCCTTTAAAGAACTGGAATTCTTTGCAACCTCATATGCAGACCAGATACTCCGAAACTCGAAGTCTTTTGCAAGATTTCTCAGAAGCGAGGGCTTCAACGTATCTGGTGAGTTGTTTGATTATACAGAGACGCATCAGGTTCATGTAATAATCGGGGATACAGAAAAAGCTCTTAACACTGTGATTAAACTTCACGAAGCTGGTATCCGAACCAATAACATTGAAATTCCGGGTAGCAACGGAGCGTACGGTTTGAGGCTGGGAGTACAGGCGATGACGCGGTGCGGTATGAAAGAGCATGACTTTGAGGACTTGGCAAGATTGATGTCAAAATTACTTCTTGAAAATCGAGGAACAGGAATCATCAGACATGATGTTGATGCCCTAGACCGATGCTTCTCAAGATACCCTTTACAATACAGCTTTGACCAGTTCATGGGCGAAGATTTTGTCAATGATTTCATAACCGAAGTTTTGCAATAATTTCATGCAGTTCTACCGCATGGCAGACGATATGTGCAGTAGAACCACAACTCAATTGTTCTGGATAAAAGGAGGTTTATTAAATATGGATATGAATTATATCCTTAACATTATTAACAACCGATTGACAGAGACAAACCCGTTTTTCAACTCTGATAGGCCAGCAAAGCTTATTTCAGAGAGAAGGCTTTACCCATATGATTGGCTGGTGCAACTTTTCGAAAAGGCTAACATAACAGTGGTTTACGCAGATGGAATCCCTATGTTGCAACTCTTACAGAATTTTGGCGAATTGTCTCTTGATATGTGCATCTTGCACACAGATGGACGCAGTGGAACCAATTTTCTAATCTACACAGAAAATAAAGTCAAGCAAATCCGAACTATCGCATTCAATGTTGGGATTATGTTTGTCTCGGCTAATAAAGATAATAACATTAACCCTAACTTACTGCCTGCCAGGACATGGTTGATAACACCGTCAACAACTCCCGACGAAATAGCCGCCTATATATCCGAAAGCCGGTACGCTTTGAGTAATAACAGCTTTTTTTCCCGAAACCGTAATAGGTTCTACGCAACTCCCATTCTGGAAAAAAAGGCTGATATGCAGCTCGAAAACGGGACATTTCCGAATTTCAACATAAAGCACCCTGCAATGTTGTTGCCGATTGCTAAGATTGCTACGAGGAACAGTACACCTGTGTTTGTTGAAATATCACCGCAAGAAGCCCTTGTATATTATGATTACATAGGTTCTGGTAATGACATCTATGCCAATATAAGCAATATTTTTAGAACTTTGAGGATGGATGTTGACTGGGTTAAAAGCCATACAGGAGCACAAATGTTTTTGCATCTTGACCATTGCGATGATGCAGAGATAATTAAGCGCGCCTTGGAGTGTGGTTTCGATTCAATAATGGCGGACGGTTCTAATCAAACCTTAAACTCAAATATCCGTTTTGTACAAGCCATCAAGAAAATGGCTACTTTTTACAATGTACCGGTTGAGGGTGAAATTGGCGCTATTGACCTGCATGGTTTTAGAAAAAAATCAACTACTATATGTTCTGAGATGGATGTTTTTGTGGAGGCAACGAACGCTGATTATGTCGGAGTTAATGTTAGGCAATTTCATGGATGTGATTATGGTTTTAGCAGAGCAAGAAAGGCGTATCTCCAATACATAGAGAACAATCAGAAAAAAGATCACATTATACACAACCTTCTCCAGTCCTGCTTCAACACGGATAAAGTATTGGCAGAAAAAGGATATTCAAAAAACTCAACGGAGCGTATCACAATCAAGATACTCATTGACAAAATTGTTTCCGCTGAAGAAGACAGTATATTCTTAATTTTGTCAAATATCACATCAAGCGCATCAATCTCTGGCAAATTATGGATTAACGAGATTAAAAAAGAATGGCATTTCAAACAAAGAGAGGTGGCCGAAGAAAACCAACGTCTACTCAATGATGTCATAGGATTTGGTATTAAAGATGATATGGTTAACGAAAAAAATTTGGATTTTTATCTTCTGGCATCAATTGCCGAAAGTTTAAAGAACACAAATACTCGTATTGTTTTGCATGGAGGCAGTTCCATCAAAAAAGATGATCTCCAGTATCTGCCTAAATATGGAGTTAGCAGGATCAATTTTGGCAGCAACCCTTATAAACTGTTAATTAACTCGGTAAAGAACGAAGCTGTTGGCAAGCATAATTATCAGGATGATCCGTTAAACTATAATCCACTGGAATCATCATATTTTATTAACAAGTACGCATCCGACTGGGAAACATGGCTTGATGAGCCCCCATCTTTCTTATCTGATTACGAATACGAGTTAGAAACCCAATTTTTCAAACCTATAATAAATAAGTTTGGTGTGTGAAAGGAGTTATTATTATGGAAAAAGCAAAAAACAGCGTCAAGGAATACTTGCTCTCAAAAGAAGTAAAATTCGAAGAACTGCATCACGAGGATGTTGGAGACCCTATTGAATACAGCCACAAAATAGGGACAAAGCTGGAACAACAAGCGAAGGCTTTGTTGCTTAGGTGCAAGAAGAGCGGCGGCGAAAAATTTTTCGTAGTTGTATCTGTACCCGCAAGTAAAAAGGTGGATTTTAATGCAGTTTCAGAAAAGTTGGGGGGCGGCGTAAAATCCATTCGGGTAGCGGAAAAAGAGCAAATGTACTAGCTAACTGGATGTAAGCCGGGAGAACTGCCGCCGCTTGGAAAATTATGGGGTGTTCAGTTGTTTTTAGACAAGGCATTATTCTCGGAGCCAAAGATATATTTCAACGCTGGCAGTCTCGGTTACTCAATCATTGCCAATCCACACGACATTTCAAAGATTGAGGAAGCGGTTATAATTTAAGTTAAAACACAAAGAATTTTGGGAACATTTTATTGATTCTCAGAATTGCACAATGGCAACTCTAAGAAAACTCAAAAAGGCTTATCCGAAATTTTGTGTAAATGACAGAATATCATAAGAACGGAGCCCGCTATTCCCAGAACTCGATGGCGAACTGATTTAACACCCGTCCACAATCCCTTTTCGGCATCGTCCATTTTTCTGAAGCGTTCTTAACCGTCAAATACAGTAACTTAAATATAGCATCGTCAGTTGAAAATAACGAGCGGTTTTTGGTAACTTTACGCAGTCAGTATGTCTTTACCCCACAGTTTTTTATCTCGGTCAATATCCCCATACAGAATTTTGCCCCATTATTTTCTGCTATTCAAAGCCTAAAACTTCCATAATTGGCAAAACCTTAAATTTTCTAAACATACCGTAACCTTACGGTCGAAAAAAGCAATAAAAATATATGTATCTAATAAGTAAGATAAGGATGTATATATTGTTCGTGCTATTTCTTTACGTTGTATAATTTTAAAAGTATATATCCGGGCTTTTTTATATATACCATGTTTTATACCAAAAAAGAGTAAATCATAGGTAGTTGACCGTAACATTGCGGTCAAATTAATTAATGCCAAATTTTTGCCAAAAAATCAGCATGATAAGACAGGGTAGAGCTTCATAAGCCATAAAAAAACATTATAAAGTACTTGAAAAAAGAATACATCTATCCGGCCCGAACCGCATAAATAAGAAAATTATTTCTTTGCAGCGCGCGGAGAGAGGGCAAATATTTTTTGACGAAGTTGCCGCGCTCAATGAAAAAATTGACCGCAGGATAACTTGCAGGCAGTGGTTCTGCGGCCATCTGCACAGGGACAAGTATTATTACGACGAGGATTTAGAACGGGGGTATCAATACCTGTACAGAAAAACCGCTCTTTTATGCGGCGACAAGACAATAATTATTTAGAGAGAGGAGGAGTTAACAGCATGAGGCGGAAAAAAAGCTTGTTCCGAAAGATAATGCGCCGTCTTCCAAGACGGCTTTTTCATCTGCTTCGCTCAATTACCCGAAAGCGGTTCAATGCGGGAATGGTTGTCAACGGCGCTTCCGTTGTTATTTTTGAAAGGGATAATGAACCCGAGGAATACCGCATCGGCGGTTATTATTCTGTTCCCTGCATGCACAATGACGAATTGATGCGGTGCGAGAAGATATTCTTTTTAAATGACATGATTAATATTGTATTTGACGCTTTCACTGCGCTCGGCTATCAGAGTTTCGCAATGGAAACAACCGATGCCGAGCATATGTTCCGCATAATGGACAAAGAGGCGTTTCTCAAACAGCCGGAGAATACAATTTTTAAGACAGGCGATTATGATTACTATAACGTATATTATCCGTTTTATATTAAAGGCGGCAGCACCGGCAAATCCGGCGATTTTTATTTCAGCAAAATCCATACAGAACTGCATATAACCGGTTTCGCCGCGCCCGGCAGGCGCATCCCCCTGCCCCCGGCATCCGCGCTGCCGGTTCTCCTCAAAAGGCAAGCCAATATTTTACGATTGATAAAGGCACATTTTTCATGGTGTTCGACACGGAGAAGTTCATCAGCCTTATCATGCGGGAGAGGTCATAGCAGGCATACCAGAAACGCGAGCGCAATGATATCATGCCGTTTTTTGGCGCATGATTATTTGGAGAAAAAGAAAAATGGTGATTATTATGTCTTTTTTATTATCAGAAAATTTTCGCTTAAAAAAAGGAGGAGGCTATGTCAATGCCGCAGCATTCAAATTATTCCCGTTTTGCTTCGGAAAGCGAAATTAAATCTTCGCTTTACAAAGTAAATCTTGCCGGGGGCAGTCCAAGCTATGGAGGTATTCCGCTGTTCGCTGAAACAGAAGCGGTATACGTAGAACCGACGGATACCCATTCGCTGATTATCGGTTCGACAGGCTCTAAAAAGACCCGCCTTATCGGCATGCCCGCTTTGAGGGTGTACGCAGCCTCAGGCGAGTCTTTTATCGCCACCGATCCCAAGGCGGAGCTTTACGAAAGAACCCTGCCGCTCCTCAAAGAAAACGGCTACCGGGTCTTTGTCCTTAATTTGCGCGACCCTGTGCGCAGCAACGCATGGAATCCGCTCATTGTTCCGTACCGTTTATACCGCAACGGGCAGAGGGACAAGGCAGTAGAGCTTATAAACGACATGACGGCCTGCATAGTGAAAGAAGATTACGCAAGCGACTCTTACTGGCAGAACAGCGCGGCCGACTTGCTCTCCGGGCTTATCCTCGTTTTGTTTGAATGCGCCCAAGAAAATGAGATTAATTTTAAGAGCCTGCGGGCGCTGAAGACGCAGGCTTTCAAGATTGCCAATGACAGGATTAACAGCGATAATCATGCCGTTTTCATCAAGGAAAGATTCTTGGATTTTCTGAATGCGTCTGCTTTTATTAATTCGCTTTTGGGCGGGACTGCCGAGGTGTGCGACACGACGCGCGGCTGCATTATATCGATGTTCGATCAGGCGTTAAGGCCGTTTTTCAGTCAGGATAATTTGATCGACATGCTTTGCGTGAACGATCTTAACATGAGTCAAATTGGAATAGAAAAAACGGCTGTATTCCTAATAATTCCTGACGAAAATACCTTGTACCACCGGCTGATCACTGTATTTGTGAAACAATGCTATACAGAGCTTATTTTGAAGCGCATAAACAAACGTCAAAAACGCTGCCCCGGCGCGTGAATTTTCTGCTGGACGAGTTTTCCAGCCTGCCGCCGATAAGCGATTTCCCGGCGATGGTAACAGCTTCGCGCAGCAGGAACATCCGCTTCAATTTGTTTGTGCAGAGCATACAGCAGCTGCGAGACCGGTACAGCGGGCATGCGGAAACGATAAGGGGAAACTGCGAAAACTGGGTATTCCTGCACAGCCGCGAGAGTTCCCTGCTTGAGGAATTAACCAATTTGTCAGGAATGAGAAGCCACGAAGAACCTCTTGTTTCGATGTCCGCGCTTCAGACGCTCGATAAGGACAAGGGAGAGGCCTTTATCTTGCACAAGCGGATGCACCCGTATATAGCGCGCCTGCCGGACATTGACAGTTATCCCGGCGCTGCGCTTGAATGCGGGCCCGCAGAGTATCCGAAGAACGAGAATAAGGCGGAAGCGGTTTTTGATTTTGAGAAGTTTTGCCGCAAAAACGACGGGTTTTTCCTCTCAAAGCTGTTTTCGGGCAAAACTCATGAAGAAATCAATAACTCAAGCAGTGAAGAAAAGGAGAGTTATTATATGCAGGATAGCGGCGTAACAATTGAACCTCTTTTCACGTCAACTGTTCCTGATGATGAATAATGGTAATCTAAAATTATACCACGGTATAATTTTCCCGGATAAAAATTCATTTCGTGTGTAAAACGAATAAATCAGGAATATTTAATGTAATGGCAAGATAAAAGGAATATATTTTGACGCGCAACTCTATATATTATATGACTTTAAAAATATATATACCGTTTCTAAATATATTTTCTGTCTTAAAATATTGACGTAACTCCTTATCCTGCATAGAGTTGCGTTGAATATATTTTTTTGCGTTTTTTCGATTTTGCCCGTTTTCATATATTTAGGAAAAAATGCAGTATTTTAAGGCAAATAACAGCCGTTTCTGCCGGTTGTTTTTTGTATTGTTCAATATAAAATTATACCGCGGTATAATTTTATATTGTGTAATATACTTTTTCTGCCCGCCCCCGTTTGCGTTTTTTCCCGTTCCGTGCTATTGTTTCTTTAAGAATTAAAGGTTTATTTAAAAACGGCAGAACGCTTTGAGAAAAAGGTTCCATTTCAATTTTCTTTCCGACATTTTAGGCGAGGAAGTCGAATACAGAAAAAAGTCATTTTTCCGCAAAGGCTACACGGAGAAGCCTTCCTTTTTCCATAAGGCTAAAAGGAAAGGGGTAAAGAAAACCAACGGCGGTTTCAAAGGAGGCTACGCCCCTTCTTACAGGAAAACGTATTATAAATCGGGCGGAAAGCAGAACTGCATTTTTAAATCAAACCACCGCTACGACAAAGCCTTTAATAAAAAACATTTCGATTACATACAGCGCGAAGGCAAAGGCAGGAACGGGGGGCTCCCGAGCTTTACGGAGCAGACCCCGAAGGCTACGAAAGCCGGATGGCCAAGCTTCATTGGAAAAGAACTTGTTACTAAATTTGTTACCAAAATCTTGAAAAAATGTGATATTATTTGATATTATTAGACATTTAATATTGACATAATTCCTTATCTGGTATATATTTATGGTATTATTTGATATTAACAAATATGTAGGTATTGTCAGTTGGACGGGTCCGACTCCCGTTTTCCGCTTTCGTGCCTCCGGTTTGGTGGGCGAGCAACTCCTTACCATATAAAGAGCCGATATATGTCAATTTTATTTTCCGGCGATTTTCACGCCAACGCGGTAAACGAACTCAGCTTGATAACCAAGAACGCCCTTTTGAAAAAATACGGGCAGGAAAAATACGACGGCATAAATTACCACATCATTTTGGGAGACGGGGGATTTATGTGGCCGGGCAATGGAAAGGCCGATCTCTACAATTACAAGGCGCTGGCCCGCCGCCCGTTTCCCGTCCTGTGCGTTGTCGGCAACCACGAGCCAATTCTCGGCATGAGCGATGTGCCCGAGGCGGACATTGGAATAGGGGAGACCGTTTATCAAATTAATAAAAAGCCTTTTACCGCCTACCTGAAAAGGGGAAAGGTTTATACCATCGACGGGATAAAGTTTTTGGTTTTGGGCGGCGCTCTGTCTATCGATAAAGATATCCGAAAGCCAAACGTATCGTGGTGGGAAAAAGAATATTGGACGGAGCAGGAGAGGCAGGATGTTTTCAAACTTCTGGAAACAGAAAATAATTTTGACTGTGTAATTTCACATACCGGCCCCAATCAGATAAACAGATTGATGTTTTTGCATTTTAATTTGGGAGCTTCCGATAAATACCGCGATAAAGTGGCGTTCTTAAATGATGAGATACACGACAAAATAAAATTCCGCCAGTGGTGGTGCGGGCATTGGCATAAAGACGAACATCATCTTGATAAAAAGAAAAAGCATGAATACCGATACCTTTATAAAACAACAAAAATAGTTGAAAAAGTTAAAGGCCGATTAAAAATTTACAATGAATATGAGGAATAAGAGAACCGTTTATTCCGCCCGAAGCGTTGATTTCGTCAATTGCCATTTTTGCCGCGTACAGCATCGACGACTCGGAAATTGAAAATGTTCCGGTTGTTGAAAAAAGGACTCCGATTTTAAGGGGAGCGCCTGAAAGAGGCGCGGACTCTTCTGTCTGCGGCCGCGGCGGTGAAGCAGGGCTTTTCCGCGTGCAGGCTGTCAAAGAAATTATGATGAGTACGGACGCCAATAAAATAAGCCATTTTTTCATATTGTTATTGTATCATAAATTTGAGATTTTTGCGAGTTTAATTTTTGTGCTTTTTGGACGGATATTGCTATTTTTTGGGTTCATGTGTCCAAGTTAAATTTACATTTTTTCTCTAATTTGAATCCCATACATTCTATATCTCTCTTTAATATCATCATAGCTTAATACTGGAACTTCCTTAAATTTATCCCATTGTTGAGATCATCATCCGGGTATTTTTCATCAAAAGAAAATATATTTCCTAATTTGTAAAGCTCTGAATCTTCTACACTCCAAAGTTCAGAATCTTCATTGCTTCTATATATGTAGTCTATATCACTTAATATTATAGTACCATCCTCGAAATATTGATATTCAGCTTTTACTAAAATTGGTCTCCATAAAGACATAGAATTAAAATTTATAAGCATGTAATTATTATCAACAAAATAATATTGTTCGGATAAGCCGCCCAAATTCAAATCAAAACTCTTTCCGGCAATTAACTTATTTGTTTCAGGCGCTTCTTTAATATTATCAATATTGATTATTTCGTTGGTTCTGCTTGAATTGTCGGTTTCTTCATGCTCAATATTGTTTTCAGTATTTTCAGGTGTTGTTTTATTGTTTTTTGAACAACCGAAAAGAACCGTAAAGCAAATAAGAAAAAATGCGATAATGGCTTTGTTTCTCATAAATCCCTCTGTAAACATTATATCCCCGTCTTCATGTTCCTGTCAAGAAAGCGCAAAATAACGCCGATTATTAAAACATCGGGTTAATATGGATACAATAATCAGCTATCAAGACATGGGACTGTTTGTGCGCGTGCGCGGCGGAAGCGAAAGATTCAATCTTATGTGGGGCAATGAATACATGTTTATGGACAGCAGCACTTTTTTGGGCGGGCTGGGCGGAGAGCAGTACGACTCTGTGATTGATATGCTGAGTAAAATATGGGACGCGGAAGGGAATCGGATTTTTACCCGATAGTAGTGCCTGTGTAATCCTCGCCGGACAGAATTTTCCTTAAATTTTCAAGATTTTTCCCTGCCGCGCAGATCACTCTAAGGCCGATTTTCTGCGCGTGACGGCTTGCCACAGGATCAAAAGGAACGTTTTTTCCGGGAACCCATTCGTCGCCGACTATCGCGCGAAAATCGGCCCAGGAAATTTTGTCGATGGGGCGCGCGTTTGGGTCGGTCTTTGGGTCGGCGGTGTAAACTTTTTCAATATTGGAAAGGTTAATGACAGCGTCCGCTTTGAACCGCTCCGCAAGAAGGACGGCGTCGTAATCCGTAGAAAAGCCCGGTTTCCATCCGGCGGCAACAAGCACTCTGCCTGTTAACGGATCAACCTGTCCGGGATTTGTTACAACTTCCTGAGTGCACCATTCGCCCATCACGGCTTTTACAAGCTGGGCGTTTAACCGCGTCGCCATTATGCCAATCCAGTCGGCTTCTTCGTTTTTTACTTTGCCGCCGGATGTTTCGCGGTACGCGTTTTGCCAGCTTCGCGCAGGGCCGCCGCCGCCGACAACAAAAATAAAGCGCCTGTTTGAATCCGCCTCGATAAATGAGCGGATAAGGCCGACAAAGTCCGTCAAAAAACCGACGTCAACTCCGTCGGGAGCGACAATTGAACCGCCAAGTGAAATTACTGTTACCATATCTTATTGTACATAAACACCGCTGATTGTTATATCCCCCCAAAGGCTTGAGTAGGATTCAAGGCCGCCCACGGCTTCTTCCCAGATGCTTTGAAGCGAATATGACTGCGTGTGAGACACCGGCCTGCCTCGGCTTTCCATTTGCGAAAGATTGAGCTCTCCTCT